>SAMEA3663023__coassemble_895_pt1 | contig 26522 bp, 18 predicted proteins | sample SAMEA3663023__metabat2_low_PE_038 | metagenome-assembled genome bin SAMEA3663023 (sample SAMEA3663023) | pig gut metagenome | biome: pig gut; feature: pig-associated habitat; material: faeces | place: France | collected 2012
TGCACGGTTCTTGAAGGGGAAAGCGGGGGAAACCCCGCAGACCTACTTAGATCTAAAAACTGCCCATTACGATATGAAAAGGTATATCCTTACTACACTGACAATTATGTGCGTGCTTGCCATGATGGCTGCACCAAAGAAGAGTCGAGAGAGAATGACATTCGACCGCAACTGGTCGTTCCGCCTTTGCAAGAATCATGCAGAGGTGAAAATTGTGCTTGCCGAACTCGGTATAAAAGACCTGAGACTCGGTGAAACCAAGGCAAAAGTTCAAAAAAACAAGGTGACGGATGACACCGAACCAGAACAGGCCCAGGTTACGGCAAGTGAGGTGACTTCGGCAACGGTGCAATCTGCCTATGGCAATAAGGAATTCCGCTCAGTATCTGTGCCCCACGACTGGAGCATAGAGTTGCCGTTCGACCCGCAGATGGGTGGCTCTGCCGGTTATCTTGCTGGTGGTCAGGGTATATATGTCAAGAACTTCATCCTGCCTGCATCTGTCAAAAATCGTCGTTTATCCATCACCTTCGATGGTGTGTATCATCGTGCCACAGTGTGGCTAAACGGGCATCGGCTTGGACATCATGTCTATGGATATACAGGCTTTTCATTTGATATTACACCTTATATTAATAAAAAGGGAGAAAACCGCCTCGTTGTGCATGTAGATAGGGAGGAACAATCCAGATGGTACACCGGTTCGGGTATCTATCGCCATGTGTGGCTCACTGCCACTGGGGCAACAAGGGTGAAGGAGAACGGCATCTTTGTCATTGCCAAAACCGACGGCAATGTGGAAGTAAACACCGAGTTGGTCGGTGGAGAGGGCAAGATTTCCCATACGATTTATGACAATAAGGGGAAAAAGGTCGCATCATCCTCTTCATCCAAATTAATGGTGAACAATCCCCAGTTGTGGAGCTGCGATTCGCCTGTTATGTACACCCTTGTCACTACCGTAAAGGATGCCAAGGGTAGGGTGAGCGATGAGGTATCTACTCCATTCGGATTCCGTGATATCCGCTTTGATGCCAACACGGGATTCTGGCTCAACGGCAAGAACATGAAACTCAAGGGAATGTGCCTGCATCAGGATGCTGGTAGTCTTGGCGTGGCAGTGCCAGATGAGGTGTGGCTTCGCCGACTTAAGGCTCTCAAGGAGATAGGTTGCAATGCCATCCGCTGTTCTCATAATCCTCCTTCGTCGGAGTTTCTCACGATATGCGACACCCTCGGATTGCTTGTGCTCGATGAGGCTTTCGACAAATGGAAGTCGGGATATTACGAACCGTTCTATGACGAGAATGCCCACGGGGATATTGCCGACATGGTGCTGCGCGACAGAAATCATCCCTCGGTGATAGTGTGGAGCATTGGAAATGAGGTGAGTGAGGCATGGAAGACGGATGACGAGGGAGTGAACCGTGCTCGTGAACTCAATGACATTGTGAAGAAGCTCGATCCCACGCGCCCCACTATGGTGGCATGTCAGCAGGGCTTTGAGGATAAGTTTGGCGAGGTGACCGACCTTGTAGGATACAACTATCTTGAAAACCGCATGATAGCCGACCACAAGCGCCATCCCAACCGCAAGATGTTTGTGGCAGAGGCATTTGTGTATTATTCCGGATTGAGAGAGGCAGTGGTAAGAGACTTTGTAGAATATAATCCGTGGAACTACGTGAGGGATAACGATTTCATCGCCGGTTCGTTTGTATGGGCTGGAGTGGATTATCTCGGCGAGTCGTCGCCATGGCCCGCCAAAGGATGGTGCTCATGCCCATTCGACATGACCCTGAAGGAGCGTCCGCAGGCAGCATATTATCATCCCGCATGGAATCCCGAGAAGGACTATCTCAAACTCGTTGTTAGGGACAACTGTTTCGACCAAGCTATTGGTACCGATCACTGGCAATATCCGCCAATGGCAGATACATGGGATTTGCCATATACCGACTCGCGATGCGTGGAGGTGAGATGTTATACCACCTGCGACTCCGTGCAGTTCTTCTTCCCGATGTGGAGTAATCCCCAATTGCCGCTTAAGCCTCGTGTCACAGCCGATTATCCCGACAACTGCATAACAATCCAGTTGCCGGCACGCCAGGGCAAGGTGCTTGCTGTGGGATATAAGGATGGTAAGGAGGTGATGCGCGACTCGCTCATCAACCATGGTCCTGTGGCAGATGTGCGGCTCGATGCTGACTATACTACATTGTCGCCTATAGCATCCGATTTCTCGATGGAAACGGCGAAAAATACAGTTAGCCATATTCGTCTTACTCTCGTTGACAAGGAAGGACGCATACAACAGATGCAACCTCGAAAATTCCGTGTGGAGGTGGAAGGACCTATTCGTCTTCTTGGTGTGGAGACAGGTGACATGAGGCGCAAGGAGTCATGGCGCACCACCGAACTCAATACCTATTTCGGTGAGGGACTCGTAAGACTGCAATCCACCGAAAAGAGAGGGAAAGCCATTGTTAAGATACATGTAGATGGCTTCGAGAAGCCTTTTATCAAGGAATTGATGATACAATGAAACATATTCAGTGATTTATGATACATTTTTGTAGTTTTTTCTCGGAAAAAAGCCGTAATTTTGCAGACGTTATCCGATAATAACCGAAATAGGCAAGAGAAAACAACAAGAATGTATCATAATAATGAAGAAACTATTTACCTTATTTATCTCACTGTCGATAGCTATGACAGTGATGGCACAAGACCTGAAGCTATGGTATAGTCGTCCGGCTGAACATTGGACGGACGCATTACCTATAGGCAACTCGCGGATGGGTGCAATGGTGTTCGGCGGCGTTGAACAAGAGACATTGCAACTCAACGAGGAGACTTTCTGGGCAGGTGGTCCTCACAACAACCTTAATCCCAAGGGGCGTTATGCCCTCGACGACATCCGTCAATTAGTGTTCAACGACAAGTTTGCCGAGGCACAGAAGATGATTGACGATAACTTTAATACGCCCCAGAACGGTATGCGTTTCTTACCGTTGGGCAATGTGAAGCTGAATTTTAATTATCAGCCTGGCTCGTCGCTCCCCCTCGGTGGAGATGGAAGAGGGCTTTATTATCGCGACCTCAATATCGAGAATGCCACTTCCACTGTCAGATACAAGGTGGGCGATGTGGAATATACCCGCACTGCCTTTGCCTCGCTTGCTGACGATGTGATTATATTAAGAATAGAGTCGAACAAGAAGAAAGCACTCTCGTTTTCTCTCGGTTATGATTGCCCCGAGGCACTCCAACCGCAGGTAAGTGTGAAGGGAGCTCAGCTCACCATGCGCTGCAAGGGAGTGGAGCAGGAAAGTATTCCGTCGGCACTTAATGCCGAATGTCTCATCACCATCAAGGCAGATGGTAAGGTGAAGGCTGTGGCCGCAGAGGGTAATAGTAGCAAACTAACTGTCAATGACGCTACAGCTGCTACTATTTATATTATAGGTGCAACCAACTTTGTCAACTATCATGATGTGTCGGGCAATGCCGCCAAGCGTTGTGAGGAGATGATGAAGAAAGCCTTGAAGAAATCGTATAATCAGCTCTTTGCCGCTCATGTGGAAAAGTATTGTGAGCAGTTTGACCGTGTAGAGCTCAACATTCCGACGACCAAGGCTTCGGAGGCAGAGACCGATGTACGTGTCAAGAACTTCAACCATAGCGACGACCTCAATCTCATAGCCTTGCTCTATCAGTATGGCCGTTATCTGCTTATCTCCTCGTCACAACCAGGAGGACAGGCCGCCAACTTGCAAGGAGTGTGGAATGGCGGTATGAATGCCCCGTGGGACAGTAAATACACCATCAATATCAATGCCGAGATGAACTATTGGCCTGCTGAGGTGACAAATCTCTCGGAATGTCATGAACCACTGTTCTCGCTTGTCAATGATCTTGCCACCACTGGTGCCGAGGCTGCCAAGGTGCTATATGGTGCCAAGGGATGGGTGGCCCACCACAATACCGACCTATGGCGCATAGCAGGACCTGTAGATGGAGCTTATTATGGTATGTGGCCTAATGGAGGAGCGTGGGCAGCACAGCATTTGTGGCAACACTATCTCTTCACCGGCGATAAGGACTTTCTCCGCAAGTATTATCCAGTGCTCAAGGGCTCTGCCGACTTCTATATGAGTCATCTTGTGAAACATCCCCAATACGGATGGCTTGTCACTGTGCCTTCGATGTCTCCCGAACATGGTTATCATCCTTCTGGTTCATCCATTATAGCCGGATGCACTATGGACAACCAGATTGCCTTTGATGCTCTCAACTCCACTTTGCTCGCCACCAAGGTGCTTGGCGGAAATGCATTGTATGAGGACTCGCTGACGCATACACTTGCCCTTTTGCCTCCCATGCAGATTGGTCGTCACAATCAGGTGCAGGAGTGGTTGGTGGATGCCGATAATCCTAAGGATGAGCATCGTCATATCTCGCATCTTTATGGTCTCTATCCGAGCAATCAGATATCTCCCACACTCAATCCCCAACTTTTCCAGGCAGCTCGCAACACATTGTTACAGCGTGGCGACATGGCTACTGGTTGGAGTATTGGTTGGAAGATAAATTTCTGGGCTCGTATGCTCGATGGCAATCATGCTTTTAATATCATTCGCAATATGCTCTGTCTGTTGCCCAGCGACGCCGTGGCAAAGGATTATCCCAATGGCAGAACATATCCCAACCTCTTTGATGCCCATCCCCCCTTCCAGATTGATGGTAACTTCGGTTTTACTGCCGGTGTGTCAGAGATGCTTCTGCAGAGTCACGATGGTGCCGTTCATCTACTGCCGGCATTGCCTGAGCAGTGGAAGAGGGGTAGTGTTAAGGGACTTGTGGCACGCGGCTCATTCGTCGTTGACATAGAGTGGGACGGTGCACAACTCTCTAAGGCTCGCATCATATCTCGTCGTGGCGGTACGTTGCGCTTGCGTTCATATATCCCACTCAAAGGCGAAGGACTGAAGGCCGCAACCGGCACATGTCCCAACGAACTGCTTGCGCCCGCAATAGTGAAATCACCTAAGGTGTCCGACGAGATACGTCCGCAATCACCGGTTATTCCGCGAGTATATGAATATGATATAGAGACAACACCTGGACAAATAATTAACGTAATTAGATAATGAAGAAATTATTATTAGGACTCTTGGGCCTTGCCGCAACGATGTCGGCAACGGCAGAAACGAGAGAAATTGTCAGTCCCAATGGAGGACTGAAAGTATGTGTAAGCGATGATGGAGGTAAGGCTGCATATTCAGTGTCGCTAAATGGTGCGACATGTATCGAGACCTCGCCACTCGGCATTGTGCTCAACTTTGCCGACTATACCTCTGGCCTGAAGATGGCTCAGGGTGAGGCGCAAAGAACGGTGGATGTGGAATATTCGCTCCGCAATATCAAGCGCTCGCATGTAAGTCATAAGGCATCGGAGATGGTGATACCGTTTACCAAGGATGGCAAACCGGTATTTGACCTTGTGATGCATGTGGCTGATAATGATGTGGCGTTCAAGTATCGCATCCATGCCCAGGGAAATACCCAGGTGGCTGTGGTGAAGGAGGAGAAGACAGGTTTTACCCTTCCTGACGGCACTACCACTTTCCTCTGTCCGCAGAGTGCCCCTATGCATGGCTTTGCCCGCACTTCTCCGAGTTATGAGACCAACTACACTCTCGACGACACTATGGGCAAGAACGGATGGAACGAGGGATATTCATTTCCGTGTCTGTTTAAGGTACAGCACCCCCAAGCCCCCCGAGGGGGAAAGTCCAATGCGGCATGGGTCCTGATTTCTGAGACTGGCGTCGATGGTTCTTATTGCGCAGGCCGTCTCCTCTGCGCAGCCAATTCCCACCTCGCGGGGACACAGGGGGCTGGTGTTTATACCATCGGTCAACCCCAAAAGGGTGAGATGAATGGTGTTGGTGATGTGTCTCCTGCCATTGCGCTACCTGGTGAAACACCGTGGCGCACTATCACCATCGGAGAGACTCTTGCTCCAATTGTCGAAACCACTATCCCCTTTGATGTCGTAAAACCCAAGTATGCCGCCAAGAGTGAGGCAAAGTATGGTCGTGGTTCTTGGAGTTGGATTATCGGTATGGACCCCTCGTGCAACTTCGACGAGCAGAAGCGTTATATCGATTTTTCTGCCGCCATGGGATATGAGTCGGTACTCGTAGATGCATTATGGGACACCCAGATAGGCCGTGAAAAGATTGCCGAACTGGCACGTTATGGCAAGTCGAAGGGTGTGGCACTCTATTTGTGGTATAACAGTAATGGTGCTTGGAATGATGCTCCCCAGGGACCCCGTCATCTGATGGATAAGTCACAAGCCCGTCGTGCTGAGATGGCATGGATGCAGAGCATCGGTATTCGTGGTATCAAGGTGGATTTCTTTGGTGGCGACAAGCAACCTATGATGCAGCTCTATGAGGATATCCTCGCCGACGCCAACGATTTCGGTCTGCTCGTCATCTTCCATGGATGCACCCTTCCTCGCGGTTGGGAGCGTATGTTCCCTGCCTACGCAGCCTCCGAGGCAGTACTTGCCAGTGAGAACTTGCATTTCTCTCAGGGTATGTGTGATGCCGAGGCACGCAATGCCTGCATCCATCCCTTCATCCGCAACACCGTGGGTTCGATGGATTTCGGTGGTTCCACTCTCAACAAGTTCTATAATGCCGACAACAAGAGTGGCAGTCAGCGCAAAACATCTGATGTCTTTGCCCTTGCCACTGCCATCATGTTCCAGAGCCCTGTGCAGCACTTTGCCCTTGCTCCCAACAATCTTGAGGATGCTCCCTCATGGGCTATCGACTTTATGAAGAAGGTGCCTACCACATGGGATGACGTGAAGTTTATCGACGGATATCCCGGTAAGTATTGCGTCATGGCCCGTCGCACTGGCAACAAGTGGTATGTTGTGGGAATAAATGCCCAGGAGTCTCCCGTCAAACTCAAGCTCTCTCTCCCGATGTTCTCTGCCGGCAGTCTGCTGAATCTCTACTCTGATACCGAGAAGCTCGAGGGTTTTCTGAAAACAGTGAAACTCTCCAAGAAGCAGCAGATTCAAATCTCGATCCCTTGTAACGGCGGATTGGTGATTACCGAATAATAACCATATCTAATTAATATTATTATGAAAAAACTATTTTTCGCTTTTATGGCGCTTTGGTCGGTTGTGACAATGAAGGCGCAGGATGAGAATTTCTACATTTACCTCTGTTTCGGACAGTCGAATATGGAGGGTAATGCCCGTTATGAGAAGCAAGACATGGAGGGAGTGAGCCCGAGATTCATGTCGATGGCTTCGATGGATGATGCCAAGTTGGGATGGAAAAAGGGAGAGTGGCACACTGCCGTTCCGCCCCTTTGTCGCCCCTACACTGGTTTGACACCCGCCGACTATTTCGGCAGGCAGATGGTGGAGCGTCTGCCTGAGAATATCAAGGTGGGAGTGATTAATGTCGCCATTGGTGGTTGCGGAATCGAACTCTTCGACAAGCAAAACTATGCCTCATATCTTGAGAAACAGCCACAGTGGATGAAGAATATGACCAAGGACTACGACAACAATCCATACGCCCGCCTCGTCGAGCTTGCCAAGATTGCCAAGAAGCAGGGAGTCATCAAGGGAATGCTCATGCTCCAAGGCGAGACCAATACAGGTCAGCAGGATTGGCCTGCTAAGGTGAAGAAAGTATATGAGAACCTGCTCGCCGACCTCGGTCTTAATGCCAACGATGTTCCTCTTTATGCAGGAGAGGTAGTAGGCAAGGAGGTTGGAGGCCGTTGTGCAGCCCATAACCCCATCATCAACAAGTTGCCCGAGGTGATTCCTACCGCACATGTGGTGTCGTCAAAAGACTGTCCTTGTGCCAGCGACTCTCTCCATTATACCGCCGAAGGTTATCGTATCATCGGTAAGCGCTTTGCCGAGAAGGTCCTGTCGGTGCAGAGCGGATTCAAGAATCCCGTTCTCTGGGCAGATGTGCCCGACCCGGATGTCATCCGTGTGGGTGATGACTATTGGCTTGTCTCTACCACTATGCACCTCATGCCCGGTGCTCCGGTGATGCACTCCAAGGACCTTGTAAACTGGAAGACTGTGAGCTATGTATTCCCCTCTCTCCACGACACTCCTAAGTATGACATGCAGGAGGGAACGGTATATGGCAGAGGGCAATGGGCCACGTCACTGAGATACCACAACGGACTATACTATCTCTATTTCTCCCCCAACGATGTTCCTTTTAAGGGATATGTATATACCACCAAGGACCCGCGCGAGGGATGGACACTTGCCCATCGCATTCCCCATTTCCACGACGCCTCACTCTTTTTCGATGACGACGGTAGGGCATACGTGTTTTATGGCACAGGAGAGATGAAGGAGTTGCTTCCCGACCTGAGTGGAGTGAAGGAAGGCGGACTAAGCGGAAAAGTGTTTGAGCGTGATGCCGAAGAGAACGGACTTCTTGAAGGTAGCCGTGTTATCAAGCACGATGGCAAGTATTATCTCATCATGATTTCTTGGCCTAGCAACAAGCCCCGCCGCCAGTTGGTATATCGTGCCGACAATATCCAAGGTCCATACGAGAAGAAGGTGATACTGGAATCTACGTTTGGTGGATTCCCATACGCTGCCCAGGGAACAATCGTTGATGACGGTAAGGGCAACTGGTATGGAGTGATTTTCCAGGATCGTGGCGGATGCGGACGCGTGCTCACTCTTATGCCTTGCACATGGAAGGACGGTTGGCCTATGCTCGGCGATGAGAATGGAAAAATTCCCGCTGTGATGGGTAAACCTGTTGCGGGATATGATGGAGGAGAGATTGTGTCGAGCGACGAGTTTGACTCCGACAAGATGAATATCGACTGGCAGTGGAACCACAATCCCGTCAACGATGCATGGTCGCTCACTGAGCGTCCTGGATTCATGCGCCTCAAGACGAGTAGGGTGGTGCCTAACATCTACCTTGCTCCTAATACTCTGACACAGAGGATGGAAGGTCCCGAATGTAAGGGCGTAGTAAAGATTGATATCTCGAAGATGAAGGATGGCGACGTGGCAGGATTTAGTGCCTTTAATGGTGATGCCGGAGTGGTTAAGGTGATGAAGCAAGGCAAGAAACTTGTTGTCCTTGCCGAGAGCCAGAGCTGCAAGATGAGCGACAAAGAAAAACTTATCACTGAGGTGACGGTGACGGAGGCATATCGCAATGAGCTTGACAAGAAGGCCAAGGATGTATATTTCCGCATTGATGCCGACTTCCGTCCCGGTAAGGATCTCGCCACCTTATATTATAGTATAGATGGTGATAACTGGATAAAGGTGTTGAGCGATTACAAGATGATATTCGACTACACACGCTTCTTCATGGGTTCCAAGTTTGCCATCTTCAACTATGCCACAAAGAAGAAGGGCGGATATGTGGATGTTGACTGGTTTCACTATGAGAAAATGAAGAATTGAAATATTGAAATATTGAAAAATTGAAATAATATGAAGAAAAAACTGATTTTTGCAGCCTTGTCAATGGTTGCTACTTTGGCTACAGCCCAGAACCCCTATCTCCCTCTGTGGGAGCACTTGCCCGACGGCGAGCCTCGCGTGTTCGAGGATCCCGATAATCCCGGCAAGATGCGCGCCTATATCATTGGTTCGCATGATGTGAAATTCACTGAGTATTGTGGTAATGACATCCGTATCTGGTCGGCACCCGTGGAAGACCTCACCGACTGGCGCGACGAGGGACCGGTGTTCAGTCATTACGTTAATGACAAGTGGGACACCATGTTCGCTCCCGACCTTGTTGAGGTGAAGGACAAGACCACTGGCAAGAAGACCTATTGGCTCTATCCCCACTCACGCGGATGGCGTCGTGTGGCAATGGTGTGTAAGGGTGACCGCCCCGACGGTCCTTTCACTCCCGTAAATCTCAATGCCGATGGCACTGCTTGTGTCGATGGTTCACTCATCGATTTTGACCCCTCGGTATTTGTTGAGAATATATCCAATAAGAAGGATCCCGACTATGCCCGTGGATTCCGTGCATATGTGTTCTATGGTTTCCGCCATTCCACAGCTTACGAGCTCGACCAGGATAATATGTATGCAGTGCGTCCCGGTACAGAGATTCGCGATTACTTCATTCCTGCCTCCGAGCGTTATGGAGTGATTCGCGACCCCGAGGGAACACAATATCCCGCCCTTTATAAGGGACAGAACCCTGGCGACTTCAACTTCTTTGAGGCGTCCAGTATACGTCAAGTAGGCAATAAGTATGTTATGGTGTTCTCGGGATATAGCGGTCCGGAATACGGACAGGGTTCTACCAACTCTGCCTTGCGTTATGCCTTCGGCGATTCTCCCCTCGGTCCTTGGCGCTCAGGTGGTGTCTTGGTTGACTCACGTGGTATCGTTCCTAATGAGGACGGAACGCATCTTGTTGGTATGAATGCCGCCCACAACACCCACGGATCCATTCAGGAGATTAATGGTCAGTGGTATGTCTTCTACCATCGTCCTCCACGTGGTTTTGGTTTTGCGCGTCAGGCAATGGTAGCCCCGATCAAGATAGAGTGGGACAAGAAATCTGTAGCTAAGGGCGGACAGGTGCGCATTACGGCATACGACCCCTACGCAAAGAACAACGAGTGGACAGCCAAGGCTTCTGATGGTATGAAATATACAGGTGCCGAGGTGACGAGTGAGGGATTCCATATCTTCGGATTGCCTCCCTATGCTTATTATTCAGCTGGTTATGCTTGCTATATGAGCGACCAGAAGTGGATGCAGGACAACTTCGACGTATGGAACAACAGTATGGATCTTGCCGGAGTGAAGAACGGCGGAGTTGTTGGTTTCAAGTACTTCGGCTTTGGCGGTCTTGCTCAGCACACCAAGGGTATCAACCCATTTGAGGGCACAAAAAAAGGTGACAACACCAAGGTTTGTATCAATATGACTCCGAAGGGCAAGGGCGCCTTCCGTGTGCGCGTGATGCTCGATGGTCCTTATGCTAATTCAACATGGAATGGTAAGGAAATAGCTGTTGTTGATGTTCCTGCCAATGCTGCCAAGGAGGCAAAAACCTACGAGGTGGCTGTTCCTGCCGTAGAGGGACTCACAGGCAAGCATGCAATATATCTCGTGGTGGAAGGAGCAGGCAATGAACCGCTTGTTGATTTCCACGGAATAGGTTTCGCCAAGGCTGACAAACCATGCCAGCGTCCTGTTGTTCCCACAGTTTCCATACTTGTTGATGGCAAGGCATTGGCAATGCCCACCAAACCACTCTTCTCCACCAACGATAATGGTCTGATGGACCTCTCTCATTATCAGGTGTATGCTCCACTCACCGACAAGTCGGTTATCAAGGCAACAGCCAATGGAGATAATGTAGATATCAAGATTGGAAAGATTGTCGATGGCAGAGCCACTGTGAGATGTACTTTCAATGGTAAAGAGAAGGTATATCTTATCAATTAATGTATATTTTATTAATTAAAGATTAGTTTTATGAAAAAAACTCTATTGACTATGGTTGCAGCCGGAGTGATGGCAACAGGTGCCATGGCACAGACCGCAACATTCAAGTACTTTAGCTATGAAGGCAACGACAGTCGATTCGACAAGACTATCGACAATGCCAATGAGTATTTTAACCCCGTGATGGCTGGATTCTATCCCGACCCGTCCATCTGTCGCAAGGGAGATACCTATTACCTTGTCAACTCGTCGTTTTCGTTCTTCCCCGGTGTACCAATCTTCGAGAGCAAGGACCTTGTCAACTGGAAGCAGATTGGTCATGTGCTCGACCGCGAGAGTCAGTTGCCTCTCGGTAATCAGCGCGTTTCGGGAGGAATCTTCGCCCCGGCAATCTCATATAACGAGAAGAACAAGACCTTCTATATGATTACCACCAATGTGGGCAAAGGCAATTTCTATGTGAAGAGCCAGGACCCTGCAAAGGGATGGAGCGAACCAATCTATCTGAAGGAAGTGGGCGGTATCGATCCCTCGTTCTATTTCGATAAGAACGGTAAGGCTTATATCGTCAACAATGACGCCCCATCGAGCAAGCCCAACTATGAGGGTGAGCGCTCGATATGGATACACGAGTTTGACGTGAAGAACGACTGCGTCATCGGTGAGCAGAAGGAAATCCTTAGAGGCGGAACCCATGTGGTTAAGAACCCGATATGGATAGAGGGTCCGCATCTCTTCAAGGTGGGCAAATATTATTACCTGATGTGCGCCGAGGGCGGTACGTGCGACTTCCATAGCGAGGTGATACTCAGGGCGAAAGACCCGATGGGACCTTGGGAGGAATACACCGAAGGCAATCCTATATTGACACAGAGAGTGGGACTTGACCCCAACCGCCCCGACATCGTGACAAGTGCTGGACATGCCGACATCGTACAGGGTCCGAAAGGTGATTGGTGGGCAGTGTTCCTCGCTTGCCGCCCCTATCAGGACGATTTCTATAATACAGGTCGCGACACGTATTTGCTGCCTGTGACATGGAAGGACGGATGGCCCACAATACTCGAAAGCGGACGCGTGGTGCCCACAGTCAACAAGAAGGCTGGCTTGCAGTATGAGGCTGGATTGTGTAATACCGGAAATTTCAGTTATGTGGATCGTTTCGACAGTCCCACACTCGACATGCGCTGGATGTATCTGCGCAATCCCGACCTTTCGGCATATAACTTGGGAAGCAATGGGTTGAGTATCAATGCCTCGGATGCCAATATCCACGAGGTGAAACCCATCACCGCCGTGTTCCGTCGCCAGCAGCACAACACCTTCACAGCCGAGACCGAGGTGACATTCAATCCGACAAGCGACAAGGAATTGGCAGGCTTTGCCCTGTTGCAGAACGAGCATTTTAATTTCACCTTTGGCAAGACGAAGATAGGCGGACGCACAGCCATCGTTCTCACGCGCGCGGAGAAGAACAATGTTGTGATAGGTTCGAAGTTCCTCTGCGAGAAATGTGCCGATAAGCCAGTCAAGCTTCGCATCCATGGTGATGGCCGTTACTATGATTTCAGCTATTCGCTTGACGGCACCACATGGAATGTCCTTGCCCGGGGAGTTGACGCTGTCAACCTTAGCACCCATCAGTCGGGTGGATTCATTGGCGCCTGCATAGGATTGTATGCCACAAGGAATAAGTAATAATAAGGGATGTTTTGTCGATGTAAAATCCCGCTAATATTTCAAGAATTAAGGATTAAGAATGTGGAATTTGTTTAAAAATCGTTATGCGATTGCAAATTCTTATTTCTTAATTCTTAATTCTGATTTTTTTTTCATACCTTTGTAGCCATTAATATCATTAATATCAATGGACGACGAAATACTTCAATCACAAGAACAATCTGCGGTGGAATACACCGACGATAATATCCGACACCTTTCGGATATGGAACACGTGCGCACTCGCCCGGGTATGTACATCGGTCGCCTTGGCGACGGTTCACTGCCCGAGGACGGTATATATGTGCTCCTAAAGGAGGTGATAGACAATTCTATCGACGAATTTAAGATGCATGCGGGCGACCGTATAGAGATCACCGTTGACGAGCAGTTGCGAGTGACGGTGAGGGACTACGGACGAGGCATACCGCAAGGAAAGCTCATCGAGGCGGTGAGTGTGCTGAATACCGGTGGAAAATACGACTCAAAGGCGTTTAAAAAGAGCGTCGGACTGAATGGAGTGGGTGTAAAAGCGGTAAATGCGCTCAGTTCCCACTTCGAAGTTCGCTCATTTCGCGACGGTCAGGTGCGCTCTGCCACATTCGAAAAGGGAATATTGCAGAGCGACAAGACTGAACCCACGGACGATGAGAACGGTACGTATATCTTCTTCGAACCCGATAACTCGCTGTTTCTCAACTACTCCTTCCATGACGACATCATCGAGACCATGCTCCGCAACTACACATATCTCAACACGGGGCTTGCCATCATGTATAACGGAAGGCGCATCCTTAGTCGCAACGGACTCAAAGATCTTCTCAACGACACGATGACGGGTGACGGTCTTTATCCTATCATCCACCTCAAGGGCGAGGACATCGAGATTGCCTTCACCCATGCCAACCAATATGGCGAGGAGTATCACTCATTCGTCAATGGTCAGCATACCACCCAGGGCGGTACTCATCAGAGTGCCTTCAAGGAGCATATCGCCAAGACCATTAAGGAGTTCTACAACAAGAATTTAGAATATGGCGACATCCGAAATGGTATCGTCGCTGCCATTGCCATCAATGTGGAGGAACCGATGTTTGAGAGTCAGACGAAGATTAAGCTCGGTTCGCTGACGATGGTGCCCAATGGTGGAGTGAGCATCAATAAATATGTGGGTGACTTCATCAAGACCGAGGTGGATAACTATCTCCACAAGAATGCCGACGTGGCAGAGGTGATGCTGCAGAAGATTCAGGAGAGCGAGCGCGAGCGCAAGGCGATGGCGGGAGTTACCAAACTGGCCCGCGAGCGTGCTAAGAAAGCCAATCTGCACAACCGCAAGTTGCGCGACTGCCGCATACACTTCAGTGATGTCAAGAACGACCGCAAGGAGGAGAGCTCCATCTTTATCACCGAGGGTGACTCAGCCAGCGGAAGTATCACAAAGAGCCGCGACGTGAATACACAGGCAGTGTTCTCATTGCGCGGAAAACCCCTCAACTCCTTCGGCCTCACCAAGAAGGTGGTGTATGAGAATGAGGAGTTTAATCTCCTTCAGGCTGCCCTCGACATCGAGGACGGACTCGACACTCTGAGATACAACAAGGTGATTGTGGCTACGGATGCCGATGTAGATGGTATGCACATCCGACTGCTCATCATCACCTTCTTCCTGCAGTTCTTCCCCGAACTGGTGAAGAAGGGTCATGTGTATGTGCTGCAGACGCCTCTCTTCCGAGTGCGCAACAAGCGTACGAAGATTAAGAACAAGGAGGTGGTGGCTGCCGAGGCCGCCAAACCACAGGCTAAGAAGAGCGACTTCATCACCCGCTACTGCTATAGCGAGGAGGAAAGGGTGAAGGCCATAGCGCAATTAGGTCCCGATCCCGAGATAACACGATTCAAAGGTCTGGGTGAGATATCGCCCGAGGAGTTTGCGGCCTTCATCGGTCCCGACATGCGACTTGAGCAGGTCACTCTCCACAAGAACGACCAGGTGCAGAAGCTTCTCGAATACTACATGGGCAAGAACACCATGGAGCGACAGAACTTCATCATCGACAACCTCGTGATCGAGGAAGATAGACCGGAGGAAGATTCTTTTTAAATGAAGAATTTTTTAGGCACGGATGGACACGGAATTTTATAGACCATAGATGGTTTTTATAGACCACAGATTAACACAGATTGGCACAGATTAAGAGCCAAAGGCTCTGATTAGGAGGATTATTGATTGATGATTATTGATTATTGATTGATGATTACTGATTATTGATTGATGATTACTGACTAATGATATAAATCTGTGATAATCAAAATATCTTTGATATTTAAAAATCTGTGTTAATCTGTGATAATCTGTGGACAAAAAGTCTGTGGAAAAATATGTGAAGAAAAAACAGTGAAAATCTGTGGATAAAGAAGAATGAAGACAAGAGCAACAATAATCGCCATGCTGCTGATGACAACAATCTCAGCCATGGCCCAGATGAAACTGAATTTCGGAGACGACAGTCCCCTGAGAAAATTGCAGATAGCCGAACTGGCCATCAGCAATCTGTATGTGGATAATGTGGATGAGGGAAAGCTCGTGGAGGATGCCATACGTGGTATGCTCGAAAAGCTCGACCCACATTCGTCGTATTCCACACCTAAGGAAGTGAAGGCCCTCAACGAACCGCTCGCTGGCAGTTTTGAGGGCATCGGAGTGCAGTTTAATATGGTGGAGGATACTCTCCTTGTCATCCAACCCGTCACAGGCGGACCGTCGGAGAAGGTTGGTATAGTGGCAGGCGACCGCATCGTCTCTGTCAACGACACTGCCATCGCCGGAGTGAAGATGTCGAAGGAGGATATCATGCGCCGATTGCGCGGACCTAAGGGCACTAAGGTGATGCTCGGTATCGTGCGACGCGGTATCAAGGACACCCTCTCGTTCAAGGTTGTGCGCGACAAGATACCAGTCAAGTCTATCGATGCCGTGTATATGATACGCCCCGAGGTGGGATATGTGCGCATAGGCAATTTCGGAGCCACAACACATGATGAGTTTTGCGAGGCTCTTGAGAAACTCACCAAGCAGGGTATGCGCAACCTTATCCTCGACCTCCAAGGCAACGGAGGCGGTTATCTGCAGGCGGCGGTGAATATAGCTAACGAATTTCTGCAGAAGGGCGATCTTATAGTATATACTGAGGGACGACGAATGCAGCGCAATGAATATAAGGCTAAGGGTAACGGCAAATTCCTCGACGGAAAGATTGTGGTGCTCATCGACGAATATTCGGCTTCGGCAGCGGAGATTGTCACGGGAGCCATACAAGATCAGGACCGAGGCAAGGTTGTCGGTCGCCGCTCCTTTGGCAAGGGACTAGTGCAGCGCCCCATCGACCTGCCCGACGGTTCGATGATCCGACTCACCGTGTCGCATTATTACACTCCCGCAGGTCGTTGCATACAGAAACCCTATACTAAGGGCGATAGCAAGGATTATGCCATGGATGTGATGAACCGCTTGAAGCATGGTGAATTGATGAGTGCCGACAGTATTCATTTTGCCGACTCGCTCAAGTGCTACACCTTGCGTGAGCATCGACCCGTGTATGGAGGTGGAGGTATAATGCCCGACTATTTCGTGCCGCTCGACACCCTCGCCTATACCAAGTTCCATCGCGAACTGTCGGCAAAGAGTTATATCATCAATGCCAATCTCAAATATGTGGATGCCAACCGCAAGGCTTTGCGCAAGCGTTGGACATCATTCGACGAGTTCCGTCGCGACTTTGTATTCCCGAAGGAGGAGATCGACAAGATGATTGCCGATGCTGCTAAGGACAAGGTGTTGCCTAAGGACGACGCCGAACTCGAAAAGACTCTGCCTAAGCTCTCCATGCAGCTTAAGGCTCTCGTGGCGCGCGACCTCTGGGATATGAGCGAATATTTTGCTATTATCAACGAGGAGAGCGAGATAGTGCGCAAGGCGGTGGAGATTATTGGAAATTAGTTTTTTTTGGCACGGATGGACACGGCTTTTAATAAAAAAGGCACGGCTTGGCTGCGCAATGGGAATGGCTTTATTTGTATAAAGGCTATACTAAAGTATAAACACGGCTTATTGTCGCACGGAGCAAACTAAGCCGTGAACTTGCGTCAGCAAGCCGTAATCACGAAGTGCCGTGAATAATATTATCAATGCGGAGCCAAGCCGTGTCCTTGAAAAAGCCGTGGATTTCCGTGCCTTAAAAAAAATAACGAGGTCAATGAGGAATTTGCGATTATCAAGAACTATAATAATATTGTTATTAATCACAGCCTCCACACTCGGCATACGTGCCCAAGAGGTGGAGCCTCTGATTAAGGCGCAGTGGGGACAGGATTATCCCTACAACCTGATGTGCGCCCCATTGAAAAACGACACCACCGGCACAAAGCATGTGCTGGCGGGATGCGCCCCTATCGCCATGTCGCAGACAATGCGCCATTTCCGCTCGCCTGCATCATCACCCCTTCTCGGCAATCACTATGAATACGACTGGATGTTCGCCCAACACACCGACTCTATCACCGACGACGAGCGACTCGCCGTGGCACAACTCGTGAGCGACTGCGGTCGTGCGGCTGGCACGAAATATACACAAACATCGGCATCCACCAAACTCAACAGTGTCATCACCGCCCTCAAACAATATTTCGGATATAACAAGAATATGCATATCCTCGACCGAAAGTTCTTCACCGGTCTTGAGGGACGCAAGGCGTGGATGAACACCATAAAGCGCGAACTGGCTGCCGGTCGCCCCGTCATCATGCGAGCCGAGCGAAGCAAAACCTATGCCCACGTATTCATCGTGGATGGATGCACCGACTCCACACTGCATTGCAACTTCGGATGGTATGGCAAGAGCAATGCCTATTACGATCCCGACACTCTCCACGGATTCCGCACCAACCAAAGAATGATAATAGGTGTGAGTCCGAAGACCATCGAGAGTAATGTGCGCAAGATACACCTTGTGAAGGCCGGTACGCTGAGGTCGAAACTGATTGAGAACGACTGGCGCTCGGTGTATAGTCTGCAGGTGTCGGGCACCCTCGGCAGTGATGATTTCTCTGTTCTGCGCCAACTCTGTGGCGGCGGCACAAATGGTGAGCGCAACGGCAATGTGTGCATTCTCGACCTCACGCGCACCACGGCATTGTTCATACCCGCAAAAGCCTTCTATGCATGTGAAAATCTCACCTACGTCACTCTTCCCTACAGTGTCAAGCAGATAGGTCGTCAGGCATTTGCCAATTGTCAGAAGCTCAATGGGGTGCATATATATAATAATGTGGACGAGATAGGGCAGAGCGCATTCTCGGGATGTTTCAATCTCTTTGATGTCGCCCTGCCGTCATCCCTCATCACTATTCATTCAAATGCCTTCAACAGTTGCACGTCGCTTCTCTCCGTCAAACTGCCCCGCTCGGTGAAGACCATCGACAGCGGAGCCTTTGCCAACTGCTCGAAGCTCGCCTTCCTCTCGATGTCCAAATCCACCCGCCTTCTTGGCAGCGGCATCATCAAGGGTTGCCGGACGCGCAAGATTCAGCGCTACTGACCAAACACAGAGCCACGGAGTCACTCGGTAGCGTCCAGTGCTTGATGATGCTGGTAGTTTGAATTTTGTCCTCGGTGACGATGACGGTGACGCTCTTACCGGCCTTTATCGCTTTTCTGATACGGTCGATGAGTCGTTCGAGATATTTGCGCCCATTACATACCGCTCCAGGTATGAGCAGGTTGCCTGTCACTATTGCCGACTCCTTGCACGATGTGCGGAAGGAATGACCGGCAATGAATATTCTCTCATTCCCTGATTCGTCGGTGAAGGAGAGGATAAATCTCTCACCGCATTTTTTCAGGTTTGCCTCGTATGTGCCTGTTGGCACTTTGTTGTCGTGGTATTCCACGGTGTAGGGGATGGCCATTCTGCCATTTACGAACAACTGGCCTTCGGTGTATAGGTCGTTGTCTCCCCATCGCTTTATTTCTATCTTCATATCATTCTCGTTTTATATATCCCTAATTGGCTTTCCCTCCGGTCGCCGAACTTCGTTTCCTAATTCCTAATCCCTAATTCCTAATCCCTCCCAATAGTCCCCAAAGTCCTTGCATCCCTCGGGCAACCGATGATGATGCAGAGTCACTCCGATGTCGGTGGCCAGGAGGGCGATTTGACTGGCGAGTTCAGAGCCTGCACGGTCGTTGTCCGGCCATATATCAATGTCGATTTTCCCATCCACTCTCGCCGCAGCCTCTATTATCAGGTGTCGGTCGTCGCAGGTGAGCAATGTGGCCGACGGGACAGCTATCGCCTTATACCCCGCCGAGAGCATTGCCAGACAGTCGCTCACGCCCTCGGCTATGCACAGGTGGTCGCCAGGAGCGAGTTGCGCCAGTTGGGGGGCATTGAAGATGATGGTGCGTGCTCCCTTCGGGAATTGGAATCGCGGTTTCTTCTCGCAGCCGAGATAGCGCGCCTGAAGATTCACCAACTGCCCGTCCACCGAGAAATAGGGGATGAGAAGGGAGGGGGCATTAAACCACCCTCCGTGAATACTACCGCTCATCGGCACCTCGCGCGACAAACTGCTCAGATGCATCCTCTCAGCCACATCCTTGCTTATCTTCCTCTCGTCGAAGAGAAAGCGGCGGGCATCGGAGTTGAGATGTGGATTGTAGATAAGACGACCGAGATGAACCAGGTCGGCAGTATCTTCGCTTGTCTTCTTATACGACTCTCCCGAGGAATGGCTGTTATATTTATAAGAGGTATTGCCCTGAGTATAAGAGGAATCGCCCTCAGATAGCCACTTGCATGCCTCTACAAACGAGCAGTTCCTCACTTGCATCACGAGGTCGATCGTGCTCGAGCAATGCTTGCCGCAGGTGAAGCAATGCGCCGTGCCTCGGTTTTCATAAAAACGAAGTGACGGGTGACGGTCGGGCGAGTGGAACACGCAGTGGGCCTTGTGTCCCCTCCCCTCTATACCGAGTCTTTCGGCAACCTCGATAATCGGTATTGCCTTGAGCTTGTCTATGTCAAAAGAGTTTCTCATATTCAAAAGAGTTTCTCATACAGGTCCTCTTCGCCTTCCACCTTCACAATCCATTTCTTCTTCAGCCACTTGAAGATAAACTTGCGCGTCTCGGTCACGAGTTTCATCTCCTCGCGCTTGGCATTGAGCTGCTGGCGGCTGAATCGCTTGGGCAGGCAGTCGTATATCGACTCGCTGCGCGTATTATCGTCATCGCCATAGTTGATCACCTCCACGAGGTCCTCGTATTTCTTGCCGAAGAGCTTCATCTGTCCCGCAAGGATATAGTCGGCGAAGAAATAATATAGCCTTCTCACCTTCGCGCGCTTTTTCGGGTCCTCGCCCCAGAGGTGATACACCATTGTGGCGAGACGTGCGGCTGACGTCGAACTGCGCTTGTAGAAACTGTTGTGGGCATACGAGCCCGTCTTGTTCACCTCCTCGCGCTGCTTGTCACACCATGCCTTCTCGTCCTTGAAGAGCCAGTCCATGTCCACATCGTGCATAGGCTGCAGAGTGTCTTCCTCGGTGTAGGTCTCGCTCATCAGTTTGCGTTGTGTCTCGGCTATGAGTTCGAGGTCGGCGTCGGTGAGCTCCTTGAACATCGGCGAGTCGTCGCCCAGCAAGTCGCCCAGCGGGATATACACGTTGCGGTTGACGTTGCCGCTCTCGATGGCATCCTTGTCCATATATCTGTTGAGGATGCGCGGAGTGGTGTTGAGGATTGAGCACCAGCAAATATCCACAGTGGCATTGTAAGAGGCGTCGCAGTTAGTGTCTGTCGAGATGAGAGCCCCACTATCATACGCTAATTTTGCGATGTCTCTTAGGTCGCCGAATGAGCCTCGGCGCTCCACGAGGGTGGATAGTTCGTTGGTGAACACCATGAACGTCAACGGTTCGCCATACTTCCTTATCATCATGTGGGCGCGCTTGATGATCTTGTTTCTGGTGAACTTGTTCAGGCATATCTTCACCGTCACCGGCTCCTTAGGCTTGTCCTTCGAGTCGCCCGTCATGCGCTTCTGTTCCACCCACTCCAGTTCCTTGGCCTCTTCCTTTCGGTCGCGCTCTATCACCGGAGCCATCGTGAGGTTGTACACATCGTCGCTGAACGACTTGCCGTCGCCGCTCTGTGCCACCACGAAGCAGTGTATCAGCAGTCGGTGGGGCTTGCGCTTGCCGTCGTAGAAATACACGAATCGCAATCTCGGACTCATGGCGCAAAGGCACGTGAGCACGCACAGCACATTTGCCACCTTAAACTCCGGCACCTCGGTTTGATTCCAGAAGATGCGGAGCACTGGCGGGAAATCGCTCGCCAGTATGTGCTCCACGGATACGAAACTCTTTTTCATTCCGCACCTCCCATCTTTATTATCTCCTGCACGGTGATGTCCTGCAGATAGGTTGTTCCGCCCTGCTGGGGATGATACTCGCGGGCCTGGAATCTCAGCGCCGCCCACACCACGTCGCCGGGCACAAAGCGCCGGCTGGCGAGAGTGCCGAGCATTGTGGCACTGAAGGAGTCCTCATACTTGCCCCCGGTGAGCTGTAGCACCACCGTTGACTTCTGGATTGTCGAGCCATCTTGCTTCTGCACAGTCACAGGCTCGCTCTGTGCAATCAATTTAAATAATGTCTTCATAAATTCTTTATTTAAATAGTATTTTATTCATTGCGTCCGTAGCCTCGCAGTAGAGCACGAAGGCGAAGTTGGGGATGTCGCGCGGGTCGATGGCCTTGGTGTGGATTCGAAATTGTCCGCGGTCGTTCTGCGTCATCGACAACAACTGACCGTCAACAATCTTCGTGCCTCGCTGCCGCGGGCGACGTGGTGCCGACTCCACAAACTTCATCTCCTTGGCATCCGCCGACAGGCTCAATGCTCCGTTTCTCACTCGTTTTCCCTTGTTCACGTCCTCGTCGTTAGTCACTATCGTGACCTTCACGTTCATCAATGTATTTTTCATTGTTCCTTTAATTTTATATTAATACGTATTTTCTTTTCTCTCATCATCATCTCGGTCACTCGTCTCACGGTCACCCTGCTGTTGATGATCATTCCCGGACCATTGCGCTCGCCAATGAGAATGCAGCCCCTACTATCATACTCCGCGTTATTTCCAGCGTGCATTCTGATGCCCTCAAATCCCGGCACTCCTACGAGTAGTGGCAGATAAGTGCCGAATCTCGGGCTCATCGTCACCACCACGTCGTATGTTCCCTCGGGGATAGCCGTTTTCCCCGCCACCTTTTTCTCGCCCTTGTCCAATGCCCTCCATTGTGGTTCGAGCGTGTCGGCAAGGTGTTTTCCTTTCTCGTCGGTGAGCACACCCTCGGTGTAGCCCCTCCGTCTTGTTGTTCTTGTCAATATCAATTCCATAATCTTATGTCTTAAAATGTTTTGCGCTGCGAAGGTACAACAATCTTTTCGCCTAGCGAAGCAACTGTCGGCGCTATGCCTCCGCCAATTCCTTTTCTTTCCATAAATGGCATAATTATGCCTTTGAGGGATTAGGCAGCATTTCGTCGGTGATGGATTTCAGCACGCAACGTGCAATCACGAGATAGTCGCCGAGCTGCTCGTCATACTTGCCGCTGAGCCAATCCTCCAATGACCGGTTTAGGGCCATTTCGCCGCCAGCCTTGCTCATGGCATTAGGGTTAGGCATAATATCCCTCATCACCTCGGGAATGGGCACGCCCTCGGGATACACCTTATTTATTATATAATTCTCTGCATCATTATACGGTTTGTTCCCCCTCACAATCCCAAAGTATTGCAGCACCCTAAGCACCGCGAGCCACTTCCTCTTCGTATTGAACACCCGCTTTGCACGTCCTTTGTTGTCTTTCGTTTCCAATGCAAAAGCCTTCTCAATGGCGAGCCTCATCATCGGCGGAGTGATTTCGAGGCTGGGGTCGGGCAGTTCCGCCCGCCTTGTAGAGCCGTTTTCCATTTCCGCTTGCTTGGTTTCATACACATTCTCCCTAGCCGATAAAATGAATACCATTCCCAAATCAATCTTCTCGCCTGCAGTCAACATGGGCATTACCTTTGCCATCATTGCCTTGAGTTGCTCAACGGCAATCTTTTTTTCATTTTTTGTTTCCATCTTTTTTCGCATTTTTTGATTTAACATTCTACCCCTCCGGCGTAATGCCGTCGGGAGATATTTTTGCGAAAAGTCAGGAAACTCCGGAGTCCTTTAATCTTTTCGGATGCAAAGATATGAAGAAAAAACGGGTTGACAATGGAGGCACGATTTAGGTACGTTTTCAGGTACGAACATAGTACGAAGTCACTCTTTTTTTCTTTTTGAAATGAAATAATAGCCACGAATTGTCATTATTCCCATTTTTTTATTACCTTTGCATTTGTATTTCAATTTATTCACTCAACTAAGATATAAATATTATGATACAAAAGAATAAAACCGATTTTCTTAGAAGACTCGAATTTATCGAAAAGATGATTTCATGTTACTTCACTTGCCCTTCCTTAAGAACTCAACGGGCTCTTGCATTAGGCATAAGCATTGAGGCGCAGACATTGGTTGCAGAGCTTGAAATCCTTAAGGACAAATGGCATACAAGGCTGCCGTTTTGGGAAGACTGGGATGTGAGGTTTGTTGAATGGAAATCAAAGATAAAGTCGTGGATTGATAAGAAAGACAGTATGTATGAGCCATACAATGACACTGTGCCATACTTTGATACTGAGATATTCTACCCTTTATTGGATTCTGAGGAAGATGAACATAATAATGTTCTGTCTTCTGCAATATCCACAATCAAAAAGGATGTGGAAAATTTCGAGAATAGTGAATACGTAGGTAAGGCTTGCTATTTTTTTGGTGATGGCATCGTTTTTGATTATATTTTCGACGCTGTCTTAAAAAGGCTCCTCGATGCAATTGAAAGTTGTGAACTGACGCTTATGACACCTAATGCAGACGCATACACCAAATTATATTTGTATATACTGAACAATTTCGTAAAAGAACAGAAATATGACGTGGAAGTACAAACAGAGAAGGCGATGATGTCATTGCCTAATAACAATCGACTGTCGGTGCTGAAAAATATGTTTGAAACAGAATGCGACTTTTCAGATCTCGGCAAATGGAAGGGAAATCTTCAAGACATGTTGCCCATGGTTAATCCTGAAACACCGCTATGTGATGAAAATATGGGCAAGTTCCTATCCCGTTATCGATTACAACTAACGTATGAGGATCTCATGTTGATAGTGCCCCGATATTACAAACTATCACTGCTGAACAAAGCAATAATTGCAGAGAAAAAAATTGTCGGCTCGAAGAAAACGGTGATTGAATGTGTCAACACTGATTATTGTCACTTGTATTTAAATTACAACTTGGCAGATAATATCGAGGCTATGTCAGCACTACGCGATGTTGTTTCTCAGGTTGACGAGCGGGCAAGTGTTAAACAAGGCGAGCGTTCGGGAAAATGGAAATGGGGACATCTGCGTGTTGCCATGCAAAATGAGAATATAAAATTTGTTGATGATAAAATCAGCGGAATAGACTTCGGGCGATTAATCAGCAACATATTGTTGGGAGAAAATGCCGATAAGAAAACCAGGAGCAACAAAGCAAAAGCTGTTTCTCAGACATTAAAAAATTTGGGTCCAGGTTTCCCGGTGCATTCTGATGATACCATTATAAAAATTATAATAGAAATGCTCGAGCCGGTAAAAAAATTACTTGCAGACCAATAGAGCCTTAAAATGTTAGAGGAGGACTGATTATGGTTATTCTTACTCATCCAGAAGTTAATCCATTGGCAGTTGCCAAAAGGTTGGGAATTAACCCTGGATTGATGACACATTATATTAATGGTACCCGCAAGCCTTCCAAAGACTGCGAGTCGAAGATTTATAATGAAATAAAAGTTATAGGTGAGAGTTTGGCTGCTATTGGTTCATAGGGCACAAAAAACGAGGCGATATCCAAACTGGATATCGCCTCGTTATCATGATAGATATGGGATATATAGTCTTATTTTACGCCTCGATTTTTATCATAACTTTTTTTGCAAGTGAATATAAGAATTACAGGGGAACAATAGCTACAAAGTCTCAATTTCTTCATCCGTCAATCCTGTCATCTCAGATATGTCAGCCGCGGAAAATCCTTTGGACTTCATTTTTCGTGCAATATCCTTTTTCCCCTCTGCAAGCCCTTCTGCACGTCCTTCTGCACGTCCTTCTGCACGTCCTTCCCTACGCGCCGAGTCAATAGAGTTCTTGATGTCACGGTAGGCCTTGAGGCTATCCTCATACTCACGCAGCTCCTCGGGGGTGAAAGTGGCTATCTCGGCCTCCTTGAACAGGCGGTCGAACACCTTGTCGCGCAAAGCCTTGGGGCGACTCTCCAATTTATATAGGTTCTTTAGCACGAAAAGCCACTTGTCGTAAAGCGTCTCCAACTCGTCCTCCTTCTTTTTAAACTTGGCAATCTCCACATATATGAAGTCGAGCTTCTTATAGAACACCTTGTTGGTCTTGATGTCACATAGCTTTACGGTGTGGGTTATCTCCTTCTTATCGAAGGCATCCTCCTTCATGTCAAAGTTCAAAAGAGCCACGGTATAAACGCGTGAAAGCTTAAAGTCCCAGTCGGCACTTTTCTTTGCCTGTTCGCGGATGGGAAATGTGGAATAAAACAGTGAGCGGTCCTTGAAGAAGTCCTGATAGGCATTCTGCATCTCGACGATAAACTTCTCACCATCATCGCCCTCACAATACACGTCGAAAATTGCCTTGCGTGCCGAGGCGTTGTCGCCGAAATGCTCCGTGTTGAGATACTTCACGTCCTTGATAACCTGCTTACCGTCAAACAGGCTATTGAGGAAGTTGATCAGCAGTTCCTTGTTGGGAGCAGTGCCGAATATGCGCTTGAAACCGAAGTCGGTCAGCAGACTGATGTATCTTTCTTCTATTGTTGCCATATCTTATATTTATTTATTTTGCTGCAAAAATACGAAGTTTTTTTGAAATCAGCAAGAAAACAACGGAAATTTTTATATATCAGGGATATTGTTTGTGATAATCCGACAAATCATGGAGTGGGATAGGCGCATTGACCCTCTAAGGGGTGAATCAAGGTACCTGTCCGTGTGCCACGAGGCGCATATCTATATATAAAGGGTTGGCTACCTT
>SAMEA3663023__coassemble_898_pt1 | contig 26362 bp, 17 predicted proteins | sample SAMEA3663023__metabat2_low_PE_038 | metagenome-assembled genome bin SAMEA3663023 (sample SAMEA3663023) | pig gut metagenome | biome: pig gut; feature: pig-associated habitat; material: faeces | place: France | collected 2012
CAGGAGGAACTGGCATACGCAGGCAACTACAACACCCATGTCGATTTCCTCGTCACCAACAGCATCAGCAAGAAACCTGTGCTTGCCATTGAGACAGACGGCTATTCCTTTCACAACGATGCGACGGAACAGCATCAACGAGACAAGATGAAAGACCACATCTTCGCCCTCTATTCCCTTCCATTGTTAAGGCTATCAACAAAAGGGAGCGGTGAAAGGGAGAGAATCATTAAACAACTGAATAATTGCGTTTGACATGAAACTGGGATATATACATAGTAGTAAAGAGGAACAGGCACGTGCCATGCAGGTGCTGAAGATGACATCGGAGTCAGTGGCTCTTGATGAGCTCGGCATTGGCCGCATACGAGACGCCTTTGCTGACCGTATGTTCCCTGGCATATCCACCCTGCAAAAGCATATGAAATATTTCTCTTTGATGCCACAGGTGTATCGCAAGGCAACCGAAAGGCGATATAACAGACTATCGGAAGTTAAAACAGAGATTGTACGTCTGGAACGTATCATGACCAAGAACCTATATGATGGTTCAACAATAAAATGGGGGATTACGGGCAGTGACACTATCGGCAAGGGAATAGGTAGTTATGTGAAATACGACCCTGCATATATCTATAACTCAGGTATGCAGACATTCGAAATATTGAAAAGTCCACAGGTGGTAGAGTTGATTTATTCAACATCCAACGCCATACAGAATGCCGCTAATGCACATAAAAGTGACGATGAGGATATTGCAGATGATGCCTTAGACAAGGCAGGATTGTTTCAGTTTTGTTCTTTCCCTCAAATTGATTATGATTTTACTAAGACTTGCTCGTTAGATTTGACTATGGCTGACCATGATTTCATTACCGACCATATTTTGAAAGCAAAGGCTTGCCAAGGAACATTGCTTCGCTGGCTCGTAGATAATCCACAAACAACACTTCCCGAAGAGTTCGAACATTTGAGGAATTGTCATCTTCCTGAAGAATTGGCATACTTGCAAGACCTTGCCCAACGGTTTGCAGACTTTATGTATATGGTGCACGTACGATACAATTATATATATTCTGGTTATCAGGATGAAGAGGTGCTTGAAAAATTCAAGCAACTGCTAGACGCATATCGGAATAGCGGGACTGATATGGACACTGTATTGGCGGCTGTAAACATCCGTGAGAATAGTGGAAAGTGGTTCTGCAAGGAGATTGCCCAACATATTGCAGCTGGAGAGACAGAGGAGAATGGATTGCTTGACCAGACCATTATCAACCGTGAACGACGTGTGAAAGGGTCGCGCAGGAAGATCAGCAATCCGGCCTATAAATATGACAAGAAAAACCGCATTCACTATTATAAACTTACGTTTAGGTGGAAGACTGTCAGGCAGTTTATGGAAGAACTTAAAGCTGCCTCGCCTCACAGCACTATGGGAAAGGAGGCTACAAATGGATAATCTGTGGAATGACTTAGTCTATACAGACGTAATGCAAAGTGATGGATATGTGGTTGACTATGCCGTGCTGACCACATACAGCCTTGATATGCCGTCATTGCTGTCTGTCCCGTTCATGCTTGGTGCAATGTCTGACCTGACAGAAGCATCCCTTCGTTCTCCCCATTTGGTATTAGAGGCAGTGAACAAGTCAGCGGGGAAGTTTTCCGTGTTCTGCAATGCAGGATGTATCGCAGTCCCACAAGCCAACTCCAAGCTATACGCTCTCTTGGAGCGCAGTGTGGTGCAGATAGCATTACCAGCAAGGGGTGCAGGGTTTGTTAATTTTCATCCCAAGGTATGGGTGATTAAAGAGAGCAATCCTGATACGGAAGAGAGTCAGATAAAGGTGGTGGTACTGTCTCGCAACCTCACTTGCTCCAATGACCTTGACGTGGTATGCGAACTCGTTGGAAGCATTGGTGCAAAACAAGCCACGAGAAAATCGAGGATAAGACATAAGCCGCTTGCTGATTTCCTTGATTGGCTTGCAGAAAGAAGCACTAATAAGATACGCAAGCAGATTAGAAGCATAATCAATGACTTGGATTATGTGGAGCTATTTGAACTGAAAAATTCTCCATTTGACGACTATGACTTTTTGCCGATGGGCATTGACGGGTATGACGGGATGGAACAGTGTCTTGAAACTGTCATGCTTGACCATGCAACCGAAATGGTCGTCATATCTCCGTTCATCGACCAAAAGACTTTGTCAGAGATGGCGGCCTGTAGTCCAAAGGCACGTAAGACACTCATCACGCGCCATGCTTCTGTCAAAAACGAAACTCTAAGCCTCTTCAATGATGGTGTGTATGCGCCCAAAGAAGTGCTGACTGACAAAGTAGAGAAAGACATCGTTGTGGATTTGCATGAAAAGGTGTATTTCATCCGCAGCTATGAGGGAAATCTCACCTACAACCATCTGTATTTGGGTTCTACCAATGCCACCCGAAATGGTTTCGACCGTAATGTGGAGTTTCTATTGCATCTTAGGTTTGCGTCTTATAAAACCTCATACGACAAGTTTCGTGGCGAATTGATTCACGAGGGAAAAGACTGTATGTTTGAACAAGTGACGGCTGTTCCGACAGACATTAAAGACCAGGAAAATACGCCCGATGAGCTACAGCTTCGTTTGGCTATTGCTTCTATCCAAAAAGCTGAAATAAAGCAACATGGTGAATGCTACACCATAACCCTTTTTTGCAAGAAGACTCGCTTGCCTAAGGAAGATGTCATAATATACCCTTTGGGATGCCAAGCGATGGAGAAAACTCTGACCGAAGGGACTACATTTGAGAAGATGGAGTTGGCCATGCTTACCGAATTCTATGTTCTTGCCGTCGGCGATATCAGAAGGGTTATAAAGATAGACACCATTGGGATGCCTATCGAGGAACGTGATCGTGCCATCTTCCGCAGCATCATCAACACAAAGGGTAAATTCATCAGTTATCTTGCGTTCATGCTCACCGATGATGCGGAACGGTATGTGGTTGAGAGCCAACAAATGGAAAAAGAGTTGGCGGATATGACCGCCTCGGCCAAGGAACAGGAAATAAGCGTATCGCTTTATGAGGACATGGTACGGATGGCATATACCGACCCTGACCGCATTGCTGCCATACGCTCCGTCATAGCAAGGGCGGATGCATCGGTGATTCCAGACCATTTTGCAGAAATCTACGCATCATTTGAGAATGCCATCAAACAAATTCGCCGCTTATGAGTAGACAAATAAAAGATTTCCAACGAGCCACAGCAGAGCGCATTCTCCATATATATAAGGATATGGGGCATAGGCGCGTATTGCTTGCCGACGAGGTGGGGCTAGGTAAGACCTTCGTGGCAAAGGAGGTTATTAACCTGGTGCGCCAATGGCATAGGGATGAATTGAATGATGATTTTTTCAAGGTGGTATATATCTGCTCCAATGCCAACATAGCAGACCAGAACATCGAAAAACTTGGTGTGGCAAATCGTTTGAATATCAGTGAAAGCAGGCTTTCCATGCAGCATCTGTATATCACCTTGGCAAACAAACAGAACATGGAAAGACAGAAGGGTCGAGAGATGCCAGAGTCTATCATCCCACTCACTCCATCCACCTCTTTTCGTTTTTTCAGCGCGCAAGGTACAGCAAACGAGCGTGCGCTGATGTATGACATTCTCCGCCATTTGCCCGTGTTCCAACCGTACGATGATGTACTGGGAGATTTCCTGTGTTGCAAAGTGAAATACTGGCAAGGGTATATCGACGACTATCAAGCCAGGATTGCAAAATGTGGTGATGCGTATCTGTCCGAAATGCTTGACAAATTGCAAGAGAAACTATCTGCCGAACTGACCAGAAAAGTGATTGACTTTGCTCTGAATGGATGTGAGTCTAAGGAGCGCTCAGAGGTCATTAATACGCTCCGCCGAATTTTCGCAGAGATTAGCATCGATATGCTCGACCCCGATTTGGTTATTATGGATGAGTTCCAGCGTTTCAGTTCGTTGCTCCAGCAAGGGGACGATGAACAATCCATGTTGGCACGACGCTTTTTTGATGATAGCCGTTTCAATACCAAAGTACTATTGTTGTCAGCTACGCCATACAAACCTTATTCCACGCTTGAAGAACTGAACACGGACGGTCGTGATGAACATTATCAGGACTTCATAAAGGTTATGGACTTTCTCTTTGTCACCCAAGAAAAGACAAATAACTTCCGCAGGAATTGGCAGCAGTATTCTGCTGCATTGAAGCGCACGGACGTTATGGACATTGCTCCTTTGGTGGCAGCCAAGAATGAGGCAGAAGAAGCCTTGTATGGTGTGATGTGTCGCACGGAACGTTTCAACACTGGTATCATTGACGATTCTGGTGTCACTGATGTGGAGGTTATGCCAGAAGACATCCTTTCGTTTGCACAATGCCAAAATCTGTTAGACAGTCTGAGTAACGAACAACCCGATATGAGACTGGGCAATCTGCCTATGGAGTATGTCAAGTCCTCGCCATACCTTTTGTCTTTCATGGACAAGTATGAGTTGAAGAAGCGTATCGTCAAGGCAATGCTGCAGTCCGACGTTGTGCAGGATTGCAAGACAGACACATTGCTGCTGACAAGATTTGCCCTCAACAACTATCGTCCCGTATCGCCTGCACATGGCAAACTGAAGTACTTGCACGACCTTATGTTCGGTGAACGGCATGAAAAGAAAACGCAACTGCTATTGTGGATGCCTGCATCCAATCCCTACTATAAAGCAGGCGGACTCTTCGATAGTGAGGAGACAAGACGTTTCTCCAAGACAATCCTTTTCTCTTCTTGGGAGATGGTGCCACGCATGATTTCTGTGATGATGTCCTATTATGCAGAGCTTTATACGTTTGGGGAATTGAAGAAACAGATGCCCGAACTGCGTTATTTCTCTCAGAAGAAAAATAGGTATGGAGAAACCCGCCTACGCAATGACAGCATCATGGAATGCCCATGCATTGCTCTTGCTGAGCTGTATTCTCCAGAAGAATATTATGGTTGGAAACTACCTGACATCAAAAAAGAAATCAAAGCGAAAGTCAAGCAGCTGCTTCAAGAATGTCCTCTCACCAAATCGCTTCCCAAACGAAACCGTGGCAATGCTAAACATATTCTTACGATGATGCATCTGCTTGACGGAGAGAAGGTAGAAGAGACGGATGATTTATACATTCCATCCAATGCTGTGGATGTGATGGTTGACATTGCCATCGCATCGCCTGCTGTGTGTGCCTATCGTCAGTCGCATGACAGGGAGGATGCAAAGAAGGTCGGCAAAGCTATTGTGTCAATATTCAACAAACCTGAAAGTGCAGCGGTGATAGACCTGATATATCATAAGAATAGCGATGAAGACTACTATGAGTCTGTGCTTGACTATTGTGTAAAGGGCAATCTCCAGTCTGTGCTTGACGAATATGCACACACCCAACAAACCACCTTCTTAGGCAAGACAATAGAGGAAGCAGTACTTGGCACCAGCAGTTTGGGTGTTGATACTACCGACACGATATATGACGATGGCAACAAACTCATGATGCGATGCCATTTCGCCATTCCATTTATCGACAAGACCGTAACGGATAAGGCGATGCTGCGTACAACCAATATCCGCAAGGCATTCAATTCACCTTTCCGTCCGTTTATTCTATCCACCACATCCATCGGGCAAGAAGGGCTTGACTTCCATCTTTATGCCCGTAAGATTGTGCATTGGAATCTGCCTTCCAATCCCGTTGACCTCGAACAGCGAGAGGGACGCATAAACCGTTTCAAATGTTTTGCGATAAGAAGAAATGTCGCCTCACTCTTTGCATCCGACGTTTACCAGTCATGGGATGAACTTTTCGACAAGGCAGGCTCTGCGCTTAAAGACGACAACTCCGATATGGTACCATATTGGTGTCTGCCCGTCAACCGATTGTCGTCCGAACAGCGTTGTCAGTTGCAATTTATAGAGCGTATCGTTCCGCTTTACCCATTGAGTCGTGACCACTATCGGTATGAGAAACTGATAAAGGTACTTTCGCTATATCGGATGACACTTGGACAGCCTCGGCAGGAAGAACTCCTACAACTGCTAAAGGATATGCACCTCTCTGATGAGCAATTGCAGGAACTTACCATAGACTTGTGTCCATTCAATAAAGTCAGGCGATAATTGTTATGTTTTAGGGAAGTTAGGTGACTTATACTATAAAAAGTGACAACTTTTTTCAGTTAAGGTCATTTTTATGCCGTTATTCCTCTGACTTTTTACATTTTTATAGTAAAATAGGGAGTGTCGTTTAATTCTTTCAGTCGTGGACGCATAGAGGTCAGCTTGGTATCTTGTGCTCCATGCGACCTGTTTTAATTGCTTTTTGCTGGTATAACGGCACTCCAAAGTCGTGTATTTGCTGCCTTTGCCGATAACAGATTAGGAGTCCTCCGAAGAGAACTCCTTGCGCTATTTTGGTCAGAGTTTTTGCTTCACAAGATATACGGTGCCAAGATTGGTGCGCTTGCGCACTATACCGTCGATATTGGTGAGAAACTGGCCGAATTTCGTAATGCCTGAGACACCTAACGACGAACCTGCCACTTGCTTGATGCGCTGGAAGATGGCTGTGGTTGACATATACTCACCCTCAGCCGGGTCATCGCATACCTCGAAACACAGCCGGAAATACTGTTCAGCAGGCGATAGCATCTGATACTTCCTGTTGTGGGCAATCAGTTCGGCTGTTTCCTGTTGGTCAAACCAATAGCGCTCGCCCTTGGATAGGCATCCATCGCCTGGGCATACTTTACGCCATTGCCGCCTCCATGCACGAAATTCCGAGTTTTCTTTCTATTTTAGCCACACTTCGTTCTCTTGACGCCACTTTGCATCTTCGGTAAAGGTTGAAGGCTGTTCACTCTTGTGTGCCTCCAAAAAGTCTAAAGTCTTCTGCTTCATAGTAAATCCTCCTCGAAATAATCAATATTACTTCATCGACGGAATAGCAACGACAGTTCATCCGTCTCTTTATATATGTTTATACAAACAAGTCATCGAGGGTGACTTCTGATTGCACTATACCAGAGTACATGTTGCGCTTGACACCAAACGTGGTAATGAAAGTAAGCTGAAGACTTTGTGTGCTTTTAAGTCGTGACATTATTGCGTTGATTCTATGGCGCAATGTCACGTCGTATGACTTGGTTATTTCATATTCACCTTGTGAGAATTTCATTTCACAAAGGTTTACCACTCTATCGCCTCTCTCTATTACTAAGTCGCACTGTATTCCGTCATAATGATCATCGCCTCGAAGTGTGTATGATGACTCAGAAGTTCTGACGGCAGCGATGCCCAATTTGCGCTTTATTTGTTCCGTGTGCATTATGCACAACTCCTCAAATGCAATTCCGCTCCAACTCATAACATTAGGGGAGTTTACATTATGCAGCCAGTATTGCGAGTCACCCAAAAGAGCCTTGTCTGCAAAATACATATAGAAACGACAGAACGGATCGACAAGTTTGTATAGTGTCTCTCCTTTTTTTGCATCAATAGGTTTGTATGCAATAATGAAATCGCTGGCAGCCAGTGCGTTTAGTATGTCCGAAAAACTTCCTCCGAGAGGAATATCCAATATTTTCGCCAATTCCTCCCTTGTATATCCATAGTGTCTTGTTGAGAGAATGTTTATTATTTTTTCATATTTTTCTGGATATTTATACAATGAGGTGAAAAGCCGCTTGAATTCCATCCGTAGTTTTGCTTTGCGATCAAAGAATAACAAGTCAATATTCTGTGATATGCTTAAGCCTTTTTGAAAATAGCTTAGATAATAAGGTATTCCGCCAAAAGCCATGTATGCCATTGCTATTTCGTATCGGCTTGCCGTGATTTGCCTCGACCTTAGATATTCCTCTGTCTCACATAAGTTAAATGGTGACAGCTTTATTTCATAAGTTATTCGGTTGTATAGTCCTCCTGTGTTGTTAATGAGATTTTTTATCATCCACGATGCCGCCGAGCCACATACTATGAGCATGAGGTTATCTCGTCCAGTCCCCCAACCGTTCCAAAAAGCCTCTAATGCAGTGATGAAATGTGATCTTGGCGTGTCGAGCCATGGCAGTTCGTCTATGAAGACCACCTGCCGGCTACCATTGTCAAGTTTCATTAACAGTTCTTCAAGCATATACATTGCCTCCATCCACGATTTAGGCGCATGGTCGGCATCGCTGTCGTGCATCTGAAGTGAATGATAGAAATGGCGCAATTGTTCTTCAGTGCTCACCTTGCTTCCATCGTCATATACGGATAGACCTGTATGATAGAATGTCAAGTTGTCTCTGAACATCTCCCTGATGAGAAATGTCTTGCCCACACGCCTTCTGCCATAAACTGCTACAAACTCGGGGTTGTCGCTTTCATAAAGTCTTTGAAGTTCTTTTTGTTCTTCTTTCCTTCCAATTATTTTTGCCATAATACAATGATTATAATTTGGGTGCAAAGATAGTGAAAACTATTGAAATGCCACACTAAACTCAGCCAAATTTTATTAAAAACGATAAAAATGGCTGAGTTATTGGGTATAATCTCAGCCGATTTCCGTGTTTTTTCTTGATATTGGCTGAAAATGCCGCCATATCTTGCTAAAAGTTGTCGTGAAACGGAATTAAGATGGAGTCCTCCGAAGAGAACTCCTTGCGCTATTTTGGTCAGAGTTTTTGCTTCACAAGATATACGGTGCCAAGATTGGTGCGCTTGCGCACTATACCGTCGATATTGGTGAGAAACTGGCCGAATTTCGTAATGCCTGAGACACCTAACGACGAACCTGCCACTTGCTTGATGCGCTGGAAGATGGCTGTGGTTGACATATACTCACCCTCAGCCGGGTCATCGCATACCTCGAAACACAGCCGGAAATACTGTTCAGCAGGCGATAGCATCTGATACTTCCTGTTGTGGGCAATCAGTTCCTCTGTTTCCTCTTGGTCAAACCAATATCGCTCACCCTTGTATATGGCGTCAATAGCCTGTGCATATAGTTGGTCGTAGTTGATGCTTGTCGTCACATCAATGGGAGCTGTGAGTTCCACACCGATGAAACGGCGGCTTCCCGACGGGTCGGCAAGTATGTCGGTCATGTTGGTGGTGGCTATGAACGAGGCTCGCCTTGGCAGTGTCTCTATCGAGCGTGCGTAGGGCAGCTTTACTTTTACAGTAGGCAACTGCATGATGTTCTTCAGAAATCCCTGCTGTATGCGTGGAGCAATGGCATTAAACTCGTCGAGATTGATGAGCAGCGACTGTGCCATGGCTATGAGTGTGGCTTTCTTCTCTGCTACATCCAGATTGTCGATGAATGTCTGTTTGAACTGCGGAGGCAACAGACGGCGGCAGAATGTGGATTTGTTGTAGCCCTGGCGCGAGATGAGCAGCGGAGCTACACTGTTGCCATATCTGCGGTCATATCCCAACCATTGCGCCACCATGCCGATAAACCACTTGCGGAACCATAGTTTCCATTGTTTGCAGTCGGTAGGTACGCAGTCGGCAAGCTTGCCTATGTGGTCGAAGCCATCCCACGCGTGCTTCAGGTCGTAGAGATAGTCCTGCACGGGGTCGTATATCTTCACCTTCTGCGAGTGGAGAAAGCGGTTGAAGTCCTTGTCCCACACCTTCAGTCCACTGCTCTGCAGGTCGAGCAAAATTGAGTTGAACCGTTGGGAATCGAGTGGCAACCATCCGTAGTTTGACTTTGTCTGTATCTTCATCTCCGGCACACATTCGAGCATGTTGAACCTGAATTCATACCTTTTCTTAAGAAACTCGAGCATTTGGCGTATATCAGAGTCTGCCTCATTGTCAAAACCGTCCTCACCGGTGAATTGCCGGTCGTGGAGAGGCTGCACCACTTGCAGTGGCTCGCCCTGAGCGACCTGCTCAACAAGTATTGGCATAGCCTTGGGGTTATAATACGGCTTGGGGTCGAGCGGCATGCGGAATCCGGCATAAAGGCAGTTGCCCTCGCGCGCCGAGGTTGCCATCTGCACGTTCTGGTTGATTACTGCGTCATACATCCTTACCACAATGCTGTATGACAGACGGCAGAACTGTTCTGCTTCTTCCTCAGATAAGATGTCATGCCCGTCCTTAGGCTTCACCCTCACCATTATCTTCACTGTCTTCCCCGTGCTTCCGATGAAAGCGGCGAGTGTCATTGGCATCATTGCTGCCACACGCTTCACCGCCTCAAGGTCCGAATCCTCGTCGATGTGGTCAACGCTAAGGGTCACTATGCCGTTGAATGTCCGCATAGTCTCGTTGCCCTGCTTGTCCCTGATTATCTCCAAGGAAGGCAGAAAGCAGGGCATTTGGTGCATGAGATGGTAGTTCCCCGTCCATTCCACGCCACGCCCATAATGGTTCTGTGCCATGTCAACAAATTCACGGAATGCCCCGACAGTGCATTTGCTGTCATCTTTCGTCAGTCTTTCCATAAATTTGTCAAGTGAGGATACGGTGACAGCAGTTTTACCCCTTCCATCTTGTTTCAATCGCGCAATTTTTGTCATATTCAGTAGCGTTATAGGGTTATTTAGTATTCATTTCGGGTGCAAATATACTAAAAATATTTTAAAAAAACAAGATTTTATAGTTAAAAAAACTTTCTATTGCCACTTCTGCCACACCTTCTGCCACCCTTTTGCAACCATTTAACCTATTGTGTATAAGAAAGTTAACATATTTGGTTGCAAAGGTGGCAAAAGAAAATGAAAAACACTGATGCGCGTACGCGCGCGCGTGTATATAGGGCAATGAGATGATATGTGGATAGTAGTAGTGAATGTGTGATAACAACTGTCTTAAAGTGTTCACTAAAGCTATCTTGAAGTATTCACTAAAGCTATTGTAATTTTATCATTATAGTGCTTTGTTTTATGTTCCGCACTGCGGAACGTACGTTCACCACTGCGGAACGTACATTCCGCAGTGCGGAATATAGATACCGCAATGCGGAACATAAAACAAAAGCGTGTTCTAAGCAAATTAAAACAGCTGTCGAGATAAAATATAGATAGCTATTGTGATTATATATAAATAGTTATAGAGAGGGCATATGGATAGTTATTGTGATGACGAGTGAATGGTTGTTGGTTTGACAAATGAACAATGGAGTCTCTTTTATATAAAAAACGGGGGAAAAGTTTGGTGATACCAAATATATTCATTAACTTTGCAACGCTTTATCAAGCTCAAATTATAAAGTTATAGTAAATTAATAATAATCTAAGATTATATGGCAAAGTACTTACTACAGGAAATGAACGATGTGAGGAATACTGGCAAGAGAACGGTATATCCTAAGATGGTGACAGACCAGACGCTGACCACCAAGGAGTTTATTGATGAGTTGCACAAACATCTGCGCACAGTGGATAAGGGTGTGCTGACGGGAGTGATGTGCGGCATGGCCGATACACTGTCAAGCCTGTTATCGAGAGGCTACAACGTGACCCTCGACGACATCGGTACATTCTCCATGTCGCTGAAGTTTATTGATGACAAGTCAACAGAGATACAAGAGGAAGACGACCGACTGCTCTACAGGCGGGTGGGAGTGAAGGACATTAACTTCAAGACCTCACCTGAAATGTTACACGAACTGAGGAGGGTGACCAAGTTTGAGCGAGTGATGGCAGGAGCAAGAGTGTTGAAGAAGAACCTCTACACCTTGGAGCAGCGCATCGAGAACGCACTTGCCATAATCGATGAGAAAGGTCACATCACCCTCGGCGAGTATGCCAAGGTTAACAATCTGTCGCGCACCACGGCATCCAAGGAACTTGCCAAAATCACTGCCGACCCCACCATGCCTATCGACTACACTGGTCAGGCGTCACACAAGATATGGATAAGGCGCAAGGGTGAGTAAGGCATCAACGTGCTTATATGTCAAAGAGTAGAAAGATGCGATGTCTCTCGTGTGGATATGAGACAGAGGCAAAGATTTTGGGGAAACAGCGATTTCGGGCAATAAAAATTTCGGGGAAACCTCGATTTTAGTGCTAAAAAATTTTGGGGAAAGAAGAAATAGACTTGAGTTCAGCGAAGTCGTCGATGATATGGTCGGCCCCATGCTCCAGAAGAGTGGCGCGCGAGTGATTGCCGTAGGTCACGCCACATGTGGTGCAACCGGCATCGCGTCCCATCTGAATGTCAAACCAGGTGTCGCCTACGACAAGTGCATCCTTGGCGTCAAATCCCGTTTTATTCAATATTCTCTCCACCATGTCCGGTGCTGGTTTCTTGTTTGTCACGTCTTCCTCGCAGCAGTCGGTATCTATATATTGCGCAATGTCATGCACCTTGAGGAGCATGCGGAGTGAGTCGCGTCCACGGCTTGTTGCTATGGCGGTTGAGATGCCCGATCCATGTATTTGTCTAAGAGTCTCTGCCACGTGTGGGAACAGGGTGACGGTGCGCTCACTGATTGGCGTGAACAGTCGGCGGTAGGTGGCCACGGCAGTGTCGATGAGGCCCTTGTCGTCGGTATGCAGCAGTTGGGCGTACATGTGTGTGAGTGGCAGACCGATGAGTCGGCTGATATCCTTCTCTTCCATAGTGTCAAATCCCAACTCAATGAGCGACTGTTGGAATGTCTCTATGATACACTTGTTGGTGTCGGCGATAGTGCCGTCGAAATCAAATATTATTATCTTGTACATTTTTAAAAGTAGGGTTAATAAACATCACTCCTCTCTCAGCCAAATCTCTAAGAAACGGTCATACACTGAATAGCCGTCAGGAGAGCGATACACGAGTTCCTTGTCAATAAGTGCAGATAAAGCACTGCTTACCGTGCTTGCAGCCTTCAGACTATATTTTTGGATGAAGGCTCCCTTATTGGGCGTGGCGGTCTTGCCTTCCTTTGCAAGCGCTTTCAACACTTGTAGCTGTTTGTCGGGCAACATGGCGATTGTATTCTGATACACCATTGTGTTTTCCCTCACGATGTCCCTAATGGCTTCAGTCACTTGACTCTTGTCTGTGATATTGCCGCCAGTTTCATATAGTCGGTTGAGGATGGTCTGTACATACCATGTATAACCCTCAAAACATTTATATATAAACATAAATAGTGATTTGTCTATCGTCCTGCCACCTTCTCCAAACAGCCTGTCGGCAAATGTGTAATAGTTTTCCGGGTCTATTGTCGTTAGATTCATGATCTGAGTACTGTTGTAAAACGGGCGTTTTGCAGACAAGAACATTTCGTATATAAGATGCTGCTGACTGCCCGAGAAGATGAAGTGGACGTTATGCATAAACTGAATGCGCGAACGCAACATGGCCTCTGTTCCGGATTCTGGATAAGATGCTACCTGTTGAAATTCATCAATGGCAATATATACAGGGACTTCAGACTTCTCAAGACAATTGAATATGTCAGACAATGATTTTTCCTCCATTGACGGGGCTATGTCAATAGAGAAACTTGGTGAACCAGTCAATGGGTCGAAACTTATTGCGGGGCGACAGCTACTGAGAAAAGAAGTCACCTTTGAAAACAGTCGTTCGCTATGGCTTTGCACTGCCTCAAAGACAGCCTTTCCTAAAAGATGCACAAAATCGGCGAGGCATCTTGTAGGGAAAATATCCACGTAGATACATATTATGTTGTCTTCACTGTTTCTGACTCTATTAAACACGTTATGTATAAGCCCCGTCTTGCCTATACGACGTGGGGCTGCAAGGGTCACGTTTCTTCCATTTGCCAGGGCAGATACCAATTTGCGGGTTTCTTCCTCCCTGTCACAGAAATAGTGCGGGCCTTCATATCCATATACGAGGAATGGATTGGCTCTTCTTCTTGGCTTATTGTTCATGCTATTGCAATTACGTTAATGTCGTTACGAACTTTTCGTAATGCAAATATCCGAATATTTTTCTGATTATGCAAGTATTTAGCCCAATTATTATCAATTATTAACAAAGGAGTATAAATTATGTAATTCTGCACTCAATGAAAAAGACAAATCACGCCATCTTAACCTCAATATAACATGAATGTAATATGGGTATCATACCTTTGCACCCGAAAAATAATATATATTACATTTAGATATGAATAAGTTTCGAAGTTTTGTTTTAGTTTTATTGGCCTTAATGGGACTGACATCGGTAAGTGCAGCCTCTGAAGGCAAGCGACCCAAACTCATTGTGGGTATTGTCGTTGATCAGATGAGATGGGATTATCTCCAGCGTTATTCAGACAAGTGGCAAGGCGGTTTTCAACGTCTTTTGTCTGACGGATTTAGTTACGACAACACCTATTTGTGTTATGTTCCCACTGTTACAGGAGTAGGTCATGCAAGTATTTTCACCGGTACTACACCTGCCATTCATGGTATAGCAGGCAATGACTTTAGGAAGGGAGACGATATCGTATATTGCACAGACGACCATTCGGTGAAGACCGTCGGTTCAAATACGGCGGCAGGGGAGATGTCGCCTCGTAACATGCTCACCACAACTATTGGCGACCAACTGAAGTTGGCCGTTCCTGGTGCAAAGGTTGTTGGAGTGTCCCTTAAAGACCGTGCCTCCATATTGCCTGCCGGTCACTCTGCAGATGCAGCATATTGGTTTGACAATGATGCAGGTTGTTTTATCACTTCATCATATTACATGGATAAACTCCCGAAGTGGGTGGAGAAATTCAATGCCGAACATAAAGATTTGGGTGACGTGAAATATACTCCCAAAGGAATTGTACTTACCGCCGATATGGCTATTGCCACCGTGGAGAACGAAAAGTTGGGTCAGCGTGATGTCACAGATATGATCACCGTCAGTTTCTCCTCAACCGATTATGTAGGACATAAATACGGCACGCGCTCTCCACAGACAGAAGAAGTGTATGTTGAGGTTGACCGACAGTTGGAACGTCTCTTCACAGCTCTCGACACTAAGGTGGGCAAGGGAGAGTATCTGGTATTCCTTACAGCCGATCATGCCGCGGCACATAATTTTATAGAGATGCAAGAAAGAAAGATACCGGCAGGAATATGGCGCGAGGAGACGGAATTGGATAATGCCAATGCCGCCCTCAAGAGTAAGTTTGGCATAAACAGCAATCTTGTAAAGTCGATAATCGAATATCGCTTTTATCTCGATGAAAAGGCTATAAATGAGTCATCCCTGGACATAGATAAGGTGAAATCCGAATTGGTTAACTATTTGGAGAAGGATGATAGGGTGATGGCAGCTGTTGATTTTGAACATCTGTGCTCTTATCCACTACCCGAAGCAATAAAGAACCGTATTATTATGGGATATAACCATAAGCGAAGCGGTGATGTGATGGTTATTCTGCAACCAGGATATTATGCCTTTGAAGCCAAGTCTTTTGAAAAAGGTACTACCCATGGAGTATGGTATCCATACGATTCTCACATACCATTGCTGTTTTATGGATGGCATGTTAATTCCGGACATTCTCCAATCAATACGCAAGTTATTGACATAGCCACCACTGTTTGTTCGATGATAAACATACAACAGCCCAATGGCAGTGTAGGCAATGTGCTTTATTTGCATTGATATTATACATTATTGTTACATTGTTGTTTCGTTATGGAATTGTAACAATTCCTTAAAGCCCCTTTAACAAATCTGCCGTACCTTTGCGGCAGATTTTTGTTTTATTATATGAAAAATATGAAGAAAGTGAAAAGAAGAATGTTTTCAGCTATGCTGATGATGACTGTGGCAACGGCAGTATCTGCCCAAACCACAGTTAAAGGACGCGTGACCGACAAACAGGGTGAACCTGTTATTGGAGCTACCATTTCGCTTCTGGGTCAAAAACAGCCTTTGTGCGTCACGGACGCTGAGGGTAATTATCACTTCACCACGAAGCGCAATCTCAATCGACAGGACAAAATTGTCTTCTCGTTTGTGGGATATAAGAAGAAGCGCGTGGCTTATAATGGAAGTGGCAGTATTGATGTGGAACTTGAGGATGATGCAGTAGAACTCGATAATGTCGTTGTCACTGCCCTTGGTATAAAGCGTAGTGAGAAAGGATTAGGATTCTCTACACAGACAGTGAATGGTGACGATATATCGGCAACAATGCCAAGCAACTGGTCGTTGGCCTTGCAGGGTGAGGTTGCCGGTCTTAATGTGACAACAGCAGGTGGTCCGTTGTCGTCGTCAAAGATCAGTTTGCGTGGTGACGTGTCGATGAATATCGGCGGTAACGGTGCCCTTGTGGTTGTTGATGGTGTGCCCTTGTCGAGTCCGATGAACAATCCAGGAGGGTCGTATGGTGCAGGAGGCAACTCTGAAGGCTCGGTGGATTACGGTAATGGTTTCTCCGACCTTAACCCCGATGATATCGAGAGCATACAGGTGTTGAAGGGAGCTTCGGCATCGGCACTTTATGGTTCGCGTGCTGCCAATGGTGTAATTATGGTCACAACAAAGAGTGGTCGCAAGAGTAAGAAAGGCATTGGTGTTACATATAGTTTCAACCAATCATGGGATGAGGCTGCACATTTCCCCGACTATCAGTATGTCTTTGGTCAGGGTGTGGCAAAGAACATTGGTGGCAAGAACACGGAATGGGCAGGTCAGCAGTATTATTCCTATGGAACAGGCGACGACGGACTGGCAAGCACCTCAGGAACAAGTTCTGCATTCGGTGCAAAGTTCGACGGACAGATGTTCTACCAATATGACCCGGAAAAGGAGGGAAGGGCAGACGTTGCAACACTATGGCGTCCATATACCGACAACCACTCGGGACTCTTCCAGACAGGTCATACTTCAACCCACTCTCTCGCCATAACAGGCAAGGGTGACCGTGGCGACATGCGACTTTCGCTCACCTATAGCAAGAACGAATGGATTCTGCCCAATTCGGGCTATGACCGCCTGACAGTGTCATTTTCCGGTAACCAACAAGTGTCGAAGAAACTAAAGATTAGCGGTAGGGCTTCTTATACATATAGAGATGTGGAGAATACTCCTTCGCTCACCTACAACAGTAACTCAATCTCGTATTTCCTTATCTTCATGAACCCCAACTTCGACCTCAACTGGTTTAAGCCGATGTGGAATAAGGGGCAGGAGAATGTGAAGCAGATACGTCCTTTCTCCAGTTATCTGCCCAACCCCTATGTCTTGCTCTATGAGGCAGAGAACCCGGCAAAGAAACATACGTTTATGGGTAATGCGAGTGCCACATATCAGATTAACCGCAATCTCGACTTTATGCTTCGCTCGGGTATCCAACTCACTGCACAGATGCAAGAGCAGCATCGCCCATGGGATGACAAGGTTTTCCCCGATGGATTCTTCAAGAAGCAGAATATATTCGACTATGAGGCCAACACCGACGTATTGTTGTCATATCATAACAGTTTTGAGAACGGTATCCACGTGAATGCTTCGGCTGGTGGAAACATGATGGTGTCATATTACGATCTTCTGTCGGCTTCGGTTACAGGTTTGAACACTCCTGGCGTGTATAAACTCGCAAACGGAGTGAGCGACCCATTAGTAAAAACCACTATTAACAAGAAGCGCGTGAATAGTCTTTATTTCACCGCCAATCTCGCTTATCAGAACAAGCTCTTCCTCGATATCACAGGACGTAATGACTGGTCATCCACTTTGCCGAGCAAGAACCGCTCGTTCTTCTATCCTTCAGTAAGCCTTAGTGCTATGGTGAATGAGATTGTGAAATTGCCTGCATTTATCTCCTATCTTAAGTTGCGTGCCTCATGGGCGCAGGTGGGTAATGACACCGATCCCTATCGTACGGCTCCGTATTATTCTACCAGCGACTTCGCCGGTTCACTTGTCAAGAGCAGTACACTCTATAACGCCGATTTCAAGCCAGAGATGTCAAACAGCTGGGAGGGAGGATTTGACATTAGGTTCTTTAAAGGTCGTTTGGGTATCGACTTCACATATTACTACAACCGTACGAAGAACCAGATTCTCAATGCACCTTTCGACCCGACTACCGGTTACACGAAGGGTATTATCAACTCAGGTTGCGTCTCCAACAAGGGAGCAGAACTTGTTGTAAAGGGAACACCTATAAAGACAAAGTCGTGGGAGTGGAACACCACCTTGTCGTGGTCGCTCAACCGCAATAAGATTGAATCCCTTGCAGAGAATGCCGACGAACGACAGATTATCGGTTCTTACGTGAGTGGAAATGTTTATCTTATCGGTACTGTGGGTGGTACGACTGGTGACCTCTGGGGATATAAGTTGAAGCGCAATCCCGATGGACAGGTGATTATAGCATCCACCGGTTTGCCCGACCGTCCTTCAGAGATAGAATATGTAGGTTGTGCCCTGCCGAAGTGGAAGGGAGCGTTTAACACCTCACTCCGTTACAAGAACCTCAAGCTCAGTATGCAGTGGGACGGACAGGTGGGTGGTATCACCTATTCGCAGTCACACCACAAGATGTGCGAGCAGGGACATATTGACGAGACACTCAACGGACGTCTGCCCGGCACCGACCTCTATCTTGACATCACCGACCCCAATATCCTCTCTCTCTTTGAGCAACAGAAGATTACTCCTGTGGAAGGTGTATATACCATAGCTCCTGGTGTTGTAGATAATGGCGACGGAACATATACTCCAAATACAAAGATTGTTACTCTTGAGGCATACTACAAAGAGTACTACCGTATAGGCAATGTTGAGACCAACTCATTCAAGAACAGTTATCTTAAGCTCCGTGAGTTGCGACTTGACTACACACTGCCCAAGAAATGGCTCGCCAAGACATTTATAGAGTCGGCTACTATTGGACTGTATGGACGCAACCTGCTTTGCATCACCAACTATCCGATGTTTGACCCCGAGACCGCTTCACTCGACGGCAACTCGTTTGTTACAGGTGTTGAGGTCGGTACACTGCCCACCGCACGTTCATATGGACTGAATGTGAAAATAGGATTCTAATAAATGAAGAGTGAAGAATGATGAATGAAGAATAAAAGAATTATGAAGAAGATTATATATAAGGTATTTGCTTTGTTATTGGGATTGGTAATGATCCAGTCGTGCGAATCTATGGACGAGACCAATACAGACCCAACAAGAATGGACGAAGCTAATGCGGGCAGTTTTCTTGCCCCGGTGATTTACAATATGAGTGTTTATACTTGGCAGAGATACAACAGCTATACGTTTCAGCTGATGCAGTGTCTTGTCACCACTAATTCCACTAATGGAGTGGGGTGGTACAGAATTACCGACACTGCAGGTGATGGTGCCTGGACACAGTATTACAAGTGGCTCACCAATGCAAAGGCCATCTACGACAATGGCGTAGCTGTGGGCGATGCCAACTATCAGGCTATCGGTCTTACTCTGCAGTGCTGGATGTATGAGACCCTCACCGATGCCTTTGGTGATATTCCCGTGAAGGAGGCTTGCCGAGGCGACGAACAACTCTACTATCCAAAGTTTGACTCACAGAAGGACGTATATAGCATTATCATTGACTCACTCGATGCAGCCAACCGCCGTTTCGAACCGTCAAAGGGTCTGAAATATAATGATGGTGGCGATATGCTATATTGTACGAGTGGAACCGATGCAGACGGAATAACAAAGTGGAGAAAGTTTGCCAATTCCCTGCGTATGCGTGCCTTGTTGAGAGTGATTGATGTGCCTGGACTGGATGCAGCCGCAAAGCTCAAGCAGATGATAGACAATCCCGATGATTATCCTGTCTTTGAGAACAATGATGAGTCGGCAATGACCTTTATCTCGGGTGTGGCTCCATACGAGGCACCGATGACTCGTCCGTCCGATCTCAGTTCGTATAAGCAACTTTCGGAGTTCTTCATCAATCCTTTAAAGGAATGGAACGACCCGCGTCTGCCCATCTTTGCGGTGAAGGCCACAAATAAGGACGAGAATGGCAAGGACGTGAAAGACTATGTAGGCCTACAGAGCGGATATGCTGATATGCCAACCATTAATGGTTCTGCTCCTAATGCGACAACCCTTGCCACAGCTCCGCAGAGCATAGCCCTTATGACATATTCTGAGGTGCTATTTATCAAGGCAGAATTGGCTCAGCGTGGAATAATACAGCAGGATGCCGCCGCCCTATATGAGGCAGCCGTTGAGGCTAATATGCAGCAATGGGGAGTGGAGTTGCCTGCGGGTTATTTCGACAATCCCAAGACAGCATACGACGGAACACTGAAGCGCATTATGGAACAGAAGTTTTATGCACTCTTCTTCATCGACTTCCAGCAGTGGTTTGAATACAATCGCACCGGCTATCCCGATGTACCTACTGGCCCTGGTGTTGCTACAGGTGATGCGATGCCATACAGATATAAATACCCCGCCATACTTCAGCGTATGAACCGCGAGAACTATCTCAAAGCAGTGGAGTCGATGGGCTCCGATGAGATTACAACCAAGTTGATATGGCAGAAAAGATAATAATTAAAGAGAAAAAACAATGAAAAAAATGATTATTTCAGCTGTTGCCCTGATAATGGCAACAAGCATGTGGGCAAAAGGAGAAAAGACTTCAGTCACGGAATCCCACCATTTTGTATATGAGGTTTATGGTAATATTCCCAATGTGAAGAACACCTTTGAAGAGGAACATCCTCTTGGAAAGGTTGTGGCCGAGAAGTGGAATACGTTTATCGCCAACTACACATGTGTGTATGACGTTGAGGTGGGACTCTCTGGTTCTGCCACTGAGATACGCAAGCCTTCAGTATTTAAGGCCGTGGAGCGTGCCGACAAATATATCCGTAAGGCAGTTAGGGAAGGACGTATGGAGCGAGATGCTGCTATCAAGGTTATGTCGCATGTGCTCGATTGTGCCAATGTGATTTGCTTTGAGGACAACACTTCCGACTTAGAGGCTGTCGTGCGTAAGGCAAAGACCGGACAGGACGTGGTGACGGTATTCGACAATGTGGAACTAAAATCAATGTAAATGAAAAAATCATTATATAGGTTTATAACTCTCTTTCTTGTCTTCGTTTCATCGGCAACCACCCTTAGTGCCAAGGAATACACATTCCGAGGCAGGGTGACTGCCGATGGAAAGGGGGTAAATGGAGTTGTCGTGACCAATGGATTGGCATTCTGCCAAACAGATGTACAAGGACGGTGGAGCCTCCCCACTGACACTTGCATCAGTAAGTTTGTATATATCTCCACTCCTTCTGACTATTGTCTGCCAAAGGAAAAATCGATAGCTTCCTTTTATGTCGCCTCGTCTTATCTCGCCAACAATGGAGGAAAATATGACTTCACCATTGAGAAACGCAAGCAGATGGATTCGGAGTTCTACTTCATCCCCATATCCGATCCTCAGGTGAAAAACAAGAAACACGTGGAACTGTGGAATACACAGACCATACCCGATCTTCTCGCCACTTCAAAGGAATTGTCAAAGACACACGAGGTGGTGACCATGGCATTGGGAGACATCGTTTGGGATAACATGACACTCTTCGATGACTACCGTGAGTCGATGAACCTCCTGCCCGTAACAGCTTTCCAGTGCATAGGCAACCACGACTTCGACCTTCGCTATCAGGCTCTTAATAACATGCCTTATGGTTCGCCCGTATATGGCGAGATGCACTATAACCGATATTTCGGTCCCACCGATTATTCCTTTAACATTGCCGGGGTACATGTCGTGACGATGAAGAACATCAATTATATGGCAAATAAGGAATATCGTGAACAGATCACCGAGGCACAGATGGAATGGCTTCGCCGAGATCTAAGCTATGTTGCAAAGGGCTCGACTGTCATTCTTAATATGCACGCAGCCGCATGGAATACACAGGAGACGGAGGGTAATGTTCTCAATGCCGAAGAATTGGCTGAAGTGCTAAAGGGCTATAAGGTGCATGTCTTCAGTGGCCACACACATTTCTTCCAGAACAACCAGCCCACTGCAAACATATATGAGCATAACATCGGTGCTGCATGTGGCACATGGTGGCGAAGCGATGTCAACCGCTGCGGAGCGCCTAATGGTTATATGATTGTAAAGGCATCGGCCGACACGCTAACTTGGAAGTATAAACCAACAGGCGACAGTGCCGACAAGCAGATGAAACTATATGGCGTAGGCGAATTTTATTCACAGCCGTTCTACCTCGTTGCCAATGTATGGAACTGTGATAATGAGACCACCGTTGAATGGTTTGAAGACGGTGTGTACCGAGGAAAGATGGAACGGTTCACCGATAATGACGAGTCGTATCTCGCCTCGCTTGCCAATCGCGACAAGACCTGTCTTACATCCCATTTATTCCGTGCCCGCCCACTGTACACGACTAAGGAAGTGAAAGTGGTGGTGAAGAATCGTTTTGGAGAGATTTTTACTGAGACTATTGTTCCCGACCGTGCCTATAGGAAGGTACTCGACGAAGCGAAGCCGCCACGTCTTATTGCTCATCGCGGTTATTGGAAAGCCCCAGGTCGCGTGCAAAACTCCATTGCCGCCCTCAAGGCTGCCGCAGAAGCAGGAATATATGGTTGCGAACTTGATGTGCAAGCTACTGCAGACGGAGAGATAATAGTAAACCACGACCCGCATCTTGGTGGCTTACCTATCGCCACATCTAATTATTCCCAATTGGCAAAAACTCGCCTCGGCAATGGCGAACCAGTTCCCACTCTTTTCATGTATCTCGACGAGGCAAAGAAGCATCCCGAGATGAAGATAATTCTTGAGATAAAAGACCAGAAGACCGACTCTGCCAATGCATATATCTCCAGAAAAGTGGTTGAGGCCGTGCGTGCCCGTAAGATGGAACATCAGGTGGATTACATCTCCTTCAGTCCCTTTATATGCGACAATATACTGAAACTTGACTCTGTCGCATACGTGGCATATGTGGGGGGAAAGATGACTCCTGAAGAGGCTCACAAGCGAGGTTACAAGTGCATCGATTATTCCATGCTTGTCTTCCTCCGACATCCCGATTGGATATCCAAAGCCAATTCTCTTGGATTGGATGTCAACATATGGACTCCCGACACTGAGGAGCAGATGCGTATGACAAGGATTCTCCGTCCTGACTTCATCACTACCGATAATCCTATTTAGTCGTATTCGCTTAATATATCATTGTTTGATATTGTATGGTCACAGTTCATTGTAACTGTGACCATTTTTAATAAAGATTGTTAAATATCAGCATTAAAGCAATCTTTTTCTATGCCAATCCTTTTATTTTGTGTATATTTGCAGTCGAAACCGTATATAAATCGCATGAACATAGAGAGCATTCGCGACTATTGCTTGTCGCTTCCTGCTACGTCGGAATATTTCCCTTTCGACGAGTCAACCTTGGCATTTCGTGTTGCTGACAAGATCTTTGCAATGATAGATCTCGAGGACACTGAGTGGTTTGTACTGAAGTGTGACCCTGATTATGCAGTTGAGCTTCGTGAGAGCCATCCAGAGATTACAGGTGCATGGCACATGAACAAGAAGCATTGGAACCAAGTAAACCTATATGGATTACTATCCGATGAGCTCATCCAGTCGCTTATTCGGCATAGCTATGATCTTGTGGTGAAGAAATTACCGAAAAAAACGAAACAACAGTGGCAGATTGCCAATGACTAAAAATTATTATTATGAAGAAAGTATTATTGCTGTTTATTGTGGCTATTATGTTTGTCGGATGTTCAGACCAGCCGAAACAATGGAGAATAGGTGTATCCCAATGCTCCGAGGATATCTGGCGCGACAAACTAAATAGTGAGTTGATTGTAGGAAGTTATATGAGCGATAGTGTCTCATTGGAGTTTCTCTCAGCGGAAGACAGCGACCAATTGCAGATAGAGCAGATAAGACATTTCATTCATGAGAGGGTTGACCTACTCATTGTCGCTCCCAATTCCGCCGAAAAGCTAACTGCAGTAATCGACAGTGCATACGATTTGGGTATTCCCGTCATACTCTTCGACCGCAAGACCAACAGCGACAAATATACAGCTTTCATGGGAGCCGACAATTATCTTGTGGGCAAGACTATGGGTGAGCTCATTGGTGAGGAAATGAGTGGAGAGGGTACGCTTGTAGAGATAACAGGATTGAAAGGCTCCTCGTCGGCTATTGAGCGACACAGAGGATTCATCGAAGCCATCGCTGCTTACCCTAATATTCGACTGATTTCATCGGAGTTGGGCGACTGGACGCAGAAGAGTGGTGAAGAAGCCATGAAGACCGTGATTGCTAAAGAAACGGATATTGACTGTGTCTTCGGTCATAACGACCGTCTTGCCCTTGGTGCAAGAAAGGTGGCATTGGAACATGGTATAAATAATATAAGGTATTATGGAGTAGATGCGCTGTCAACCCCAGGTGGTGGTGTGGAGGCAGTAAAGAACGGTGCTCTCGTAGCTACATATATCTATCCCACTCAAGGTATGGACTTGATTCGACTTGCCTTGAAGATTCTTAGGGGTGAGAAGTTTGAACGTGTCAATTTGTTGCAGTCGGCAATCATTGACGATACCGATGCTGATATTATGTTGTTGCAGGACAAGGAACTGCAGAGAAGAAGTGAAGACCTTGAGGTCATTCACGCAAAGCTCGGATTGTATTTCTCTCAGATTAATGTTCAGCAAAGGATTATCATTGTTTGTGTCATCGTAATCTTCATAATCATTTTGCTTATTGTTCTGGTATATAGGTTTTATATCATGAAATTGATAGTGAACGATGAAATTACAAAGGATGTGGTTGTTCCAACGGGTACACCGGAAAACGAGAGTCCATTCCTTGAGCGTTTCCGTTCCATACTGCAGCAAAACCTGCATGATGCCGACTTTAATGTGGAGCGCATAGGCGAGGAGATGGGCATGAGCCGTGTGCAGCTCTATCGCAAGATTAAGGCACTCACTGGTACGACTCCTGTAGAATTGTTGCGTAAATCGCGTGTAGCACGTGGTCGCCAACTGCTCGAAACAACCGATCGTTCAATTTCAGAAATAGCATACGATACAGGCTTCAGTGCCCCCTCATATTTCGCTAAATGTTTCAAAGATGAGTATGGTATAAGCCCTGGAGAACTGCGTGGTTCTGGGAAATAGCTATCAAAAATGGTGCATTTCCTATCAAAATTGTTGCATGTATCAATTTTACAAGGGAATGCACGATATTTTATTGTTATGGAAGATTTTTCGTAATACTTTTGCAGCGGAAACGATTCGAAACATCTAAATAACAAAAAGTATGAAACATTTAAAAAGATTAGCAACAATTGCGTTGGCATTAATGGTTAGCACCATAATGTACGCGCAGAAGGTTGAGGTCAGCGGAACGGTGGTCGATCAGACAGGTGAGACCATCATCGGCGCCACAATCATGGAGAAAGGTACGACGAACGGTACAATCACCGATTTCGACGGAAACTTTAAATTAACCACAGCAAGCGGAGCAAAGATTGTAGTGACCTACATCGGATTCATTACCGAAGAGCTTCCAGGAAGCAAAGGTATGAAGATTATCCTCAAGGAGGATGCCCAGAGTCTTCAGGAAGTTGTGGTGACTGGTTACACCACACAACGTAAGGCCGACCTTACTGGTTCGGTGGCTGTTGTGCAGACTAAGGACCTCAAGACTTCTTCCGACAGCGACCCGATGAGGGCATTGCAGGGAAAGGTGGCTGGTATGACCGTTACCACCGATGGTTCGCCTTCAGGATCTGGTACTGTGAGAATACGTGGTATCGGTTCGTTCAATTCTTCTCAGGACCCTCTCTTCGTTATCGACGGAGTGCCTACAACTGCCACCCTCAACTCTTTAAACATGAATGACATCGAGAGTATGCAGGTGTTGAAGGATGCCGCCTCGGCTTCTATCTATGGTTCGCGTGCTGCCAATGGTGTTATAATTATTACTACGCGCAAGGGAAAGAAGGGCGAAAAGGTGAAGATCGACTTCTCTGCAAATCTCACTGCACAGTTCTACACATCTCAGTCAACAATGGACCTGTGTAATTCTGCAGAATATGCAACTGCAATGGCTCAGGCCGCTTTAAATGATGGTCTTGACCCTGTGGCTTACGCAAGCAACTACGGTCTTAACCTCAATGCTACACAAGGTATAGGTATCAAGGCATACGACCCTAAGACTGGTCAGTATAACAACTATACCGTGAATGGTCTGTATGATGGATATATCAACTCCAAGAAGACCATGCGTTTCAGCGATACCGACTGGCTCGATGCTATCTCTCGCACAGGTTTCTCGCAGACCTACGACTTGTCTATCTCCAATGC
>SAMEA3663023__coassemble_950_pt1 | contig 23965 bp, 19 predicted proteins | sample SAMEA3663023__metabat2_low_PE_038 | metagenome-assembled genome bin SAMEA3663023 (sample SAMEA3663023) | pig gut metagenome | biome: pig gut; feature: pig-associated habitat; material: faeces | place: France | collected 2012
GTGGCAAGCCACACGAGCACAGCCACAATCACAGTGCCACCGCCCAGCCAAGGCCAGTATTTCTTAGGCACCCAATACTTTTTCTTTTCAATCTTTATGTCCATAACTTCTAATTCCTAATTCCTCATTCCTCATAATATTCCACCAGCCTCTTCTTTATCTCCGCCATCAGCCTTGTCTGCAGCAGCCTCACCTTTGAGTTGTGCAGAGTCTGCGCCGATGTATGGAGGTCGAAAGTCGATAACATACCTTCCTCATATTTTCGCGAGTTGAGATGATGGGCGATGGAGTCGTTGGCAACCTTACGCTCCATCAGCCCCACCTCTTTTATATATCCGTCGCGGTCGAGCACCGCCTGACGGTAGTCACTGTTAATCTTGAGCATCGTCTCCTCGCGCTCAATCTCTGCCAAGCGCACGTTATTGCGTGCTTTCTTCACAGTCTTTATTGCCGAGAAATTAAAGAGAGGGATAGACAGCGAGGCATATACATACTCACCAAGATTATCCTTCATCTGACGCGAGAACGACGTACCGAGAGCATCCGACGACAGATTCTTGTAATATCCCGTGGATACCCCTCCACCAATCGAGATAGAGGGCCACAACCGTCCGCAGGCAATCTTATAGTCAAGGCGAGAGATCGCGAGATTATTCTCCGCCTCCAGTCCTCTTCTTGCAAGAAGTCCACCTGTAGCTTCCGTCTTGAGTCTGCCTCCAGTCTCAAAATCAGTCGTAAGTCCTCGTGATCGTAGCGTCAGCCTCGAGTCTATCGGTGCTCCCATCGCCTTCATCAGCTCTACCCTCGCCTTCTCCATGGCCGTGCGCTGATGTTCCACCTGATATTCATCATCAGCCACCTGCGCCTCAATCTGCGCCACGTCAGGATAGCTTTTCTCGCCCAGCTCCTCCATTCTCCGCGTCTTCTCAAGCAGCGAGCGACTGTCTGCCAATTTGTCCTCGGCAATACGCAGCGCAGCCTCGTTATACACGGCATCCACATATCTCTCCATCACCTCGATAGCCTTCTCGTCCTTGGCAATAGCGAGGGCGTTGTCACTCCGTCTCACCGCAAGACGCGCCTTGCGGAATGCGTTCCACGTTTGCGCCCCGTCGAAGAGCGTCAGCGAACCGCCGACAGAATAACTGTTGTTGAACGTCGTGATAGTGTTATACGTGTTAGTCTCGGGATCCACATTACGTCCCCACGAGAACTGCGCCCCCACATTTGCTGACACCGACGGCATGAATCCCCCAAGAGCCGCCCCGCGGTCTTGGCGCGCATTGTCAGCCTCCACCACTTTCTTCCTTATGTCAGTGGCATGCGTCATGGCATAGTCAATACATCTGTCGAGAGTCCATATCGACGTATCTGGCTGCACCACATTCTTCTCAACCGTTTGCGCCATTAGCGATGATGCAAACATCAACGCCGTTCCGACACTCACTGTTGTCAATAATCCTTTTATCTTCATATCTCAAATCTAATTTTCTTCATTTAAAAACATGCCAAAACCGTGCCAAAAACATAACTCACTGAATACCAACCCCAATCAAAAGGGCACAAAAAAACTTGTGTCTAAAAAATGGACACTGAGTGTACATTTTTTAGACACAAGCCAAATATTATCTTCCTTAACTTCTTTAACTTCCTTAACTTCTTTAACTTCCTAAATCACTTATACCATTCCTTGTTTTCCTTTCCTTCTGTTTCCACCCACTTCTGATATTTGGGATACATCTGTTCGAGAGTCTTTCCCTCGTTGGCGATGTCGAAGATCTTACCCATCTTGTCAATCTGATGTCCGCTGAGGAAGAGAGCGTATGGATAATTTCCATGTCTCACGTAATAGATACCCTGTTCAGGTTTCGACAGGTCGTCACCCTTACCGAAGTAGTCATAGTTCATCTTCGGTGTCGGTTCCTGCCCCTTGACATGCACCTCCCAGTTCTTGTCGCCTTCCTTGCGATAGAGGAACACGTCGATATAGCTCTCGTATTTCTTGTAGTCGCTCTCGTAATGCAGAGGCACGCCCTCAGGCACATGGATAAACTCCACGGTATATGTGACACCTGGATTCTTCTTAGTGTCGGGGATGACATAATATATCTGATTCTCCTTGTCATACTCCAACTGCTCCGTAGCTTCCTTGCCACCGATATACAGTTTCACGTCGTAAGGCACATGATAGCCATAAACATATTCTCCCTTAATCTCTTCATAGTTTTTATTCGGATTCACAGCCACACGCTTACCGCCGGTAAGTCTGAATGCAATACCATTCTTCTTAGTGGCAAAGTTGTTGCGTGCCTTGAATGAGAATGTCTCGCCGTAAGTGTCGTTCCATTTGTCCTTACATATTCCGTGAATAAATTCCACACAAGCATCGTTCATGTCATAGTCACCCTGCTGCGGCCACAAGTCCTCGAAGAGATATGTGCCCTGGAGCGTCTCCTTTGTTTGGATATAGCTTGTATTGTCGTTATTCCTCCTCAGGTCAATAGTGGAGATGTCGTCAGTCACGGCAGCTACGGGATTAGTGCCAATAGCCACGACCACGTCCGAGAAGTTTTGGTCGTAGCCCTTACCATCTTCAAACTTATAATCATCCTCGAAAGAGCAGACGATGAATTTCTTGTCATTGGTATAATAAGATGCAACAACAGGCAAGTCAGTAGGCTTACCATTTTGGCGCACCGAAAGTGTATTCAACGTTGCCGAACGATAATAGCGGTTTTGATTTAAATAACTTTTTTTAGAATTATTCTCATATTCCAATCTCTTACTCCATGCATTCGTAGCAAGCACGAGTCCCACCTTATATCCGGCGGGGAACACGTCTGTAGCACCTTCCTGACTGTCTTGTGCTATCTTCGGATAATACTTCAGTTTGACTGAGGTCATACGATTCACTCCCGCTTTTTGGCGGTCAACGTCCATCGTCATCTTTTCCCACTTACCATCCTGGGTATTCGGGAATATCATGATGATATTGGCATCCTCAAGGCTCTTTGGTTCCTGTCCCACCTTATAATAATAATAGCCAAGTGAGCAGTTCCAACATGTGTTGCCACCAAGATATGTAATTACCACCTCAGCCGGATCCTTTATTTCGAGGTCAGCTGCATTGCGGTATTTCTGCGGGCAACTCCATTGTACATTGATTACCTCTGTATGAAGCGTATAAATGGATGCATCGGGCACAAGGTCCTTGCCCGTATATGCATAGTTCACCTTTCCGTTGCCGTCGTATGTGCCAAGCCATTCCTTCCAGCGTTTTCCTGCCTTATATTCCTTCGGCACGTCGGTGCGGGTCATATAGCTGAATCCAGGTTCATCTGAGGCTCTCATGGCAGCTCTTGTGCTCTTGGTGGCTTCAGTGTCCGACACATTGATTGTGTTGCCCACTACATAAGCCTCCATAAGCGTTTTTGCAAAGAATGCAGGACTAAACACCCACACCTTCTCCACGTATGCCGGCAGCGTGATTGTTCCGCTATACACGCATTTCTCGTCTGTGTAAGCCGAGAATAGAGGTTTTGCGTCCTCCTTCATCTCATAACCAGCTCCCTCCTCGTTCCATGTGAGGGGTTCCTCGTCATATATCTCAAAGAATACGGGAGTTTCTATACCGCATCCGGCATAGCTTACGTTTAATGTGATTTCGCCACTTGTTGTGGAGAAATCAAAGTCGTTGTATGTCTGGTCGGCAGGTGCAGCACCATAGTGGGGCATATCCCAATCCGCACACGAGACGAATGTCATTCCAGCTGCCATGATCATCGACATGGCAAATCCTTTAATCGTATTGATTCTCATGTTATTTATAATAATAAACTTTAGTTATTTTATTTGGTAATATCACAAAAATTTTTGCAAATATAGTCATTTTATTCGTACCTTATATTAATTAGCGAAAAATTTTAGGAAAGATTAACAAAGGAGTACCCCGACCGAGAATCGAACTCGGATCTAATCTTTAGGAGAGACTTGTTCTATCCATTGAACTATCAGGGCAACCATAAAGAACAAAAACAATTGCTTTTGCGGCTGCAAAGATACGACATTTTTATGAAAAGACAAAAATTATTGGAGATTATTTTCCCTTTTATTGCGATTTAACATTTTTTAGGTGACAGCAAATAAACTTTTCCCTTAATCAGTCGTCATATTATAGTTATGAAAAGACTAAATATTATCATTATCGCATTATTTTGCAGCATATACATGGCTGCACAAGGATTGGTGAAAGGACATGTGGCAGACAAGCAAACTGACGAAAGGCTGCAGTTTGTGAATGTTACCGTGACAAATGCTGCTACCGGCAAGATGGTGAAAGGAGCCATCACTGATGCAGAAGGATCATTCAAGATTGATGGTCTTGCTGATGGCAAATATAACCTGACGGTATCTTTTGTGGGATACAAGTCGGTAGGTCGCCAATTTTCCATCACCAAGGACAAGCGCCAACAATCATTCGCTCTGATATATATCGCCGAGGACACGAAGATGCTGAAGGAGGTGGAGGTAACCGGTCAACGCTCGCAACTGAAGTTGGAGGTTGACAGGAAGTCATTCAGTGCCGACCAGATTATCGCGGCAGCCGGAGGGTCGGCAAGCGACCTTCTGGAGAACATTCCATCCATTGAAGTATCTACAGATGGAGAGATTTCCCTTAAGGGAAACTCGAGTGTGGAGGTATGGATAAATGGTAAGGCAAGCGGACTTACCACCGACAACCGTGGTGAGATATTGCAGCAGATACCGGCCGAGAGCATAGAGCGAGTGGAGGTAATCGACAACCCAAGTGCGAAGTTTAGCGCTGAGGGAAGTGCGGGAATCATCAACATCATCCTTAAGCGTGACCGCAAGGCAGGCTACTACGGGTCGGTGCGCACTGGCGTCAACTCCCGCGGCGGTTGGAATGCCGGTGGCAACATCAATTATTCGAGCGGCACTCTCGACGCCTTCGCCAACATCGGTTATCGCCGTAGGAAGAACAAGGGCGGTTCGGAGAGCCAACAGACGTATCTCGACTCGCAGCGTTACCAGAACTACGAGAGCGAAAGCAACCGAGGCGGCAAGAACCTCTTCATGCGCGGAGGACTGACATGGCATGCCACCAAGAAGGACGATCTGTCGCTCTCGGGCATGGGTATGTTCGGCAAGCGTGAGGACTCATCTCTCACTCCCTATCACTACGGAACTCTCGGCAATGCCAATGATGACTATATCATGACACGACTCACCGATGGCGGCGGAGACATGCGAATGATGAATATCGAGGGAGGCTACACACACAACTTCTCCGACAAGCATAAGATTGACCTCAGTGTGTCGCACAGCAAATGGAAGAGCGACGACAACAACTACTATCGCGACTCAACCGACTGGATGGCCGACGATATCCCGACAACCTACAACTATCAATACCGACCCATGTTCATCAACAACAAGTCGTGGGAGGTGAAACTTGAATATGAAAATCAGATTAACGACAAGTGGAAGATAGAAGCTGGATACAACGGCAACTTCAATCATGAGAACACACCGCAGGAGTCGTGGACCGACATCACGTGGACAGGCGACAACCCCACTGAAGACAAGGCATATTTCAACCGCTTCATATACGACAACAAGATACATGCTTTCTATGGCACTGTGACCACATCAATAGGCAAGCTCGGCATACTTGCCGGACTGAGAGGTGAATACTGGAAGGTGAACACCGAGAGTTATGACTGGGACCAGGAACACGATGCCACAAAGAGAGACACTCCGTTTAAGAAGGACTACTTCGAACTCTTCCCGAGCCTCTTTCTCAACTACCAACTCACTGAGTCTTCGCAACTGCAGCTCAACTACACCCGACGCCTGAGACGCCCATGGGGTGGCGAACTCAACAGTTTCAAGAATACCCGCGATGCCTCGATGATATCATTCGGTAATCCAGAACTGACACCGGAGTTTACCAACTCTTTCGCGCTAAATTTCCTCAAGACATGGCCGGAACACACTCTCTCGTTTGGTAGCTACTACCGTCCTACCACCGACGTTATACAGCGCATATCATACAACGACGGAGGAGTGATGTACTCCACCAACAAGAATGTGGCAAAGAGCCAAAGGGCTGGAGTGGAGCTCATTCTCAAAGACAAGCTTTTCCGCTTGCTCGACCTTACCACCACCGTGAACGCCTACTACTACAAGCTCAACGGATTTGACTATGAGATCAACGGTCAGACCATCACCGGCAAACCTGACGAAAACTTCTCATGGGACGCCCGCATGATGGCAAGCCTCATCCTGCCCTATGACATCTCAATACAGATAACGGGCAACTACAACTCTAAGCGCGTCATCACACAGGGCTATCGCAAACCGAGTTTCGGTCTTGACTTCGGACTGCGCAAGAACTTCTTCAACAAGGCACTTACCCTTGCTGTCAACTGGCGAGGTGCATTCAACACCCGCAAATGGGAGACATACACTGCCAACGACACATTCGAGCGATATCAGAAGATGTGGCGCAGTCAGAATGTGAACGTGAATATCTCTTGGAACTTCGGTAATATGAACCAGAAGAAGAAGAAAGGTCACGAACAAGAGGATAACAATGGCGAAGAAATGAACAACGGATACGGAGGAGGAGGCGAGTTCTAATATTCCTTCGCCTCAATCTTTCCGTTCAACAGGCAATAGGCATTATATGCCAACGACTCTATCTCGTTCTCACCCGGCATCACGGTGATGGGAGCGAGATATTTTGTTCGGCGTATTATCTCTGCCGTACAATATTCACTATGAGCTATTCCTCCCGTGAGGATGATTGCATCCACCTCACCGTCCATAGCTACAAACATTGCCCCAATCTGCTTTGCCACTGTATAGAGCATAGCATCGAGCACTGTGCGTGCCGGTTCCTCGCCATCCTCAGCCCATCGCGATATGGCAATCATATCGTTGGTGCCGAGATATGCGGTGAGTCCTCCCTTGCCATGTATCATCTTTCGAATCCTATCTTGGGTATAGTTCCCACTAAAACAGAGTTTTATGAGTTCTCCCGATGGTAGCGTCCCTGCACGCTCGGTAGAAAAAGGTCCTTCTCCGTCGAGGGCATTATTAACGTCAATCACCCTGCCATATCTATGGGCACTCACAGAGATGCCACCACCCAAATGAGCCACGATTATCCTCATGTCCTCATATTTACGACCGAGCGATGCGGCATATTTGCGCGACACCGCCTTACTATTGAGTGCATGAAACAATGAGCGACGCTTTATCTGCGGAACACCGGTATAGCGTGCCACCTCCTGCAATTCATCAACTACACCTGGGTCGGCTATATATGCCTTGCATCCACACTCGCGGGCCAGTTCGTCGGCAAGCAACGCACCGAGATTGCACACATGATCGCTTTCGTTCTGCAGCAGTTCGTCTTTCATCTTCTTGTTGACGGCATACACGCCGCCTTCAAGGGGTTTTAGCAAACCACCTCGCCCCATTATGGCATCAAATTTCATCTCTATCTCACCCTCTTCCAATTTCTTGCGGATGAATGCCATACGGAAGTCATACTGGTCGAGTGCGGAATGGAATTGCGCCAATTCCTTGACATGATGATGTGCTCCTGACATCCACACCGGTTTCAGGTCGTCGTAGATAGCCAGTTTGGTGGATGTAGAACCAGGATTAATGATAAGTGTTTTCATCGTGTTGTCATTTTGAGTGCTGTTATTAAACTATAGTATTTCGACTCCACACTGTCGGCGCGAGATGTCACCACCACGGGCACCTCGGTTCCTGCCAACCATCCTGCGATGGTGGCATGGGCAAAGAGAGTGAGTGTCTTGTAGAACGTATTGCCTGCCTCGATATTCGGGAATATGAGAATATCGGCATTGCCCACCACGGGCGAGTCGATGCCCTTGATGGTGCCGCTTTCGGAGTCGAGGGCTGTCTTCACGTCCATCGGTCCTCCTATGACTACATCCCCATATAACCCCTCAGCTGCCCTGCATCTTATCTCCTGATAGACGGCAGTCTGCGGGAATTTAGGGTTTTCCTTCTCAGTGAAGTTGGTGAGTGCCACCTTGGGGGTTGCTATGCCGAGATTGCGTGCCGCCTCGACGGTGTATCTCACTATGGCATCCATCTGTAGGATGTCGGGGTGTGGAATAACGGCTGCGTCGGAGAATATCAGTGGGCGCTGCCAACCGGGGATGTTTGCCACGGATATATGGGTCATCACGCGTCCAGGCTGCAATATGCCATGCTCCTTGTCGAGGGCTGCGCGCAGGAGGACGTCGGTGTTCACCGCGCCCTTCATCAGCAGGTCGGCACCACCCGAGCGCACACACTCCACTGCCATAGCGCTTGCGTCTTCGCCATAGAAGCACTCAAACTGCGCCACGTCATCATCTATTGCCCTCTGTATCACCTCCTTGGTGTGGTCGTCGGTAGGGCTTACCAAAGCCACTTTACGTTTGTTTTCATTCATAGTATCAAGTGAAAGATTTAGATTGTTACTTATTTGGGGGCAAAGTTAATGTATTTATGCGAGACTACCAAATAAATCTGTAATAATCTGTGGACAAAAAAGCGAAAGGGGCCCTGTTACCACAACAGGACCCCATTTCAACTCTAAAAAAACTAACTCACTACTTTTTTGTTTGTGTTACCTAAAAAACCAATCTAACCAATCTTAATTACCAAAAAACTAATTCTAACCAAAAACTAACTAACCTATAAATCTAAAGAAACTAAAACTACCTTATATCTTATGTCTTAATGACTTCTTGTATGAATGTGTCTCTTGACAACTTCTTGTCTTTTGACGATGCAAAGGTACGACTTTTTTCGTTACCCCGCAATTTTTTTTGCATAAAAGTGCAAAATTGTGTGCGCAAACGTTTGCGCACACAGTATATCCAACCTACTGATTTACAACTATCTTGCGACTGCCGACAATATAAATACCATTGGGCAATCCCTTGACTGCATCAGCAATCGTAGTACCAGCCGCACATCTGCGGAGCTCCGAGCCTGTTATCGCGAACACCTTGACGGGGGCATTGCCTAGAGGAGCATCGGCAATTATGCCGGAGATGCCCGATGTGGACATATCACCAAGGAAACCCGTAACATTGTCATAATATCCTCCTTCATGATAATCGAGATCCGATGTTTTAGGACCGCCTTTCACAGAAAAGATAATGCCTGTAGGAGTGCCTTCGGAGGAGGCAGGTCCTACCCATTTCCATATCTGATTGCCTTTGGCTGTTTCACCAACCTTGTCACATTTCTCTCCAGGCCATGAACCACCGGTGAAATTCTGGGTGCCATTCCAGCACCAGCAATAAATGCCATTCGTTGTATCCCAATAAGACGGCACCTCAAAAAAGGCATACATCTTGCCTTCCTCTGCTGTACAACATTCCGGCATGACGAATTTCTCTTTTTCCTCCTCCTTTACATTGTCAAGAGAAGAGATGTCCAACTTTTCTTCCACATATATCTTATAATTGGTACCCTCAAGGGCAAGTTTGTAGCCATCAAGAACAATACCTGGTGTTTCACCAAGGAGGCACATCACCGAACCGTTATCACCCTTCACCTTGACATGGTAGCCACCAGTGTAAGACTTCTTTCCAGCAATAAGACTCATATTTGAAATGCCTGCAATTCTACGTATGAGAATCATCTTCTTTATGGCAGTCTTATATGCCTTCCAATGATTGAGGAACACGCACGGAGTGCCGGGCATCGTGAGGATATAGGCATTAGCTGCCTCAAGGTTGGCGGGACACTTGTTATTGTCGCGATAAGTGTCGTGGTTATCCACGAAGGTGACGGAATAGCGCTTGTATGTGGCATCTGAAGCGAGACTGCTGCCATCTAGGCGACTCCACTGTCCATTGCCGATAGCATCATTGATGTAATATTTCAAAGGGAAATCGAAAGCGGCGCTCTGGATAACGCCATCCACTTTGGTGCCGTCGATCCAATTCTTAACCAACGAAACATTGCCATCCCAATATTCGCCGACAGAGTAGTCAATCTTGGCTTCGGCATTATACATTCCATTATATTTTGACGCATATCCCTTGACAAAGTCGTAGCGGAATCCCTCGTAGCCTATGTCATTCTTAAGAAAGTCGAGGTAGGCATTGACATTCTCCTGGACATGGGCAGAGGTGTGGTCGAGGTCGCGCGCACCGTCCCATGGCTCTCCAGTGTCATTGGCTCCTGTGGGCTTATATCCGTTTTTGGCACACTCATCATTGGCACAGATGTCAGCTAAGCCGAGCTGATATGTCTTGCCCTTATATGTTTCGGCAGGGAAATCAACCCATGAACCGTCCACTCCCACTCCATTGCGGTGGTTGATGACGATATCGGCTATAAAACCTACGCCTTTGTCCTTATAGGTCTTAATCATCGAACGCAACTGAGCCTCTGTACCGAAGGCGCAATCCTGCTTAAACCAATACACGGGGTGATAGCCCATATTCATAGACATGCTGCCGGCATAGGCAGAATTGGGCACCCAAATAAGATTAAAGAACTCAGATATTTCATCTGCCTGTTCCTCGAGTACAGGCCACTGCGACTCTGCATACGAATCCCATGCAAAGCCTTGCAACATAACGCCCTTATAGTCGGCGGGCCAACCCTGAGCCATCATTGCTAACGAAGATAGCGCTGCGGCAACGAGTGTAAATAATTTCTTCATATTTAGGATTTTACTTATTGAATTTTGCGCAAAAGTAGTAAAAATCCTTGGATGGGATAGTTAAATGGTTGTTAAAGATATGATTAAGGCTGCGCAAACGATTGCGCAGCCCTCTGTGGTAAAAAATCCCTAAAGATGAGTTACTTGTTGTATTTCTGAAGGTCGCGCCTTACAATCTTTCCCCATGGCTTGATGAGGTCAACGGTCCAGTCGCCTGTAGCCTTTGCACGAGGAAGAAGCATGGAGCAAGTCTCGTTCTTGTCACTAACAGACCAGCACACCCAACTGATTTTCTGCTTTTCCATCATCTGAATCCATGCGCCCCACTCGCCCTCATCAATCTTACCATCACCAGAGGCATCCATCGAAGCACACTCGGAAACGAAAACAGGAATACCTTTTGACACAGCAGCCTCAACTCGGTCGCGCAGATACTGCTTGTGGGTGGCAGCATAGAAATGAACGGTGTACATCACGTTGTCGAAACCCTTGAGCGGACTTTCCGCCACAATGTGTATGTCCTGATCCCAATGGGGACAACCTACGAGAACAACATTGTCGGCATCATACTTGCGTATCTCACCTATCACTGCCGCAGCATAGTCCTTAAGCGATTCCCATGAATCCTCAACAGGTTCATTGTATATTTCGTATATTACGTTGGGATAATTGCCGTAGGTCTGTGCCATCTCGCCAAAGAACTTCACAGCCTCGTCCTTGAGCAGATTATGCGAATGCCAATCGATGATGACATACACACCCTGCTTGATGGCAGCCTTCACTACCGGTTCGATGCACTGTAGGGCAAACTGTGGGTTTTCGAGATAGTTGTCCTCGATCATTATACCCATGGCAGCACGCACCACTGTGGCATTCCAATCCTCTGTAAGCCATTTCACTGCACCTTGATTATAGAAGCGAGGCCAAAGGTTGTGCCATCCGAGACTGGCACCTCGCAGCACAACAGGTTTTCCGTTCTGGTCGCACAATTGTGCGCCCTTCACCTGCAACTGTCCCCACTTATCTACCGGGGTGTCCTTCTTTGCAAATGTGGCAATGCTCATCATTGCCGCAACAATCAATAATAAGGTTTTCTTCATTTGATTAGATATTTATTAAATTCATAAAATGCGGGTAATGCGCGGCCGGTGTGATTGTCAAACAGACCACGATTGAGCCACCCCTTGGTGACATCACCGCCAGAGGCATTCTCCTCGGCAAACCACCAGAATAGTCCTGTGACATTGGGATGGCGACGTAATTCAGCCACAAGTTCCTTGGTGAACATCGTCTGTCCATCAATGGAGATGGGATAGAACTCTGAATAAGAATCGGGCTTCGACCATTTATCATTATCGTGAGAATAATACGAGGCCGTCTCCACAATCATCACCTCTTTTTCCGGGAAGAAAGTCTGAAGGGAATCAAGAGTGGCAGAAAGCACACCTACGTTACGATGCCACATGGGATAATAGCTGAGTCCGATGATATCGTAGTCGTTGCCATGCTTGCGCAACTCCTCATAAAAGCGCTTGGTGATTCCCCAGTCACCTGCTTTCTCAGTATGGATAATGATGCGTGCCTTGGGACACTGCTCACGGCATGCCTTGGTGCCACTTGACACCATACGGCATAGTATCGACCAATCATCCTCGTCATTATGATTAATCTTACCCACAGGCCATAACATTCCGTTGGTAATCTCATTGCCCACCTGTATCAGTTCGGGCTCTGCTCCTGCCTTCTTAATAGCCTTGAGAGCCTCAACTGTATGTTTGTATATTTCACTGCACAAGGCATCAACTGAATGGTCGGTCCAATCAGCCGGAATAAACTGCTTACCAGGATCTGCCCATGTATCAGAATAATGGAAATCAAGCATAAACTGCATTCCTGCGTCCTTAATCTGCTTGCCAAACTTTGCCACGTAAGGAATATCTTGGCAAACGCCCTCGCCCTTACCTTGCTCGGGAGCTTTGTCGGGGTTTACGAAGAGGCGCACGCGGGCTGCATTCCATCCGCTTTGCTTGAAGAACTCCAATGGTTTTACCTCATTTCCTTGGGCATCACGGAATACGGAGCCTCTCTCCTCATACTTGGGCAACATTGATATATCCGCCCCTAACAATCGGCTATTCTTGTCCTGTGCCATCGAAGGAATGCATGCCACAAGAGCAAATAATGAAATTAGATATTTTTTCATACTTTTGGTTTTTTATCGGCACAAAGATACATATAATTTTTCATTTGACAAAGAATTTTTCTGGAAAACGCTGATATTTGCTAAAATAGTATTAATAAAAAGCTTGTCAATCCGTGGAAAAACAATAATAGCGGGAAACAGTTTCACAACCATTCCCCGCCGCAAACTTCAAACAACCAAAAAAAGAAATAGATTGTCTGCGTATAATATTAATAAATTATCTAATGAACAGCAGTTCACGATACTTCGGTAGTGTCCAGAGGTCATCCTCAACGATAAGTTCGAGCTTGTCAATCTGGTAGCGGATCTCCTCCATCTTAGGAGCCACTGTGTCATGATAAGCGATGGCCTTGTCGTGCTCGCTCTCAATCTTGTTGGCCACCTTGCGTGCGTTGATGAGTTCCTCCACACCGCGCTCGATAGTCTGAGTGCGCTCGGCGATTTCCTCGATGAGCTTGAAGTTACGCTCAGAGAGTTTGTCGGCCTTGTCGGCAGGATAGATGCTACGCATGTTCTGTACGTTCTTAACGAGCATAGACTGATAGTGAGTGGCGATAGGGATGATATGGTTCATAGAGAGGTCGCCCATCACGCGTGCCTCAATCTGAATCTTCTTTGTATATGTCTCCCACTTCACCTCGTTGCGGGCCTCAAGCTCTTTCTTCGACATGATGTTGAGACTTTCGAACATCTTGACACTTGAGTCGTCGAGATAGCGCTCGAAGATGACAGGGCAACTCTTCTCAACATCCAAGCCGCGCTTGGTAGCCTCCTCAACCCACTCGTCGCTATATCCATTGCCGTCGAAGCGGATGGGCTTGCAGGTCTTGATGTCCTCACGCAGAATATCGATGATGGCCTTGGTCTGATCCTTACCAGCTGCAATCTCAGCGTCAACACGAGCCTTGAAGTCTACGAGAGCCTCAGCTACAGCACCGTTGAGGGCTGTCATTGCCGATGCACAGTTGGCCTCGGAACCCACAGCACGGAACTCGAAGCGGTTGCCGGTGAAGGCGAACGGAGACGTACGGTTGCGGTCGGTGTTGTCGATGAGCAACTCAGGGATTTCGGGGATGTCCATCTTGTATCCCTGCTTGCCAGCCATGGCGAAGAGATCGTCGGTATCCGAAGCCTCGATGTGGTCGAGCAGTTCGGTGAGCTGCTTGCCGAGGAACGACGAGATGATTGCGGGAGGAGCCTCGTTGGCACCCAGACGATGAGCATTTGTTGCGCTCATGATAGAGGCCTTGAGCAGTCCGTTGTGACGATATACACCCATCAGAGTCTCGACGATGAAGGTGACGAAACGGAGGTTGTCCTTAGGAGTCTTGCCAGGAGCATGGAGCAGAACGCCTGTGTCGGTAGAGAGACTCCAGTTGTTGTGCTTACCAGAACCGTTGATGCCGGCGAATGGCTTCTCGTGGAGCAGGGCGCGGAATCCGTGCTTGCGTGCCACTTTCTTCATCAGTGACATGAGAAGCATGTTGTGATCGACGGCGAGGTTGGTTTCCTCGAAGATAGGAGCAAGCTCAAACTGGTTGGGGGCAACCTCATTGTGACGTGTCTTGCAAGGAATTCCAAGTTCGAGGGCGCGAATCTCAAGATCCTTCATGAAAGCCTGCACACGATCGGGGATAGTACCGAAGTAGTGGTCTTCCATCTGCTGGTTCTTGGCTGAGTCGTGACCCATCAGGGTGCGGCCAGTCAAGAGGAGGTCAGGACGTGCTGAATACAGACCCTCGTCAACGAGGAAGTACTCCTGCTCCCAACCGAGGTTGCTCTGCACCTTCTTGACATCATCATAGAAATACTTGCAGACATCGGTGGCAGCCACATTCACTGCATGCAATGTGCGGAGCAGAGGAGCCTTATAGTCGAGTGCCTCACCAGTATAAGAGATAAAGATGGTGGGGATACAGAGTGTATCGTCGATGATAAACACTGGCGATGTAGGATCCCAGGCAGAATAACCGCGGGCCTCGAAAGTGTTACGGATACCACCAGAGGGGAACGAAGAGGCATCAGGCTCCTGCTGAACGAGCAGTTTGCCGCTGAATTCCTCAACCATACCGCCCTTGAAGTCATGCTCGATGAATGAGTCGTGCTTCTCGGCAGTACCCTCGGTGAGGGGCTGGAACCAGTGTGTATAGTGTGTGACGCCATTCTCCACAGCCCACTGCTTGATACCGGCAGCCACTGCGTCGGCAATTGAACGGTCGAGACGTGCGCCATTGTCGATTACGTCAACGAGCTTCTCATAAACATCCTTCGGGAGATACTTGTACATCTTCTCACGATTGAAAACGTACTTACCAAAATACTCGTAAGGGCGCTCTTTCGGAGCCTCTACGGCGAGGGGACTCTTCTTGAATGCCTCCTCTACAACCTGAAATCTTAAATTTGCCATTGTTTTGAAAGTTTATATTATTAATATTATTATCTATTTTTTATTTATTACGGAATCAATGTGAATCCACATACGAGATAAGCCTTCTGGTCATGCGGGTTGCCTACAACCTGGGCGAAAACCGGCAGAGAGAATGAATCGGTAATCTTAAGGTCTTTTGTAGCCTTGAGCGATACGTTGGTTACAGCAAACTTGTCACATGCGCCATATACACCTGAATCCTCAAAAGGAACAGCACCAACAGCCGCATTCCAATCAAGACCACCAAGTTTGAATGGTGCTGACACTTCTACGTATGATGAATAAGCACGCTTTCCGTCAGCCTTATAGTCATTACCAGAGAAGTTGGTGAACCACTGCAGTGCTACAGGACCGAAATCATAACCGATGTTTGCCTCGAACACATGGTTGGTGGAGTGTGCATTGTACTTGAAGTAACGTCCTTCAGGATCGCCACCGGCACTAAACCAGTAGTCGGTAATACCGATATTGAATCCACCTGTAGAATAAGCGAGAGTAAGGTCGAACTCCTTGGTATCATCACTATTTACGATACCTACACTTCCCCATCCTGTAAGCGACAGGCCTTTGTAGCTAAGACCAAGAGTAGGCTGGAAAGCAGCATCACCGCAGTCAGTACCACGCCAGATGTAATCATTTACAACATCGGCAGCAACTGTTGCCTCTACCTTGTCCTGTGCTGTCATCACTGATGCTCCCGATACCATCATAATAGCGGCGAGAGCCAATCTTTTTACATTTTTCATAATCTTTCCCTTTCTTTTTCTAATAAATGTGTTTGTATTATTATTATCCTCATTATTATTTCAATTGATAGCAGATTATACTGCTGATGAAAGGCGAAGCCATTCTTCATTCTTCACTCTTCATTTTCAAGACAACCATTTCTTCAGTCTTTCCATCGCCTCCTTGCAGTCGTCTGCATCGCCGAAGGCAGTGAGTCGGATATATCCCTCGCCACTCGGACCGAAGCCAACGCCCGGGGTACATACCACATGAGCCTCGTAGAGCATTTGCTCAAAGAACTTCCAGCTGCCCATGTCATTTGGCGTCTTCACCCAGATGTATGGGGCATTGCGTCCGCCATATACCTCAAGACCGAGATCTGTAAGAGTGTTGTACATCGTGCGGGCATTGTTCATGTAGTAGTCTATGGTTGCCCTTACCTGCTCCTTGCCCTCGGGAGTATAGATAGCCTCGGCAGCACGCTGACTGATGTAGCTGGTTCCGTTGAACTTGGTGCACTGACGTCGGTTCCAAAGGTGATTGAGAGGAATGCGCTCGCCGGTGAGGGTGGCAACAGTGAGTTCCTTGGGCACTACCGTATATCCGCATCTGATACCAGTGAATCCGGCAGTCTTGGAGAAGCTGTGGAATTCAACTGCCACCTTTCTTGCACCCTTTATCTCATATATTGAATGAGGTATGTCCTCATCCTGGATATAAGCCTCATAGGCTGCATCATAGAAAATGAGTGCATCGTTCTTAATGGCATAGTTAACCCACTTTCTCAGTTCGTCGCGTGTAATCACCGTTCCCGTGGGGTTATTGGGATAACACAGATAGATAACATCCACCCTCTTGTCGGGCAATGCCGGAGTGAAATTATTCTCGGCGGAACACGGCATGTAAGTCACGTTGCTCCATTTGCCGTCCTCACCCAACTCACCCGCACGTCCTATCATCACGTTAGAGTCGATATACACAGGGTAGATCGGGTCGGTTACTCCAATACTGTTATCCCATCTCACCAATTCCTGAAAATTACCGGTGTCACTCTTGGCGCCGTCATTAACGAATATCTCACTTGCCTCAAGATGAATGCCGCGTGCAACGAAATCGTTCTTTACGATAGCGTCGCGCAGGAACTGATAGCCCTGCTCAGGACCGTAGCCTCGGAATGTGTCCTTGCTTGCCATCTCATCTACAGCCTTGTGCATGGCCTCGATGACTGCCGGGCAAAGGGGCTGGGTGACGTCTCCTATTCCAAGACTGATGACGTCGGCCTTGGGATGTGACACCTTGAAGGCGTTCACTTTCTTTGCGATGTCTGCGAACAAATAATTGTTCGGCAGCTTCAGGAAATGTTCATTTACTAATGCCATAATATTCTTTTTTTCTTTTTAAATATGATTGTTGAAGTTTTGCCTATTTCTCGGGGAGAGCAACCTCTCCTTCGAATGAGAACGCCGCTGGACCCGTCATATACACATGTCCGTCTTGTTCGCTCCATTCGATGTGGAGGGTTCCGCCATCCATCACGATGTCACTCTCGCGCGACGCCCTGCCAGTAATGGCAGCTGCCACTGCTGTTGCACATGCTCCTGTGCCGCATGCCATCGTTATTCCACTACCTCTCTCCCACACTCTCGTGCGAATAGCGCCCGAGGGAAGAACTTCTGCAAACTCAATGTTGCAGCGCTCCGGAAAGAGCGGGTCGTATTCCAATATCTTACCATATCGTGCCACGTCAATCTCACTGATATCATCAACAAAGATCACGAAATGGGGATTTCCCATCGACACGAACGTTCCTCTGAACTCTTTATCGTCGGCCTCCACCAGTCCTTCAGTCAACGAACCGTCGTCTGTTGAAAGCTGTGTCTTGTTTTTTGTTACCGGTTCAAGCATGTCAACCGTAACACTCTCCACCGTCTTGCCGGTTGCGTCGAGATGGAGGTTAAGTATCTTTATTCCCGAGAGAGTCAACAAGCGTATCTGCGTCTTGTCGGTCAAACCTTTCTCGTATAGATATTTGCCTATGCATCGAGATGCGTTGCCACACATCATTGCTTCACTTCCATCGGCATTGAAGATACGCATCGAATAATCAGCCTCGGGTATCTTTGCCTCGTCTATCAGTACAAGTCCGTCACTTCCGATACCCGTATGCGGGACACTCCACTGGATTGCCGCCTTCACTGGATCTTCTATATTATATAATAATGTATTAACATATATATAATCATTACCAGCTCCATGCATCTTTGTGAACCTAACTGTCTCTGTCATTTTGCCATTCTTTTTCTTGTTTGAATACTCTTTTGTTATCTTTCGGGTGCAAAGTTACAACAATTTGTTAGTATTTGCAATAGTTTTTATATCTTTTTATGCAAACTTTTTATTCAAAATAATAAATTGTCACAAATTCGTAACTTCATATTACAAATCGTAAGTACAATCCGCATTTAAAGAATTGAAAGATAAGAATCAAGCAATTTGTTTGTCGTTATGTCGCAATTTACTTGCATATTCTATCAAAAAGCAGTAATTTTGCACCCGAAATATAACAAAATGTCAGATTTAACAAATTAAAATTAGGAGAGGTAAACATGAAAAAGATTGAAGCTATCATCCGTAAGACAAAGTTCGAGGATGTGAAGGAAGCATTGCTTGCCGCCGACATCGAGTGGTTTTCTTACTATGATGTACGTGGAGAGGGCAAGATGCGCCAGGCCAGGATATACCGTGGCGTGATGTACGATACCAGTTGTATCGAGCGCGTTCTCGTTAATGTAGTGGTTCGCGACAAGAATGTAGAGAAGACAGTAAGTGCCATCCAGCAGGCAGCCCACACTGGAGAGGTTGGCGACGGACGTATCTTCATCATCCCAATTGAGGATGCAGTACGTATCAGGACAGCAGAGCGCGGCGATATTGCGCTTTACAACGCCGAGCAGGAGAAGTAAATTGAAAAATTGAAAGATTAAAGAAAGACAACACGAGAAAGCACAAATTTAAAAGAGAGAAAGGAACAAAATTATGACAAGTATATTTTTAGCAACTGACCCTGTGGCAGATTTGTCACTGTCTGTGGATACCGTATGGATGCTGCTTGCAGCGATGCTGGTATTCTTTATGCAGCCTGGTTTCGCCCTTTGTGAGGCTGGTTTTACACGTAGTAAGAATACGGCAAACATTTTGTTCAAGAACTTTGTAGATTTTATGTTCGGATCTATATTGTTCTGGTTGCTTGGTTTCGGCTTTATGTTCGGCAGCAACGGAGAAGGATTTATCGGAATGCCACATTTCGGCGATTTCTCATTCTATGAGAGTGATCTTCCTGTAGAGGGATTCTTGATTTTCCAGACTGTATTCTGTGCCACAGCAGCCACAATCGTGTCTGGAGCCATGGCAGAGCGCACAAAGTTCTCTATGTATTGTATCTATTCAGTGTTCATCTCATTGCTGATTTATCCTATCTCAGGTCACTGGACATGGGGAGGCGGTTGGCTGATGAACGGCGATGAGGGTTCATTCATGATGAGTACCTTCGGTGCCACATTCCACGACTTTGCAGGTTCAGCCGTCGTACACAGTGTGGGTGGTGTATTGGCATTCATCGGTGCCATTGCCCTTGGTCCACGTCTTGGCAAGTATGGCAAGGACGGCAAGAGCCGCGCCATTCCCGGTCACAACCTTATGGCGGCAGCCTTGGGTGTGTTCATCCTGTGGTTCGGATGGTTCGGATTCAACCCTGGTTCTCAGCTTGCAGCCTCTGGCGAAGTTAACCGCATTGCCATCTCGCATGTATTCCTTACCACCAACCTTGCAGCTGCTGCAGGTGGTATCGGAACAATGTTCACATCATGGATTAAGTATGGCAAACCGTCGTTCTCACTCACATTGAATGGCATTCTTGCTGGTCTTGTAGCCATCACAGCCGGTTGCGACCTCGTCAGTCCTCTTGGTGCTGCCATCATCGGACTTGTAGCAGGTATCGTACTTGTATTCTCCATTGAGTTTATCGACAGCAAGCTCCATATAGACGATCCCGTTGGTGCCAGCTCAGTGCATGGTGTATGCGGTATTCTCGGCACCATCCTCACCGGTCTGTTCGCCCTCGACAGCGGTGCACTCTATGGCGGTGGATTCGGATTCTTCGGAGCACAGTGTCTTGGTGTTCTTGCCATCGACGCATGGGCAGCTGTTGCCGGTGTAATATTGTTCTTCGGCATCAAGAAGATTGCAGGTCTGAGAGTAGATAAGAGAATCGAGGAAGAAGGTCTCGACATCTACGAGCATGGAGAGAGCTGCTTCAACTAAATAGAAGATTGAAGATTGAAAGCTGAAAGTTGAATTGCTGCGCTACCCAATGCGCAGCAATTCAATCTTCAACCTTCAACCTTCAATATAAAAAACAAATAGCAAACATTCAAACAAAAAAAAGAATATAACAACTATGTGTGGAATTGTATCAATTTTCAACATCCAGGAACAAACTCCTGAATTGAGACAGAAGGCATTGCGTATGAGTCAGAAGATCCGTCACCGTGGCCCCGACTGGAGCGGTATCTACAACGGAGGCTCGGCTATCATGTGCCACGAACGTCTATCAATCGTCGATCCTGAATCAGGCAAACAGCCACTGTTCAGTCCCGACAAAAAACAAATCTTGGCTGTTAACGGTGAGATATATAATCATCAGGACATTCGCAGACAGTATGCCGACAAGTATCAGTTTCAGACAGGCAGCGACTGCGAAGTGATCCTCGCCCTCTACCGCGAGAAAGGTATTGACTTTCTGGAAGACTTGAGCGGTATCTTCGCCTTTGCCCTCTACGATGCTGAGAAGGACGAGTTCCTCATCGCACGCGACCCCATTGGCGTGATACCTCTATATATAGGATACGACGCAGACGGAAAGGTCTATGTCGCAAGCGAAATGAAAGCCCTCGAAGGTAACTGCGACCGATATGAGGTGTTCCTGCCGGGACACTACTATTCGAGTCGCGAAGGTAAGATGAAGCGCTATTACACCCGCGACTGGATGCAGTATGATGCAGTCAAGAACAATGGCGCAAGTGTTCAGGATATACATGATGCACTTGAGGACGCTGTGAAGCGTCAACTAATGAGCGATGTGCCCTACGGCGTGTTGCTTTCGGGTGGTCTCGACTCTTCGGTAATAAGTGCAATAGCTGAGAAATTCTCGGAGCACCGTATCGAAGACGACAGTGCCTCGAAAGCATGGTGGCCCCGCCTCCACTCGTTTGCAGTGGGACTCAAGGGTGCGCCCGACCTTGCCAAGGCAAGGATGGTGGCCGACCATATAGGCACCGTTCACCATGAAATCAACTATACCATACAGGAAGGACTTGACGCCATACGCGACGTCATCTACTTCATTGAGACTTATGACGTAACGACTGTCCGCGCCTCAACTCCGATGTACCTTCTTGCCCGTGTGATCAAGTCGATGGGCATCAAGATGGTACTTTCGGGTGAGGGTGCTGACGAGGTATTCGGAGGCTATCTCTATTTTCACAAGGCTCCCGACGCGAAGGCATTCCACGAGGAGACAGTGCGCAAGTTATCAAAACTCTATCTCTACGACTGCCTTCGCGCCAACAAGAGCCTGTCGGCTTGGGGTGTCGAGGGGCGTGTGCCATTCCTCGACAAGGAGTTCCTCGACGTGGCCATGCGCACCAACCCAGAGGCCAAGATGTGCCCCGGCAAAACCATCGAGAAGAAGATTGTGCGCGAGGCATTTGCCGACATGCTGCCCGAGGCTGTGGCATGGCGACAGAAGGAGCAGTTTAGTGACGGTGTGGGCTATTCATGGATTGACACACTGAAGCAGATTACCTCCGACCAGGTGAGCGACGAGCAGATGGCTCATGCCGCCGAGCGATTCCCTATCAATCCTCCACGCAACAAGGAGGAATACTATTATCGTTCAATCTTCGCCGAGCATTTCCCCAGCGACTCAGCCGCCCTCACCGTTCCGAGCGTACCCTCTGTGGCTTGCTCCACAGCCGAGGCTCTCGCATGGGATGCCTCGTTCAAGAATCTCAACGACCCCAGCGGTCGCGCCGTAGCGGGAGTGCACGACGATGCGTATGTGAAGTAGCCCCTACATCAACTACATCACCAACCCCCACACACTACAAAAAAAGAAAAAAATGAAAAAACGTTGGATATTACTCATGACGGCAATGGTGATAATAGCCATTGCGGGCATATTTGCCCCCGAACCGTCATTCGACTGTGACTTTTCAAAGATAGATGCCGCCGACGTGGCATGGTTGATAACCGCTACCATCTTCGTGCTGATGATGACACCTGGACTATCGTTCTTCTACGGAGGAATGGTGGGAGCCAAGAACGTCATATCCACAATGCTCCAGAGCTTTATAGCCATGGGTATCATCTCGGTGCTTTGGGTGGTGTTTGGATTCTCGCTCTGCTTTGGCGACGACATAGGCGGAGTGATTGGCGACCCCACCACTTTCCTTATGTTCAATAATGTAGGTGGTGATGTATATACCACTCCCACTGGTAAGATTCTCGGTGGAGCCACCATCCCCTTGGCTCTCTATGCCCTCTTCCAGATGAAGTTTGCCATCATCACGCCGTCACTTATCACGGGCTCTTTTGCCGAGCGTGTGCGCTTCTCGGGATATATGTTCTTCATGATATTCTTCTTCGTGGTGATATATTGTCCGCTTGCCCACATGACATGGCATCCCGACGGACTGTTCCTGAAATGGGGAGTAGTGGATTTCGCCGGTGGTATCGTTGTTCATGCCTCTTCGGGAGTGGCAGCCCTTGCAGGAGCCATCTTCCTTGGCAGGAGAAAATCATCCACCCGCAATTCCGAGCCTGCCAACATACCGTTTGTTCTCCTGGGAGCAGCCATGCTTTGGCTTGGATGGTTCGGATTCAATGCCGGTAGTTCGCTGCATGCCGACGGTGTTGCCGTGAAGGCGTTCCTCAACACCAACACTGCCTCAGCCACAGCGATGATGACATGGATATTCTTCGACTGTCTGCGTGGTCGCAAGCCCTCGGCAATGGGTGCTGCCGTAGGATGTGTGGTTGGTCTTGTTGCCATCACCCCGTCGGCAGGATACGTAACAGTGGGCGAGAGCATCTTCATCTCGTTCGTCATCACCCTCATCTGCAACAGTGCGGTGTATTGGCGTAGTCATTCGCGCATCGACGATGCCCTCGACGTGTTCCCCACCCACGGCACAGGTGGTATCTTCGGTACGGTGCTCACGGGTATCTTTATCCAAGAGGGTCTCGTGGCTGGCACTACCGAAGGATTCATCATCTTCCTCTATCATCTCCTTGCCGTGGCGATGGTGATTGTATATACATTCGTTATGAGCTACTTAGGCTACTGGCTCATCGACCTTTGCATTCCTATGCGTGTGTCTGAGTACAGTGAGCGTGTAGGTCTCGACTACAGTCAGCACGACGAGCACTATGGTCTTGCTCACGTAGGCGAGCGCGAGATTGCCGAATACGAGCAGCACATCGAGCGCAAGAACAGCAAGTAACCATTATTTTTTAATATTGAGAGCTGATATGTTGAAAGACGATTTCATTGAAGCAGTTAAAAATTTCAAATACGAGTATGTAGTCAAGGTTAATGGCTACAACCAAGTAGAAGAGGTTACCAATCCGACTTGGTGATTGGCAAGAGGTGAAGGTTGGGTGAAGGTTTTTCGTCCAACCTTCACCTCGCGAAAGCCTTTGTACATCTGGTTTTCTGGGCAAAAGGTGAAGGTTGACGATTTTTATTTTTAATTCATAAATAATTCTTTAATCTCAAAGCTTTGCTTCAATTTTCCTCCAATGATCCTCC
>SAMEA3663023__coassemble_1010_pt1 | contig 21879 bp, 23 predicted proteins | sample SAMEA3663023__metabat2_low_PE_038 | metagenome-assembled genome bin SAMEA3663023 (sample SAMEA3663023) | pig gut metagenome | biome: pig gut; feature: pig-associated habitat; material: faeces | place: France | collected 2012
AATAGTCGAGTGGAATTTTAAAGGGCAGGGTACTTGTTTTATATTCCGCACTGCGGAACGTACGTTCCCCATTGCGGAATGTACATTCCCCACTGCGGAATATACGTTCCGCAGTGGGGAATATAAATAAGAAGCTAAATACTTGCAAATCTAAGACGGGTTTATATAGAAATTGTAATAGTAATAACTCAAAGATTCAAATACCGCAAGATTATGGTATCAGAACAGTTGATGATAATTTGACGATAATGCAGTAGTCAAAAATATTGGAAGCCATTGGATAAAAAAGCAAAAATCACAGGTCGTATATCTTCAGAAGCTTTCTTACCCTTGAGTCGAGGGCTTTGTTGCGCATTTGTCCGAGATAATTGCCGAGACGCTCCACGTCGAGACGCTTGGTGATGAAATTCTTGTCCAGTTTCAAGCGTTCCAACTCCTCCTCATTGTCATAGAAAGGATATAGATAAAGTAAGTCTAAGAGTGCCTTTTCGGGAAGGGCGAGCATCCAAGTTTGTGATGGCGAATTGAATGTTGACTTTTCGGGTGGCAACATCACTGGTTTGTAACCAAAGAATAACTCTGACTTGACGTTCTGATATGAATACTGACCGAAGTCATTTTCGAAATGAGCGGTCTTTAATGTTGTTACGGATGTGATGCTTGTCACCTCATCTGGTATCATGCCATATATGCTGAGAGCCGTGCGGAGACTTACATACGACGGATTGTAAATCTTTCCGGCGACATAGCGTGAGAATTCCGAACGCTGAATCATATCAGGGAAGGCATACCACCCCTGCCTTAGTCTAACGAGAAGTCCCTTTTTGGTCCATCGTGTAAGACTATTCCTGTCAAAAGCAGGGAAATAATTTCTTGCCTGATGTATTGAAAAACATCCTTCAATCTGTAATCGTTCTTTGAATTCTATATATCCAACCATAACTTTATTTCTAAAACGCTGCAAAATTAATGCTTTTTGGAAACAAAACCAAGCTTTTTGGCATAAATTTTTGTCGTGCTAAATGTTTTTAACCTTTAACACCATTTATTATGAAGTTTAAAGAGGTAATTATCATTCATGGCGATGTTTACCTTGCCATTTGCGTTAAGATGAATGTCGCCCCCGTTGAAATCGACGAATTTGTCGGTTGCAAACGATGGAATCGACATAGTAAGAAAAAATATCAAAGACATACACATTCTCATAAAAGATCGCATTTCGGCGCGTGCTCGTCCCAAGCAGTTCTCGGCAACTTTGTAACTTATTCCCAAGGTTTCGGTGATATCAGCCACCTTCTTTCCTTCGTAAATGCTCATTCTGTATATGATTTGATAACGTTGTGACATAGTTGAAATACCCTTCTCAAGTTTCTCGCTTATGTCGTGGGCATATATCTCGGATTCCATATCATGCCAAGTGGAATGGGTTGATGCGAGTTCTTGACATGCTTGTCGTTTATAGGAACAATGCCTGACATAGTCGAAACACATGTTGAGAAGTGTCTTATGAACAAGTGCGGGCAAACTGCGCTCGATGATAAGTCCCTTGATATTGAGCATCCTGACCAAGCAGTCCTGCACAATATCCTCTGCAACGAAATCGTTCTTGACGATTTTCCTTGCAAATCCTCTCATCTCTGCAATGTTTTTCTGATAATAGTCAGATAATATTTTGTTATTGTTCATAATTGCGAAAGTTTTGGGTGCAAAGTTAAGAATATATTCGCAGAATGAACTGCAAATTTGTAGCTAATACTTTACTATTTGTATCATTTTTGGGATTTAATGCCTTTGGGGTGTCTTTTTTCTTGCCTATTGCTTGCGATAAGCCGATGGAGACATGCCCACATGCTCCTTGAAGAACCTGCCGAGGAACGACTGGTTGGCGAAATGCAGTTCGTCGGAAATCTCCTTAATGGTCATTGTTGATGTCTTCAGCAGTACCCTGGCTTCGAGTGTGACATACTTGTCTATCCATTCGTTAGGAGTGTTTTTACTCACCGACTTTACCGTCTCCGACAGATATTTGGGAGTAATGCACATCTGTTCTGCATACCAGCTCACTCTACGTTCGTGCTTGTAATTGTCCTCTACAAGTTTGATGAATTGTGTGAAGATGGCATCTGCCCTTGTCTGTCGTTTGTTCTCTATCTGCTGCACACGATAAATGACATTGCTCAGGTCGTAGAACATTGTCAGTACCAAGGTCCTCACGAGGTCGCGACGGAAATGGTTATTTGTTTCCGCTATCTTCTTCTTGAGGAAGAAGAAATAATCCTTGAATGTCTGAACCTCATCTTCGTTGAGCGACACTACGGGATGATTGCGCGAGAAAAGGAAAAGAAGCGACACGTCCCTTACGTCGTTCACCACCTCATAGAAGAAGTTCACCGATAGCATCATGGCAAGTCCGTTGGCATCGTTTGATGCGACATAGTTGTCAATGACGTGACGGTCGGAGATGATTATGATATCATTCTTCTGTACGTCATGTCTTTGGGTGTCGATAGTGAATTGGGCGCTTCCCTCGGTGCATAGAGCTACAAGTATGAATGTCATTCTGCGAGGTTGTCCTGTAAATGCAAGCGACGTCAGTTTGTCACTCAGTATGATGTCGTCGGCAATGAAGTCCGACGTTGAGTGGTCTTCCTGTGCTATTCGGAAGTTAGTGTTTCTGATATGTTCCTTGTTCATGAGTTTGGGTTTAAATCACTCTTATAGTCTTGTTAGCCTTGGTCTTGACAGTCTTGTTAATACCATTCACACATATAGTGACTTTACCTTTCTTTACCGATGAAATAGTCAGTTCCGTCACCTTAGAGTCATTCCATTTCATTGCAATCTCATAACCGCCACGGGCGCGAATACCGCTCACATTTCCGTCCTTCCATTCCTTGGGTAGGGCAGGAAGGAGAGAGATGGTGTTGCCGTCGCTTTGTATTAGCATCTCGCATACTCCCGCTGTACCTCCAAAGTTGCCGTCGATCTGGAAGGGTGGGTGAGCATCGAATAGATTGGGATATGTACCTCCCGAGCTTCGTTTGTCCTCGCCTTGGTAGTTGTCGGGACTAACGTATGTCAGCAGTTTTTGGTAGATATGGTATGCTTGTTTGGCATCCTTGAGTCGTGCCCATAGGTTGATACGCCATCCTGTGCTCCATCCCGTTGTCTCGTCGCCTTTGATTTCCAGGGATTTTCTACATGCATTCATCAACTCAGGTTGTCCGTCGGTGATATGTCGTCCGGGATACAGACCGATGAGGTGCGACTGGTGTCGATGTTTCCAGTCCCAGTCTTCCCAGTCGTAATACCACTCCTGTAGATTTCCCCTGATGCCAATCTGATAGGGGTGGAGCTTGTTGAGGCAATTAGTCATCTTTGCCCTTAGCTCTTTGTCAATGCCAAGAGCCTTAGCTGCCTTGATGGTATTTATGAGCAACTCGCGGATAATGGCAAGATCGGCCGTTCCGCCATACATTGTCATACCATGATAGCCTTTGTCGGTCTTGTATTCATTTTCGGGAGATGTGGATGGAGCAGTAATGAGTTCCTCGGGATTGTTGGGATTGGGAATGAGCCATGCCATACAGAACTCAGCAGCTCCCTTCATCAGCGGATATGCCGTAGAGCGAAGATAGTTGGTGTCGAGACTAAAGAGATAATGATCCCATAGGGCGTTGACGAGCCATGCACCACCCATGTTCCAGTTGGCCCATTCTGGCCACTCGCGCTTTTCTCCCACGGGGTTGGTCATTGCCCAGAGGTCACTGTTATGGCTTGAGCACCAGCCCTGTGTGATGCCATAGTAATTCTTGGCAGTGAATTTGCCATTGGCTGCCAATGCAGCTATGAAGTTATCGAGTGGCATTGCCATTTCCGGCATATTAGCTACTTCGGCGGGCCAATAGTTTTCTTCGAGATTGATGTTCACAGTATAGTTGCCCCTCCAAGGCGACCACAAATGTGGGGTCCACAGTCCTTGCAAGTTGGCGGGAACCCCGGGGGTGCGTGAGCAGCTGATAAGTAGGTATCTGCCGTATTGGGCATAGAGTGTCTCAAGATATGTATTGCCGCCCTTATTGTCGGTATAGTCCTTGAGCTGTTGTGCCGTAGTGCGCTGAGTGTCGAAGGTGGCATTGCCGAGTGTCAGTTGGAATCTGTCGTATATGGCCTTGTAGTCGGCAATATGTCGCTCGCGCAGTTGGTCGTAAGAATAATTCACCAAATGCCATGCGTCGTCGGCAGCTTGTTCGATATATCTTGCTCCCTCGTTGACTGGATGTTTGTCAAAGCCGTTGAAACTGGTGGCGTTAACGAAATACACCATGGCTTCGGTGGCTCCATTGATAAGTATGGTGGAATCGCTTGTCAGTATTTTTCCACCATCTATCCTTGCCGTCAGTATGCCTGAGAAGTGAATACTGTTCATGGGGTCGCCAGTGGCATGTCCGTTGATGGTGAGGGAAGCCGACAGACTCCCGACAGCCCCACTGTTGTCTCCCGAGGTGGACGTTTGGCTACTCTTTACCTTGTGTGGGACGAGTGATGTGAGCGTAAGTAGGCAGTTAATTGATCCTTTGCGGTCGGCCCTTATCCTCATGGCAATCATCTTGTCGGGATTGGAGGCGAAGTATTCCCTTGTGTATCTCACTCCACCTTTTATATATGTATCGCGACAGAGAGCACTGTCGATGTCGAGTTCGCGATAGTATCCCGTAGCTGCCGTGGTGTTGTCGTCGATGATATGCATAGTGGCAAGTGGCTGATAGAACTGCGAGTTGTTTCCTTGTACATGCAGTTGCAGTGAATCGGCCAACTTATAGTCCTCATTGAAAAGGGCTTTCCTGATTTCCGGAATCCACTTGTGCGCCCCCTCGTCGTCATTGCGGTTTACGGGTTTTCCTGTCCAGAAGGTGATGTCATTAAACTGTATCATGTTATCCTCGGTGCCTCCATATATGAGTGCTCCGAGTTTTCCGTTGCCAATGGGCAATGACTCTTCAAAGAATTCCCCGGGGGTGTCATACCACAGTTTCATTGGCAAACTTTGGGCATGTGATGCAATCGAAATAATGACAGATAAGATAAAGATGGTAGTTCTGGACATAATGATGATTTTGTAGGTTATTATTATTTGGCAAGACTATTGGGATTAAGAATTAAAAATTAAGAATTAAGAAAAATAGTGGTATTATTACTAACTTTCTTAATTCTTAATCTTCAATCTCCAATATATTAAGCGTCGATATTAGCGTAGGTGGCGTTCTTCTCTATGAACTCTCGACGTGGCTCAACGTCATCGCCCATGAGCATAGAGAATATTTCGTCAGCCTCGGCTGCGTTCTCGATAGTCACCTGCTTCAGAAGGCGTGTGGCGGGATTCATTGTAGTCTCCCAAAGCTGTTCGGGGTTCATCTCACCAAGACCTTTGTAGCGTTGGGTGTGCAGACTCTTTCCGTCCTCCACACCATTGCCCCATTTGTCGAGGAACGCCTGACGTTGTTGGTCGGTGTAGCAGTATTCCTTTGCCTTGTTCTTGTATGTACAGAGGTAAAGGGGTGGAGTGGCGATATATAAATGTCCCTCCTGAATGATCTTCGGCATAAAGCGATAGAAGAGGGTCATGATGAGAGTGTCGATGTGCGAACCATCGACATCGGCGTCGGTCATGATGATAATCTTGTCATAACGCAGTTTGTCGATATTTGCCTCTTTGTCACCCTCGCCCTCAACACCGAAGCGCACTCCGATGCTCTGGATGATGTTCATCACCGACTCGCTCTCGAACACCTTGTGCCACATCACCTTCTCCACGTTGAGGATCTTTCCTCGCAGAGGCAGGATGGCTTGGGTGTATCTGTCGCGACCCTGTTTTGCCGAACCACCGGCAGAGTCTCCCTCGACGAGGAAGATTTCACATTCCTTCGGATCCTTGTTCGAGCAGTCGGCCAGTTTGCCAGGGAGTCCGCCACCTGTCATCGGGTTCTTGCGCTGAACGCTCTCGCGTGCCTTGCGGGCTGCAATACGTGCAGTGGCAGCCAGGATCACCTTGTCGCATATCTGCTTAGCTTCCTTCGGATGCTCCTCAAGGTAGTTGGCTAGAGCTTCGCCCACAGCCTGTTGCACTGCACCTGCCACTTCAGAGTTACCGAGTTTGGTCTTGGTCTGTCCCTCAAACTGAGGTTCTGCCACCTTGATGGATATGACAGCAGTTAGACCCTCACGGAAGTCCTCACCGGCAATCTCTATCTTAGCCTTCTCAATCTGCTTGGATATAACAGGGTCGGCATCCGCATATTTCTTCAATGTGCGGGTGAGAGCCATACGGAATCCCACAAGGTGCGTACCGCCCTCGATGGTGTTGATGTTGTTCACGTATGAGTGGATATTCTCACTATAGTCGGTGTTGTACATCACAGCCACCTCGATAGGTATGCCTTGCTTCTCAGTCTTCAGATAGATGACATCGTCGAAGAGATGTGTACGGTGGCGGTCAACGTAGCGAACGAACTCCTTGAGTCCGTCCTTGGCGTGGAACACCTCCTGCTTTGTATTTCCTTCTTCGTCGGGACGCATGTCAGTAAGCGTGATGGTGATGCCGGCATTCAGATAAGCCAGCTCTCTCATTCGCTTTGCAATGATGTCATACTTATAGGTCGTAGTGGTGAATACAGTGGGGTCGGGCCAGAACTGCTGGCGTGTACCAGTGAGTTCAGTCTCACCAACAACCTTTACCGAGTAAAGCGGCTTACCCTTTTCATACTCCTGCTGATAGATCTTGCCGTCGCGGAACACCTGCGACAACATATGTGTGGAGAGAGCGTTCACACAGCTGACGCCCACACCGTGGAGACCGCCGCTGACCTTGTATGAACCCTTGTCAAACTTACCTCCTGCGTGTAGCACAGTCATTACCACCTCAAGAGCCGACTTATGCAGCTTCTTGTGTTCATCCACAGGGATACCACGTCCATTGTCCTGTACGGTGATCGACTCGTCTTCGTTGATGGTGACTTCGATATGAGTGCAATAGCCAGCCATTGCCTCGTCGATAGAGTTGTCCACGGTCTCGTTCACCAAGTGGTGCAGACCCTTTTCACTGATGTCACCAATATACATGGCCGGACGCTTGCGCACGGCCTCCAATCCCTCAAGCACTTGAATATTGCTCGCGGAATAGTTACTTTCCTTGTTTATGTCTTCTGCCATAATTGCTTTTAATCTCTAAGTGGTTGCAAAGATACACAAAAAAAATCAAATGGCGAAATAATTGATGCTAAAAATAAACAAAATGATATAAAATAAGCCACATACTCGTTGAGTATGTGGCTTATGATATCTTAGAAGTGATGATTATCCTAAGCTGTTTACATGAAGTGCAAGGCTTGACTTCAAGTTTGCAGCCTTGTTCTTGTGGATAATGTTGGTCTTAGCCAACTTGTCCAGCATCTTCTGTACAGTTGGATACAACTTAACTGCCTCCTCCTTGTCAGTGAGGGCACGCAGCTTGCGAACGGCGTTGCGCATTGTCTTTGCATAGTACTTGTTATGCAGCGCCTTTTTCTTGTCCTGACGGATTCTCTTAAGTGATGATTTGTGGTTTGCCATCTTTTTTTCTTCTTTTATTTTTACTTTTGTAGTCCCTAGGAGAGTCGAACTCCTCTTTAGAGAATGAAAATCTCTCGTCCTAACCGATAGACGAAGGGACCAACTGTCGATTTTGCGGGTGCAAAGTTACATCTTTTATTTCATTTAACAAAATATTTCTATGAAAAAATACATCTTTTTGATATTTTTTTAGAAAAATGTGCCTCTTTGAGCGTGTTTTTAGTAAAAAAATGCCTAACTTTGCACCAACTATCGACTTTTATGTAATGCTGACAAAGACAACGGCAATAGTTCTGCACAACATCAAATATGGTGATTCTAAGATGATTGTGGATATGTTCACCCGTGCTCATGGGCGGATGTCGTTTGTAGTATCCATTCCCAAGTCCTCAAAGTCGAAGTTGCGCAAGCAGTTCTTCCAGCCTCTTTCCATGCTTTCGCTTGAGTATGACTACCGTCCTAAGGTGCAGTTGCAGAAGATAAGGAATGTGGCATTGTTCCATCCTTATTCATCCTTGCCTTTCGACATCGACAAGCTCACGGTGGGTATGTTTATATCCGAATTTCTGTATCACTCGCTTTATGGGGAGCAGCAGAACGAACAGATGTTCGACTATATCTCCGACAGTCTGATGTGGTTTGACAGTTCTCCTTCCCCCGCCTCCAATTTCCATCTTGTCTTTATGATGCGTCTGTCGCTCTTCCTCGGTTTCTATCCCAACCTCGATGATTTTGTCCCCGGTTGCGTCTTCGACCTGCGCAGTGGAAGTTTTTCGTCAGTGGCACCACTCCATTCCGATTACCTTTTGCCCGATGAGGCATCACAGATGTCATTGATGATGCGCATGAACTATTCCACTATGCACCTATTTAAATTTACGCGCGCACAACGCAACCGACTTCTTGATGTCATTGTGCAATACTATCGTCTTCATATCCCGGGATTTCCAGAAATGAAATCGCTCGACGTACTTAGAAATATATATGATTAGAAAAACAAAAAGGGGCATAACTCTCGTCATGTCCCTTTTGTCTCTAATCACTTAAAAGCCTTACGGATCAAATTACTTTCCGTGGTTTTCGTCGGATACTGTCAACTTCTTGCGACCCTTAGCTCGGCGTGATGCCAATACTCTGCGGCCGTTCTTTGTAGCCATTCTTTCACGGAAACCGTGCTTGTTGACCCTTCTTCTGTTGTGTGGCTGAAATGTTCTTTTCATTACTTTATTACTATTTTTATTGTTGTTTTCTTCACTTTGGGGTGCAAAAGTACACATAATTTTCGAAATAACCAAGAAATAAATGAAATTTAGCTATTTTTTTTATGTTTTTTTCGGAAAAAGCAGTAACTTTGCACCCGAAATCACGTAAAATACATTATATTTAAGGTTTATGATTAATTCACAAGACATTAAAAAAGGAACATGCATCCGCATGGATGGAGGCATTTGGGTCTGCATCGATTTCCAGCACAGAAAGCCCGGAAAGGGAAACACAGTAATGAACACAAAGTTGAAGAACGTGACCGACGGACGTGTGCTCGACCGCACATTCCAGGTGGGATTCAAGCTTGAGGACGTGCGCATCGAGCGTCGCCCCTATCAGTACCTCTATGAGGATCCTACAGGCCGCATCTTCATGAACCAGGAGACTTTCGAGCAGATTCCCATCGCCAACGACCTCGTTATCGGTGTGGAGTATATGAAGGAAAGTGATATCGTGGAAGTTGTTACCGACACTACCGATGGTACTATCCTCTATGCAGAAATGCCAGTGAAGACCAACCTTCGCGTCACTCACAGTGAGCCCGGAGTAAAGGGTGATACAGCCACCAACGCCACAAAGCCTGCTACTCTCGAGACAGGTGTTGAGGTGCGCGTGCCTCTGTTCATCAACGAGGGCGACCTCATTCAGGTTGACACTCGCGACGGAAGCTATCTCAGCCGTGTGAAGGAGTAATTCTTTTTATTTAAGAATAAATAAATTAGGTTCTTTTGAAGTATTCGATTATTGTTCCGGTGTTCAATCGCCCAGATGAGGTGGATGAACTGTTGCAGAGTCTTGTAGGTCAGACACTGAAGGACTTTGAGGTCGTCATCGTGGAGGACGGTTCGGAGAAACCGTGCAAGGACGTGTGCGACAAATATGCGGGAAAAATAGATTTGAAATACTTCATGAAGAAAAACTCAGGTCCCGGGCAGAGCCGCAACTATGGTGCAGAGCGCGCCAATGGCGAGTATCTCATAGTACTCGACTCGGATGTGGTTCTGCCCGAGGGCTATCTTAAGGCTGTGGATGATGAGTTGAGGCGTGAGCCCGCTGATGCCTTTGGCGGTCCGGATTGCGCCCACGACTCATTCACCGAGACTCAGAAGGCCATCAGCTATTCGATGACGAGCTTCTTCACCACTGGAGGTATCCGTGGCGGCAAGAAGAAACTCGACAAGTTCTATCCCCGTTCGTTCAATATGGGCATTCGTCGTGATGTCTATATGCGTCTTGGCGGTTTTTCCAAGATGCGATTTGGCGAGGATATAGATTTCTCCATCCGTATCTTCAAGGCTGGATGTAAGTGCCGCCTCTTCCCCGAGGCATGGGTATGGCATAAGCGTCGCACAGATATGCGCAAATTTTTCCGTCAGGTATATAATAGTGGTATCGCGCGCGTGAACCTTTATAAAAGATATCCAGAGTCGCTCAAATTGGTACACCTCCTTCCGATGGTGTTCACCGTGGGAGTGATATTGCTCTTCCTCGTAGCCTGCTTCGGCAGGATAATGATGGTGTATGGCAATCCCGCCGACTTTTATTCTTGGTATTATCTTGTGGTAGGCGCACTTAGTCCTATCCTGTTTTTCTCGCTTCTTATCTTCATCGACTCGTCGATACGCAACAAGAGTCTGCCCATCGGTTTTATATCCATAGGTGCAGCATTCGTGCAACTCACAGGATATGGATTTGGTTTTATATCAGCATGGTGGAAGCGTTGCATTCTCGGACATGACGAGTTTCATGCTTTCGAGAAGACATTCTATAAATGACAGTATAAAAGGCTTGGTGAATGAAACTGTCAATAAAAGATTGGGACGAGGCCGACATGCCGAGGGAGAAACTCGAGCGGTTGGGGGCAGAGGCATTGAGCAATGCCGAACTGCTTGCCATTCTCATTGGCTCCGGTTCGATAAAGGAAAGTGCTGTTGATCTGATGAAGCGCGTGATGAGCGACTGCAACAACAATCTTAATACATTGGGAAAGTTGACCATCACCGACTTGATGAAGTATAATGGAGTAGGGCCAGCCAAGGCAATAACCATATTGGCAGCATGCGAATTGGGTAAGCGTCGTCAGGCCGAAAAACCCGAAGAGAGGGTGAAGCTCGATTCAGCACTTGCCATCTATAAGGAGATGCACCCGGTGATGCAAGACCTTGATGTGGAGGAAGGATGGGTGTTGCTGATGAATCAGAATTTCAAGTTGATAAAGAAGATGTGCATATCCCGTGGTGGCCTCACCGAAACAGCCATCGACGTGAGGGTAATCATTAAGCAAGCCATCATGAGCAATGCCACAGTGATAGCCCTCTGTCATAATCATCCGAGTGGCGGTCTGAGGCCCAGTGGTGCCGACGACTCTCTCACCAACAAGGTGAAGGACGCATGCAATCTGATGCGCCTGTTTTTCCTCGATCATGTCATTATTACCGACGGAGGATATTATTCATATAGCGAAGAAGGAAGGATTTAACTTCTTTTAATACGAAAGGACGCAAGATTTCTTTTTTTACTGCATTTAGAGGGTGTAAGTATAACAAAAAGAAATGAGAAATATCATGAAAAGAATTAAGACATTGATGCTACTTATGGTAGTGGCTTTAACTGCAGTATCACTGCAGTCATGTGATGACGACGATGATGATAACTATCCAGAGTTTAATCTCGCCACAGTGACATTGAAGGCTCCCACGGTGGATGGTGGCAAGTGGTTTATGCAGTTGGACGACTCAACAGCACTTGAGGCAACGAATATCGCCAGTCATCCCTACGACAACAAGGAACTGAGAGCCTACATCCGTTATAATGACATAAAGGAAATGACAAGTGCTCCTACATCCAGAAGTACCATCAAGAAGATGTATTCGGTGAATGTTCTCACCATCGACACTATCCTCACTAAGAAGATGGACCCAATGGTGGAAAACACTGCCGAGGAATATGGCAATGACCCAGTGGAAGTGGTGAACAGTTGGGAGACAGTGGCTGAGGACGGATATATGAACATCCGCTTCCGCACCCGTTGGGGAAACAACATCAAGCATAGGGTGACACTCGTGCATCGCACCGATGCCGAAGACCCATATACAGTGGAGTTCCTGCACAACGCCAATGGCGACACCAATGGACAGGTGGCCGACGGTATGGTGGCATTCCGTCTCGACGACTGCTTCAACGAGGGCAACAAGCCAATCGAGATCACCCTCAAGTGGAAGTCATACTCAGGAGAGAAATCAGCAAAATTTAAATATATACCTCGAAAGGATTAAAATTAGATGAAAGACAGCGAGAAGTCAATGGCCGAAGGTATTCGCAAGGGAGACAACCATGCGATGAGGGACTTCTATGCCTCTTACGGCGGACTTCTCACTGCTGTCTGTTCAAGATACATTGCTGATGATGATGACGTTAAGGACGTCATACAGGAATCTTTGCTAAGCATAATATCTAATATAAACACATTTGAATACCATGGAAAAGGCTCGCTGAGAGCATGGGCAACACGGATAGTCGTCAACCATGCTCTCGGCTTTCTTCGTAAGAAAAAACTTACCTCCTCCCTCTTCGTGGATAATAGTAAGGACATTGCCGATGATGATGTGGATGACTCACCGCCCGATATCGGTAACATACCGGCTGGAGTGGTGACGGAGATGATAAGGCAATTGCCCGATGGCTACAGGATGGTGTTCAACCTATATGTTGTTGAAGGAAAAAGCCATAAGGAGATATCCAGATTATTGGGAATCAAGGAGGATTCCTCGGCATCGCAATTACATCGCGCCAAGGCAATATTGGCAAAAAAGATAACGGAATACAGAACAAAATCAAGGCAAGAGATATGATAGACAAATGGACACAACAGTTTCAAGGGAAGTTGGACGGCTATGAGATGGCTGCCCCGGAGATGGAGTGGACTGAACTCGACAAGGCTCTTGCTGATAATGCTCTTGCCAAGAACAAACGGCCATCCATGACCCTTGTTTGGGGACGACGGTTGGCGGCAGCTGCGGCTGTGGCTCTGATGGTCATCGGAGGGGCGAGAATGCTGCTGTCGGAGCTTGAGGGGGGAAGGGATGAGGCCCCGGAGCAAAACTCCGGGGAACGATGGCTCTCTCAACAACACGATATAACGGCAGGACATGAGGAGAAAACGGCAGGACAACAGGAGAACACTGCTGGAAATGAGAAGGGGCTGCTGGCTATGGCCGAGGCGGATAATATCCAATCAACAACCGCCGTAACGGATGATAATAATATTAATAATAAGGACGTTAATGGTGGAATAAGAGCAAGTAGAAGTGGGGATTATCAGAAGAGCACGAGCAAGAAAGAAGATACATTCAGAAGCAAGAAAGAAGATGTATTCAGAAGCAAGAAATATAATCATCGCACAAAATATCATGGTGGCGAACTGATGGCTGCCGTTTATATGCAGAATGCTATGAGTGGCAATGGTAATATGGGTGGTATGACAGGCATGATGAATTCCACCTCGGTATCCAATTCTCCCTATGGTATGGTAAGTGATGAGTTTCGTGTCGGCAGTCTTGATTTCCTTGCCGAAAGCAATCCCCGGGATGTGCGCTATGATCACAGCCGTCCGATAAAGGTGGGATTAAGCGTAAAATATAATATCGATAACCATTGGAGTCTGTCCTCGGGATTAACCTATAGCTATCTGCGCTCCTCGTTCGACTATTCCGAGGGAAAGGCATTCGGTAGCGGAGTGCAGAAACTGCATTATGTCGGTTTGCCTCTTGCCGCAAGTTATAATGTCGTTTCAGCCAAGAAACTGAAGGTGTATCTCACTGCCGGTGGGGAAATGCAAAAACTCGTGAGCGGAAAGGCCACTATGGATGGAGTGAATATCCCTGAGGAAGACAAAAAACATGACATAAAAGAGGGAGGCATGCAATGGTCGTTGAATGCCGCCATAGGAGCTGAATATAACTTTGTGGATAACTTCGGTATTTACATCGAACCCGGGGTGAGTCATTATATCGACAACCACAGCAGTGTTGAGAATTTCTATAAGCATAAACCCACCAATTTCAGTCTCAACGTGGGCTTAAGATTAAGCTTACGATAGAAAAAACAACAAAGAAGACGGAAAAAATCAAAAAAGTCGGCGGAATATTTGGTATTTCCGCCGATTTTCTTTATTTTTGCAAATAAAAACAAGATACACTTATGACAGCAGAAGAAAAAACAAAGATAGAGGAGAGGATTGTGGATGTGTTGAAGACCGTCTATGACCCTGAGATTCCTGTGAATATCTATGACCTTGGTCTTATCTATAAGATAGATGTAAAGGACAACTGCGATGTGGATATCGACATGACATTCACCGCCCCATCGTGTCCGGCAGCCGACTTCATCCTTGAGGACGTGCGCCAGAAAGTGGATTCTCTCGAGGGAGTGAAGAATGCAGTGGTCAACCTCGTTTTCGAGCCGACTTGGGATCAGAGTATGATGACCGAAGAGGCGAGAGTGGAGCTGGGGTTTGAGTAGATTGAAAGATTGAAAATTGAAAGATTGAAAAATTGAAAGATGGGATGAAGAATGTATATTTCCTTTCGGATGCCCATTTGGGCTCACTTGCCATCGACCACAGCCGCATGCATGAGCGCAGGCTGGTCAGGTTTCTCGACAGCATCAAGAACAAGGCTGCCGCCATCTATCTCCTTGGCGATATGTTCGACTTCTGGTATGAGTTCAAGTATGTCGTGCCCCGTGGATACACCCGATTCTTAGGCAAACTGTCCGAACTGTCGGATATGGGCGTTGAGATACACTACTTCACAGGCAATCACGACATCTGGGCCTTCGACTACTTGGAGAAGGAGTGTGGCGTTATCCTGCACAAGCAACCGCTCACCACCGAGATCTATGGCAAGATATTCCTGCTTGCCCATGGCGACGGATTGGGTGATCCCGACAAGAAATTCAAGTTTCTTCGTGCCCTCTTCCATAGTAAGGTGTGCCAATTCCTCTTCTCCTCCATCCATCCCCGATGGAGCATGTGGCTCGGGCTCACATGGGCCAAGCACAGTCGCATGAAGCGCAACAACAACGAGGAACCTCCGTATATGGGCGAGAATCGCGAGCATCTCGTGCTCTATACTAAGGAATATATCAAGACTCATCCTGATGTGGATTATTTCATCTATGGACATCGTCATATCGAGATCGACCTCCAACTCTCGCGCAAGGCGAGGATGATAGTCCTTGGCGACTGGATTACACAGTTCTCATACGTCGTGTATGACGGTGAGCACATGTTTATGAGTGAATATATCGAAGGCGAGAGCCAACCCTGATATTTGGGGAGTTAACTCCTTTAACTCCATAATAATTATATCGCAATGAACGTAAAGATAGAAGACTCGTGGAGAGAACATCTCAGTGAGGAATTTGCAAAACCGTATTTCACCGAACTCACGAATTTCGTGCGTCAGGAGTATCAGACTGCCACATGCTATCCCCCCGGGCGACTGATATTCAATGCCTTCAATCTCTGTCCGTTCGACAAGGTGAAGGTGGTGATTATCGGACAAGACCCCTATCACGGACCAGGGCAGGCACACGGACTCAGTTTTTCGGTATGCGACGGAGTGACCTTCCCTCCTTCCCTTCAGAATATCTTCAAGGAGATACAGCAAGACCTTGGCACCCCAATTCCTCTGACAGGCAATCTCACGAGATGGGCTGAGCAAGGGGTGCTTCTGCTGAATGCCACCCTCACCGTGAGGGCACACCAACCCGCAAGTCATCAAGGCCACGGGTGGGAGCAGTTTACCGATGCCGCCATAAAGGCACTCAATGCCCATCGCGACAATCTCGTCTTCATCCTGTGGGGAGGATATGCCCGCAGCAAGGCATCGCTCATCGATGCTTCGCGCCATCTCGTGCTGCAGTCGGTACATCCCTCGCCGATGTCAGCCAATCGTGGAGGATGGTTTGGCAACCATCATTTCTCGCGTGCCAACGCCTATCTCGTTGAACATGGGCAGGAGCCTATAAATTGGTGATTTCTTTTTTTTGAAAAATATGATAATACAGATAGATGATATATTGATTACCACCGACATACTGTCGGAGATGTTCTGTTGCGACCTCGATGCCTGCAAGGGCGAGTGTTGCGTTGAGGGAGATGCCGGAGCACCCGTCACTCTCGACGAGATAGCCGGTATCGAGGCTGTTCTCGATGATGTGTGGAATGACCTCACGGCTTCCGCCCAGAGTGTCATCGACCGCCAAGGTGTTGCCTATACCGATCAGGAAGGCGATATGGTGACAAGTATCGTCGGTGGCAAGGATTGCGTGTTCACCTGCCACTCCGACGGATGTTGCTTTTGTGCCCTCGAGAAGGCCTATCGTGATGGGCGCACTCAGTTTTGCAAGCCCATCAGTTGCGCCTTGTATCCCATACGCGAGGTGAAGTTGAAGAACGGACTCACAGGTCTCAACTACCACCGTTGGGATGTGTGCAAGGCGGCAGTCAAGAAAGGTTGCGAATTGCAATTGCCTGTATATAAGTTTCTTAGGGAACCACTCATCCGCCGTTTTGGCGAAGAGTGGTATAAGGCCCTTGAGGAGGCAGCCGACGAGCTGCGTGCCCAAGGGATTATTTGATCTAAGGTGCTAACGGACTTAGAGTGACTTTACAGCCAATTCCACTCCCGAGTCGATGGCATTCTTGATGTCTTTGCCACCTTTGCTCACCTTACACAGAGTGACATCCTCGCCCATGATCTCATGCACCTTTAAGCGTCCGATTTCCTTGTATGCGTTTTTTGAGCCGATGGTCTTTACAGTATAGACTCCGAAAGTCATACCTTTGTACAATCCCAAGTCGGTGCCAAGGTCGATATATACCTCTTTCTCCTTACTGCTTGTGGTGTTGTCGCCTCGCTCAATGATGTTTGCAAAAAGAGGATATTGTGCATTGAGTTTTTTAGTGATGTACTTCGACAATCTTTCGAGTGCGTTATTGATAGCACCCTCTGTCGAGTTGATCCACGAGCAGTCATAGTCTTTTGCAGTGAATGTGTAACTGTTGACAATGGCGTCCGTTGCAGCATCCTTCAGGTTGATGGTGGCTGAGATATGAGCCTTGAACATCTCATACGCCTTCTGTTTGGGGTCGGTAGGTATTTCCGTCTTGCTTTCGGTAAATACGTTTGTGATGTTTCCGTCGATATAGTATGCTGTTTCGCCCTCTGCAATATCCCCTTCCACAAAGGCTCCGTCGATAACCTTGAATCGGTTTACATTGCCGAATCCCTTCACGATGGCTGCACGTGCGTCATCCACATAGTTGGGCTGTTCGGTCTTCACGGTCACCTCTTTTGTCAATGCAGCCATACCAAGACTTCCGAGCACTTTACCCACGGTTTCCTTCTCTTTCTTCGGAGTATAATTGATGTTACCCACCGAAACCTTGTAGATAATATTACGTTCAGTTTGTTGTGCGCTTGCCGGTATCACCATAAGTGCGGCAATCAAGATGGTCAATAATTTTTTCATTTTCTTCTTTTCTTTTTTTTAAGTGAATAATTTATTCTTTGTATGATTCAATCTTCTTGATGTAATAGTCTCTCACCTCGCTCCATTTATAATAAGGAGCAGTGTCCGACTTGATGGGCAGTGTGGCTTCGTTCTCGTTGAGCAGCACCTTCACCAGTACCTCCTTGTCGCCTGTATTGCGACGATAGAACACCAACTGTATGTTGGCTCCCATCGGGAATATACGGTAGTTCACCCATCCCTTTTGGTCGAGATGTTCATAGTCGTTGGTTACGAGGTCCGACCCATTGAGCCCCATCAACACCGTCAGTGGCATCACCATTGTCTCGTGTCCGAATCTCAGTGTTGCCCCTGGTTGTGGCAATACGATGCAACTGTCGGCCTCCTCGATGATACGTCTCAGCAGATTGCGTTGCACGTATGGTTGTGTGCCTCCGTTGAGTTTCGAGAATCCATATCCGAGATACCACCACATGTTGGCCACTCGCCAGTTGTTGTAGATGTCTTCGTCGGTGAAGAGGTCGTAAAGTGTCACTTGCTTGCGCGCCTCAAGGTTCTGCAAATTATTGGCAGTATGGAACAGTTTTTCGTAGAATCGCTTCGCGTCGGCCTTTCGCCACACGAATGAGGTGTCGGTGAACAGTTGGCAGAATGCATAGTCGCAATTCACTGTCTCGTTATAGAACTTGTCATATACGTCCTGCGACTCCTTGTTCCATTTCTTTCCGAGCAACTCCTTGTCATTGTAGTTCATGTAGTACATGTCGTGCATGCTCGCGTCATGCTTTATCCTAAGGTTGGGATTGAGTCGGGTGAGCTCCATCAGTTCGTTTGTCATCGACAAGATGCACCTTATCACCACCGTACTCTTGGCATCCACCCACACGTTGCCTTGGAACACCTCGGGAAATCTCTCATACATCCTTCGGGCTATCTGCCTGTGCTGTTCGGCTCCGAGAGGGGTGAGCTCGCCATATCTGTTGGCAGCCTCATTTCGGATGATTTCAAATCTTTTCATCACGTCCTTGCCCAATGGTGTGAGCACTCCCGCACTGTCGGCACTTTTCAGCACCTCGTGTGGATAGTTGTAGTCCTCGGGGTTGATGAGGTATCTCGACCCGTGCCTGCCGTAGTGACTGATGTAGAACGGTTTGTAATTCTCGGGTGCAGGGGTCAGTTTGCCCGTAGGCGTGGGGTAAGCCATTTGGTTGCTGGCCGAATAACGTATGTCGCGTTTCAGGTCATCTCTCACGCTTTGTGATGTTGCTGTTATCGCAAACAGGGTAATAATAGTAGTAAAAAGTAATTTTTTCATAATGTTTTGTTGATTTTGCGTGCAAATATAAAAAAAATATTGTATATTTGCAAGCAAAATAAAGAAAAAAGTCGAGTTATGGCAAAAAAAAGCAACTGGAATGATGATTATTGGCTTCTGGTAGTGCAGCTTTACCTTAGGAAACCGGTGGGGCTCAAACCATTATACAGCAAGGTGATGATCGACCTCTGCTCTGAGATTCACGTGTCGCCTTCGGAGGTGTATTCTAAGATGGAGGCAATAGACAAATTGCAGACTCCACGTGTCGAGCGACTGTGGCGCACGTATAGCGGCAGTCCCACGAAGTTGCGTCGTGCCGTCGAGTTGCTTCGTCAGATGAAGGGCTTCGGCAGTGGTGGAGGTTTTTTCGATGGGGTGGAGGTTAACGAGACCTTCGAGCGCGACTTCCGCCCGTTGCCCGAGGACGAACAGCTCACTCCCGCTATGCTCACACTCATCCTCGACCTCTATTTCCGTCTCACTCCCCTCACGATGGTGGCCGAGACGCCCGAGGTCGTCGAACTGTCGCAACTGATGAGGATAGAACCCTCGAAGACAGCCGAGGTGCTTGGGGTGTTCCAGTATTGCGACCCCTATCTCAATCGTCAGGATGTCATCTTCAGTCAGCTGCTTGGTCCTTGCGAGGAGATATGGTCGCGTTATGCCCAATGGACGCCCGTTCAGCTTGCTGAATATGCCGACAAACTCAAGGATTATTTCAAAAGCTGAAAAAAAACCTCGATTTTCTTTTGCACTTATCGCGATTTGTTGTAATTTTGCAGTCGAATTCAGAAAATAAAGGCAAAAGTTCAAAAAATAGACAAGAGTATGTCACAAGGTCAAGTTCAGATACAAAAGACCGAACAGAAACAGGTGCAGACGGTCAGTCAGCAACAGCTACTGCAAGCTATGCTGACCGAATTACCCGTCAACCAACTCATCGACAGGATAAACACCGAGATGGACGACAATCCAGCCTTGGAGGTTTCTGCCGATGATAATGTGGATGACATCGACAACTCGCTATATGACACCTCCGACGATGCCGTCGAGCCATCGGGCGACAACAATGCCGACGACTATGAGGCGCGCACCGAGAAGGAAGACCGTCAGACGGCTCTTGACGATGCCCTCATCAGCATCGGTCGCGACGATGAGGACTTGCCCGTATATCAAGGCAGTCAGCGTGATGTGGATTACGGCACCACCCAATCGTTCCACGACCAGCTCATCGAGCAGATGAACGAGACCGAACTTTCGCCTCTGCAGGCCAAGGTGATGGAATATCTGATTGGCTCGCTGGATGACGACGGTCTGTTGCGCAAGTCAGCCGACGATATTGCCGACGAATTGGCTATCTATAATAATATATATGTCAGTGAGGAAGAGATAGAGACTGTGGTCAAGATATTGCAGCAGTTTGATCCCCCCGGTGTGGGAGCGCGCTCGCTGCAAGAGTGCCTGCTCATTCAGATACGTCGTCGCGACACCACACTCCTCACCCGTCGCATGGAGGCGGTGGTGGCCGACTACTTCGACGATTTCACCAAGAACCACTGGGAGCGCATAAGGTCGTCGTTGCAGATGACCAAGGACGAGACCGACGAGGTGAATGTCGAGCTCCGGCACCTGAATCCCAAGCCAGGGGCTTCGATGAACGACACTGTGGGGCGTAGTATGGAGCAGATTACTCCCGACTTCATTGTCGATACCCAGGACGACGGCTCAGTCACCTTCACGCTCAACAACGGTGAGGTGCCCGACTTGTGCATATCTCGCTCCTTCACCGACTTGCTCAAGGAATACCAGTCGAAGGAAAACGTCAGCCGTAGCACGAGCGACGCCTTGCTATATGCCAAGACCAAGGTGGAGTCGGCACAACGGTTTATCAATGCCGTCAAGATGCGCCACCGCACATTGTCATTGACGATGTCGGCCATCATCCATTGGCAGCACCAGTTCTTTGTGGATGGCGAAGAGAGTTCGTTGCGCCCTATGCGACTGAAGGACATCTCCGACAAGACGGGATTGGGCATTTCCACCATCTCGCGCGTCAGCAACAGCAAGTATGCGCTCACCAAGTGGGGCATATTCCCCCTGCGTCATTTCTTCTCCGACGCCTATGTTAGTGAGGGTGGCGAGGAGATGTCAACACGCGAGATAAAGGCGGCATTGAAAGATCTCATCGACAATGAGGACAAGTCGAGCCCACTGTCCGACGAGGCCCTCTGCCGATTGCTTGCCGAAAGGGGTTATCCCATAGCCCGACGCACTGTGTCGAAATATCGCGAGATGCTCGGGATACCGGTGAAGAGGTTTAGGAAAAGTTGAAGGTTGAAAATTGAAGATTGAAGGTTGAAAATTGAAGATTGAAGGTTGAAAATTGAAGATTGAAGGTTGAAAATTGAAAGATTGAAGTGAAGAGAGCTAATAAACTGATATTGGGCGCAAGGGTGTTGAGCGCAGTGTTCAATCCCTTCTACCTGCCCACTGTGGGGCTCATTGTTCTGTTTACGTTGAGCTACCTCAGTTTGCTGCCACTGTCCTACAAGATGGTGGTCCTCGGACTCGTGTATATCTTCACGGTCCTCACTCCCACTCTCCTCATCTCCCTCTATCGCCATCATCAGCGTTGGACTCTCATCGAACTCGGCCAGCGCGAGCGTCGTATGGTGCCCTATGTCATCTCCATCCTGTGCTATTTCGTATGCGTGTATATCATGGAGAGCATGCACATTCCCCATTTCATGTCAAGCATACTTGTTGTGGCACTGATGATTCAGATACTCTGTTCTATCGTCAATGTATGGTGGAAGATCAGCACCCACACTGCCGCCATTGGCGGTATGGCCGGTGCGATAGCTGCATTCTCCATCGTGTTCGCCTACAATCCCGTGTTCTGGTTGTGTGTGGTGTTCATCGTTGCCGGTATGCTTGGCACGTGCAGAATGATTCTTCGCCAGCATTCGCTGTCTCAGGTGGTGGTAGGATTTATCCTCGGCTGCATAGTGGGATTCATGGTATTATTCGTATGATTTTCTAACATTAAAAATTAATAATAAAAGATATGACTCCATTAGTAAGCATTATTATGGGTAGCACAAGCGACCTGCCCGTTATGGAAAAGGCTTGTAAGTTTTTGGATGAGATGC
>SAMEA3663023__coassemble_1089_pt1 | contig 19186 bp, 18 predicted proteins | sample SAMEA3663023__metabat2_low_PE_038 | metagenome-assembled genome bin SAMEA3663023 (sample SAMEA3663023) | pig gut metagenome | biome: pig gut; feature: pig-associated habitat; material: faeces | place: France | collected 2012
ATACCTGCACTGAGTGCGGTACTTGCGCAGATGTTTGTCCTTCTGAGGCAATCAGTCTTCCCGCTTAATTGATACTTTAAACAAAAAAAGGGGCTGACATTTTTTGATGCCAGCCCTTATTATTACCAATAAGTCTAATCTTATCTTCATTCGGGGGATAGTGATTATCCCCCGAAAAAAATCTCTATTTACATACCAAGTACCTGCTTTGCAACGGCATTCTCCGGATCAATCACGATTAGCTTCTCAGAGAGTTTCTTGGCTGCTGCCATGTTGTCAGCAATACGTGCCTCGTAAGAGATGAGGTAGAGGTAAGCCTCCTTCAGACGGCTCTTGTCTGAGTTGTTAAGCTCTGTGCGAGTGTTGTAGAGCTCAATAAGCTTCTCGTAGTGAGGCTTGGCATAACCGTTCTTCTGGTCGTCGTCCATTGCGTTGTTAACGCGTGCGCGCCAGAATGTGGCATACTCAATAGCATCTGCATATTTCTCACCAAGATTCTTGTAAAGTTCATCTGACTTCTTCAGCGATGCTACCATCTCGCCATCGGTGAGTTTGCTTGCCAGATAGTAGTAGAGCTGTGCAAGTCCGGCATGGTCGGTGGCAGTTGGAGTAGAATACTCTGCAAGATACCGCTCGTAGTACTTGATAGCTGATGCGTAGTCTTCAATCTCACTGTATGTGTCAGAAAGGGTCTTTATCACACCAGCCTTCTTGTCCTTTGAGTCAAACTCCTGCTCGATGGCCTTCTTATAGCTTTCGATAGCCTCGTCATACTTCTTTACTCCCTTCAGGGCATTGCCATAATAGGTATAGTCGAAGTATGAGAACTTGGCACTGTCGCTCTTGTTGAAGAGGGCGTCAGCATACTGCAAGGCCTGCTCATACTGCTTGGTATCTGTAGATGTGAAGAATGCCAAACGGTTGAAGGCTGCATCGCGGGGAGCCTTTGTCAATCCGAACTTTGCCACCTCAAGGGCGTTTGCTGCCTTACCTGTGAGATAATAAGCCATAGCGAAGTCGCGGATGTCGCGCTCTTCCATCTTGTCCTTGTCTGCCCATGCCTTGTTGTAGCAGTCGATGGCGTTGCTGAACTTGTTGGAGGTGTAGTAGATACGTCCAGCAAGGGCGTCAACGGCGATGTCCGGACGCTGAGAACGGAGCTCTTCCAACTTGGCTACCGCCTCTGTCGGGCTCACCTTCTTATATACGTTGGCATACTTGTAGTAACCTTCGGGATCCTTCGGGTCGAAATAGATGGCCTGCTGATACTGCTGTGCTGCTGCACCACCGTCGTCGCTAAGAGCCTGGATGTCGCCGAGGATGATGAATGCCTTGGCACACTTCTTGTTGGCCTTCAGGGCATTCTCTGCCATAATGCGTGCATTGGCTGTGTCCTTCACTTCATAATAGGCCTTTGACATAGCAAGAAGCACATCGGTGTTCTTCTTGTACTTCTTGGCATACTTCTTTGACTGCTCAGCTAAATCACCAGCCTTGTTCTTGATCATCTTGGTGATTGCCTCTGTGTCTGCCTTTGGATCGCCTGTTTGGGCGAAAGCCGGAGTACCGATGCCTAGCATCAATGCTCCCATCATTACGTATTTAATTGCTTTCATAATCAATATTGAATTCTTTAATCCTATAATCCTTTAATTTTTTAATTCTTTAATTTTTATTTACCACCACTTCTCTCACTGCCATATTGCCTCGTGCAGGCAGAAGTCCTGACTTGAAGATAATCTTCTGACCTATGGGAGACTGCAAGAAATTGGAGAATCCCCATGGGAGTCCCTGTCTTGGGTCGGTGAGCAGTGCATAAATCGTGCGCACCAAGGGGTAGTTGCCATTATATATATAATATTGGTAGGGCTTCCAACTGTTCATAGGCGTAGCCTCGTCCAGTCTTGAAACCGATACCACTCGTATGTTCTTCTTGAAAGTAACGTTCGTGGTGTCACGAGCGTCGTTGAGCCAGTTGCTACCAATTATACCTATTGCATCCTTGTGGGTGGAAACATAATTGATAACCTCTTCGCTCTTTTTCACAGCCTCGATATTCGGACTATTGATAGGTTTGCCGCCCAAGATACTGTCAACACAGAAGTGGACAGTGCTCGACTTTGCATTGTCGAATACAACGTCAAATGTGCCGAGCTTGCTCTGCGGGAATACCTCTTTCCATTTCGTCACCTCGCCGCCAAGGATTCTCTTGATGTCCTTGATGGATATACAGGTGTCGGGATTAGCATTGTTGACAATGAGAGCCAAACCATCGTAGGCAATGGGAATGCTACGTGCGATTAATTTGCGGTCGGCGAAGTTCTTCACCTCGCTGTCTCTCAGTCGTCGTGAGGCAACGGTCAGCCACACCTTCGTCTTCATCAGCATGTTGATGCCATCGAGCTCATTGGTGTAGATGGGCTTTATCGTCGCCTGCGGGTAAGTATGTTCAAACACTTCCCTCATTTCTTCAATTATTGGACTGAAACTCTCGTCGGAAGCAAATGACATAGTGCCCGATGAGTAGGTATCAGTTCTACCATTTTTAGGTTTGTTGTGGCATGACCACAACAAACCTAAAATGAGAGTTAATCCAACTAATATGTTGAATGTACGTTTTGTCATAAATTACTGAAGTCTAAATGTTACAGGTACGGTGAACTTCACACGTACAGCACTACCATTCTGCTTACCGGGAATCCAGTGGGGCATTGCCTTAACCACGCGCACGGCTTCCTTGTCGAGTGACGGGTCAACCGACTTAACAACCTGTACGTCGGTGATAGAACCGTTACGCTCTACCACGAAGGTCACGATAACACGTCCCTGTACTCCATTCTCCTCAGCTACAACAGGATACTTGATGTTCTTGCTAAGCCACTCGAAGAGTGCGGCCTGACCACCGGGGAACGATGGCATCACCTCTACCACGTCGAAGACTTTTGTCTCTTCTTCCTTTGGAGGCTCTGGCTGGGCAATAACTTCCTTGGCCTTGAGCACCTCACCGCCAGCCTCGTCGTTACCCTTTACGTCGAACGAACCGATGGCAGTCTTGGTCTTGTTGAGGTCTTCCTGGCTCTTGAGCTCCTCTTCGGGCTTAACCTCAGAGTCCTTCTTGATGACAGGCGGTGTGAACTTCACTGAGCTCTTAACCTTCTCAACCACTTTCTGCTCTTCAACCTTAACGGGTGCCTTCTTCTCCACCTTGGCTTCCTTCTTCTGGGCCAACTTGGAGAGCTCGACATCAGTTTCCATAGCTACCTTCTTGGGGAAAGCGTTCTCGATGGCTACCTTGGCTGCCACTGCTGCCATGATTGCAATGATTACTGCAAACACAAGCAACATTGACTTTACGTTACGCTTGCCAGTGTCCTTGCGGAGCACGTATGCACCGTATTCCTTGTTGCGGCCTTCGAATACGAGATCGACCCAATTATTATCTATAAGATCTACTTTTGACATTGTTCTTTACGTTTTAATTGTTGTTACTTTACACCCTTCAAATTGAGCAGCTTCTGGTCGTCTTCACTGATCTTGTCGATCACGTAAGTACCGATACTGCAGATCTGCATTTCATCGAGAGCGTCAACCATGTTCTTATAAGAAGCAGTGTCAAGAGGCTTGATGATGATTGTAAGCTTGGGCACCTTCTCGCCGTCCAGGTTACCGTTCTTGATCTCTGCGAGCTCCTTCTGGTAAGTGCTGTCGGGCATATTGTACTTGATCTTCTTCTCATCCAGTTTCTGCTTTGCCAGCATGATCTTTGCTACCGGTGCAATGCCTTCCTCGGTCATGTGGCTTATCAGCACCTTGCGGATACCATCCTTGCCCCATGTTGTTTCCTTTAGGCATGTCGGGTCGTCATACTTTGGCAAACCATCGATGTGGTAAATCTTATCATTGCCTGCAAGAATGAGCGTGATGGTGTGGGAAGCCTTTGTTGCTGACTTGTCCTGTTCCTGCACGTTCTTGTCATTGCTCGGCATCGTCAACTGCATAGCCTGAGGCTTGCTCAGAGTGGTACACAGCATGAAGAACGTGATAAGAAGCATCATCATGTCCACCATCGGCGTGAAGTCCACGCGGGTGTTCATCTTTTTCTGCTTGCTTTCTTTTTTCTTTGCCATGTTTATTCCTCCGATGACGTTTTAAGATTTGTAATCAGTTGGTAACGGTTCTCTTCCATGTCCTGAAGCTCTGACATAAGTGCCTTGACTGCTTTGTAAGGAGTCTTGCTATCGCACTTGATGGCGATACGAATGTCAGGGTTGGCATCACGAGCTGCCTTTACCCACTCTTGAAATTCACTCATTCCCCCCTCGATACTATCGGTGGGAACTCCAAGCGTCTTGATGACTTCTGCCATCTTCTCGGGCTCAAGGTTGAGGTAGTCGGGAAGCTTGGTGACGGGTACACCAATCATCGACTCTTCCTTGAACTTCTTGATCTGCGCACCGTTCAGCGTTACGCCGAATTTGTCGGTGACAGTCTGCATGATGGCCAACATGTCGTTCTTATTGTCGGTTCCGACGAAGATTTTGCCGTCCGAGCCAACAAGAATGTTCAGCACATTCTTCTCGGGCACCTTAACCTCCGACACTGAACTTGGCGTAACAACCTGAATAGGTTCTGGCTGCAAGAATGTTGATGTCAACATAAAGAAGCACAGAAGAAGGGTCATCACGTCCGACATAGGAGTCATGTCAATCCAGACGTCTTTTTTCTGTATCTTTATTTTACCCATTATTATTCGCTAATTAAAAGGTAAAACAATTAAGCCTCTTCTGTGTGGTTAACGTCGTATGTAGATGCAATTGTGTAACCAACCTCGTCGAGGGCGTATGTCAACTTGTCGATCTTGTTTGTGAAGAAGTTATAGATAACTACTGCGAACCAAGATGTCAAAATACCTGATGCTGTGTTCACAAGGGCCTCAGAAATACCGGCAGACAGTGCCATAGAGTCAGCACCACCACCTGCAGACAGAGCCTGGAATGAACGGATCATACCGAGCACAGTACCGAACAGAGCGGTAAGTGTACCGAGGGTAACGATGGTTGCTACGATAGGCAAGTTCATCTGGAGAGTAGGCATCTCAAGCTGAGTAGCCTCCTCGTGAGCCTGCTGGATCTTGGCGATCTTCTGAGCCTTCTTCAGAGTGGTGTTGCCTTCAGCATCCTTGTAGGCGTTGATTGAAGCGAGAACCACGTTAGCTACTGAACCCTTCATCTTGTTGCAAAGAGCTGTAGCCTCGTCGAACTTACCAGTCTTGATGAGTTCCTTAACCTGGGTTGTGAACTTGCCAAGGCTCATTGTACCGAATGCACTTCTAAGAGCGAAGAAACGCTCAACACCGAGGCAGATAACAGAGAGAAGGAGAGTCAAGATAAGACCTACTACGAAACCTCCCTTATACACGGTACCCATAAGGTTTACTGGGTGTCCTGTGGGATCGCCACCTGCGAAGTTGTCAGGTGCACCGAGTACCTGGAAATAGAATGCGTAAGCGGCTACACAGCAGATTACAAGAATCCAGATAGCGTTCTTTACTCCCTTAAAGCCCGATGATTTCTTAGCTGGGGCTGCAGCATTTGTTTTTGTTGCCATAATACTTTTAATTTTTTTAGTTATTTAATGAATTAAAATGATATTCGCTTGATTGTTTTTTTAATGTTCAACAAGTGTCTTTGCGGAGTTGCCTCCTTACGAGCGACAAAGATAATAAATAAGTGCCAAAATCGCAATGAATTAATAAGTTTTAACTACTTTTTTTTGATTTCTTCATTGATTATGGCACTTATTCCTCTTTTTTTATGCTAATTTTGACAATGCTTCCTTAATTCGGCGCATCGCCTCAACTATATTCTCGTCGCTTGTGGCATAACTCATGCGGAAACATTCGGGGTCGCCAAATGCATCTCCTCCCACGGTTGCCACGTGTGCCTGTTCAAGCAGGTACATGGCGAAGTCGGATGATGTGTTGATGACAGTGTCACCGCATTTCTTGCCGAAGAAACTGCTGCACTTCGGGAACAGGTAGAACGCTCCCTCGGGCACGTTCACCTCCAAACCTGGGATGTCCTTGGCGAGTTTCACTATGAGGTCGCGACGGCGCTCGAATGCCTTGCGCATCTCTTCCACGCACTCCTGTGAGGCAGTGTATGCAAATTCGGCTGCTTTCTGGCTCACTGAGCACGGACCGCTGGTGTATTGTCCCTGCAGTTTATTGCAGCCCTTGACTATCCACTCGGGGGCGGCAATGTAGCCTATGCGCCATCCAGTCATGGCGTATGCCTTCGACACTCCGTTCACGATGATCGAGCGCTCCTTCATTCCGGGGAACTGGGCTATACTCTCGTGGTGACCGATGTAGTTGATGTGCTCATAGATTTCATCGGCAAGCACGAAGAGGTCGTCGTGCCTCTTGATAACCTCTGCCAATGCCTCAAGCTCACTCTTTGAATATACGCTTCCCGTAGGGTTGCTCGGTGAGCAAAGGATAATCATGCGTGTCTTGGGCGTGATGGCAGCCTCAAGCTGCTCGGGAGTCATCTTGAAGTTTTGGCTGAATCCAGCCTCCACAATCACGGGCACGCCGCCTGCCAACTTCACCATCTGGGGATATGACACCCAATAGGGGGCAGGGATGATAACCTCCTCGCCGTCGTTGACAAGGGCCATCACCGTGTTGCATACACTCTGCTTGGCTCCGTTCGAAACGAGCACCTCGTTTACCGTGTAGTCAAGACCGTTCTCATTCTTGAGCTTTGCCACGATAGCTTTCCTCAGGTCGGGGTAGCCCGGCACCGGTGAGTATCTTGAGAAGTTGTCGTCAACTGCCTTCTTGGCGGCTTCCTTAATGTGGTCGGGGGTGTTGAAGTCGGGCTCTCCCACGCTCATGTTGATGACGTCGATGCCCTGTGCTTTCATCTCCGAACTCTTCTGCGACATGGCTAATGTGGCCGATGGCGCAAGTCTTTGCAATCTATCTGATAGTTGTGCCATTTTATTGTTTGCTATTTATTCAGCTGCAAAATTAATCATTTTATTCTTTAAACAAGAAGATTTATTGCTTTTTTTTAATTTTTCAACAAAAAAAGTGTAACATTGCATTTATTTAAGGTGCAATTCGTGCCCCATGCGCTCTTTTTTCGTCTTTAGATAGCGGTAGTCGTACTCATTAGGCGACACTTCGATGGGCACATTTTCCACTATCTCCAACCCGTATGCTTCCAGTCCCACGCGCTTTGTGGGGTTGTTGGTCATGAGGCGCATCTTGTGCACTCCAAGATGACGAAGCATCTGTGCACCGCAACCATAGTCGCGCTCGTCGGGTTTGAATCCTAAATGGATGTTGGCATCCACCGTGTCCATTCCTTCCTCCTGCAACTTGTATGCCGCTATCTTGTTCATGAGACCGATGCCTCGGCCTTCCTGTTGCATGTAGATGATAACGCCCTTGCCTTCACGCTCTATCATCTCCATCGCCTTGTGTAGCTGTTCGCCGCAGTCGCAGCGCTTGCTGCCGAGGATGTCTCCGGTGGCGCACGACGAATGTACTCTCACCAGAATCGGTTCGTCCTCCTTCCATTCGCCCTTTATGAGAGCCATGTGCTCAAGTCCCGTGGCACTCTGGCGGAAGGGTATCAGGCGGAAATGCCCGTACTTCGTAGGCATGTCGGCCTCGTTGCCAACCTCTATCAGTGATTCTTTCTGCAGTCGGTAGGCTATGAGGTCCTTGATGGTAATGATGTGCATGTCGTGTTTTTCGGCAAACTCCATAAGGTCGGGCATACGTGCCATCGTACCGTCGTCATTCATGATTTCCATGAGTGCACCGGCGGGATAGAGTCCTGCCAACTTACACAGGTCGATGGCTGCCTCGGTGTGTCCCGAGCGGCGCAGCACTCCCATGTCCTGGGCATACAGGGGATTGATATGTCCTGGTCGGCCGAATGTCTCGGGGCGTGATGCCGGGTCGGCGAGAGCACGTATGGTAGCGGCACGGTCGTGAGCCGACACTCCCGTGGTGCAGCCTTCGAGTTTGTCGATAGTCACTGTGAACGGTGTTCCGAGCATCGAGGTGTTGTCTGCCACCTGATGCGGCAGGTCGAGTTCCTCGCTGCGGCTCAATGTGATAGGTGCGCACAGTACGCCTCGGGCGTATTTCAGCATGAAATTCACCTTTTCCGCCGTAATCTTCTCTGCGGCGATAATCAGGTCGCCTTCATTCTCACGGTCTTCGTCATCCACCACGATGACAAATTTGCCCTCCCTGAAGTCGTCGAGGGCCTCTTCTATGGTGCTAAGTCCAAATCTTGCCATATTATTTTGAATCCTTTAATTCTTTAATATTTTAATCCTTTTATATATTATATATAATAAGGTGTAATTGTCTCAGTCAATACTGATCGTCACCTTCTTTCCCTCTTCCACTCGGCGAATGATATTTTCGCTTGCTGTGACGATATTGCGAAGGTCGCGCAACAGCCGCAGTCGGAATCGCCACATCCTGAGATAGAAGAACACTCCGAGAGGCAGAATCACACCAGTGACCACATTCATCCATTTGCGCACAAATGGTCGGGTGTGGGCATGTGTGGCGATGATGGGCAGGGCATTCAGTTCGTTGAGGATGGTCTTGTCCTTCGTGTTCGACAGGTCCTCAATCACTGCCTCAAGCCTCTCGTTGATACCCTCTATCACTTGGTCATCACCCGGTCGGAAGAACACCTTTATTGGGTTGGGCGCCTTCAGCAGACTATGCTCGTGGGAGTAGGCCTTGATGTCGCGGCATAGTCTCATTAGCTCCTCTGCATCCTTGATATAGTCGGGGTCGTTGATGATAACCTCTTTCTTATATACGTGTCGCTTGGTGCGTATTCCCAACATCTTGAACAGCACGTTCTTGTACATGTCAATGTTGAACACCGTGGAATCGCTGTTGGCCTTGAATGTGAAGAACACAGCCAACGGCGCCAGTACGGCGGTGGATATCAGTTTGCCGAACAGCACTGTCCAGTTGCCGTCGCGTGCCATCTTCATTCCCGAGTTCTCGAAGATGTAATACACGATGAACACGAGCACCGAGATAATCACTGGCACTCCCAAACCTCCCTTGCGGATGATGGCTCCCAATGGGGCACCGATGAAGAAGAATATGATACATGCCAACGATAGTGTTATCTTGCCGATGGCTTCTATCTGGTGGGTTCTCAGTTGCCTGTTGAGTGTGTAGGAGTAGTCGCCCTTCATGCTCATCAGCGTCAGTTGCGAACTCAGTGTGCTCATTGCGCCCCTCACGATGTCCTGCTTGGCCTCAAGCGATTGGTGGGCGAAGATGGTGTCGATGTTCACATCACCCGTCATGGCTCTCTTAACGGCTTTCAGCGAGTCGTCCTTGCTGATTTTCGGTTGGTAAAATGTCGAGTACTGACCATCGTTGTAATATGCGTGCGCCACACTGTCGTTAAACTCGCGTATGGAGTCGATGTCGTGTATGATTTTCTCCATGCTCTTCGATTTGGCACTTGCGGATATGCCTGTCACGTCGGCCATGTTGAATCCTCCGTCAAAGTCGAGCACTATGCGTTTGGTCGAGAACGTCTCGCGGCGGTAGGGGATGCTCGCACTGCCCGCGATGTCCTGAGAGCGCATATTCTCAAACCACTCTCCGCTGTACAGCGTCAGTAGCAGGTGTTTCTTCTCGGCTGTCGATTGCAACATTCCCGAGTCGGCGAGGATGATGGCGGCATCCTCATATCCGCCCGTCATCTTGTAGATGGTGATGCCATACAGCTTGCCCGTTGTCATGTCCTTCTTCTGCACATACAGGTTGCAATTGGGGATTCCGTCGTAGAATATTCCCTCGGGTATCTCCAACTCGGGGTTCTTCTGCTTCATCGAGAGCAGCAGTTGACCAAACGACTTGTTGGCGTCAGGCATAACCACATCCTGGAAATAATAAGACACCCCCGAGATAATAATCACTATCACAATCAGCGAGCGGAATGCCTGCATCAGTGATATGCCAGCCGCCTTGATGGCAGTCAGCTCCGAGCTCTCGCCAAGGTTGCCGAAGGTGATGAGCGACGAAAGAAGTATGGCAAGCGGAAAGGCCTGGGGCATGAGCATAAGACCCATGTACCAAAAGAATTGGGCAAGAATCTCCATCGAAAGACCCTTGCCAATGAGTTCGTCAACATAGCGCCACAGGAATTGCATCATCAGCACAAACTGGCAGATGAAGAAGGTGCCTATGAAGAGCAGTCCAAACTGCTTGGCTATGAATATGTCTAATTTCTTTATACGAAACATCTCTTTACTGCTATATATTATAGGGCGCACGATACCTTATCTATGCGCGCCTTTTCTCTATCAGCGTGCAAAGTTACACAAAAAAATCAGAAATCATAGCCTTTTTCTGTTTTTTTATGAAATTTAGAGCCCACTTATTGCGTGAAGGCGCTCAAGATTGCCATTCCACACCTCTTTCATGTAGTCAACATCGTCGTCATCCACATGGTCGGTGATGATAAGAGAGAGTTTACCCGTGAAGTCGCTTTTCTCTATTCTCATCTCCCAGTAGTCCTCGTCGTCCTCGTTGACATCCCATTTCAGACGGATGTAATGGTTTTCCTCTGCTCTGATCACCTCGGAGGTTCTCACGTCCTGTTGTGTCCACGTCTCGCCCCACTTGAATGTGAATATTCCATTCTTTTCCTCAACATAGTCGGCCAGCCATTTCGACAGGCCGTGGGCGTGTCCTATCAAGTTCCACACGATGCTGTGTGACTTGGTTGAGAGTGGGTAATCAATACAAATTTTGGTCTTACTCATCGTTTTTAGCGTTTTTACGGCACAAAAATACGAAAAAAAAACGAAATACGAAAATTTTTCGCAAAAAAGTTTGGTAGTTTAATAAAAATGTAGTACCTTTGCACCCGCAAACAAGCAATGGCGGGATAGCTCAGCTGGTTAGAGCGTCGGATTCATAATCCGGAGGTCGTGGGTTCGGGTCCCACCCCCGCTACTTGAAAAGACAGGGAGTTACGATTATCGTAACTCCTTTTTTCATTGCTTTTGCTATGGAAATTTTGCAGTCGCAAAAGATATGTATTATATATATAAGGAGAAAAGACATGACAGAATTCAAGGATTTGGTGAAGCTCAGAAGGAGCCATAGAAAGTTTACGGAGGAAGAGTTTAGTCCGGAGGCCGTGCAGTTGATAATGCGTGCGGCACTGATGTCGCCCACGTCTAAGAGCCAGAGGGCATGGCAGTTTGTGGTGGTGGACGACAAGACCGACATCGAGAAACTGGCAGATGCCAAGAACCTCGGTTCGCAGTTTATGAAGGGCGCACCGTTGGCGGTGGTCGTTCTCGGCGACCCTATGCGCAACGACTGCTGGGTGGAGGATGGCTCCATTGCCGCCATCTCTATGCAGTATCAGGCTGAGGAACTCGGATTGGGCTCGTGCTGGGTGCAGATGCGTGGTCGCGGACTTGATGACGGCACTCCAGCCGACGAGGTGATACGTGGCATTCTCGACATTCCCGCCAACTACAGTGTGCTCTGTGTGGTGGCTTTCGGACACAAGGCCGACGAGCGCAAGCCGCAGAACGAGGACAGCCTCAAGTGGGAGAACGTGCACATCGGGAAATTCTCGGAGAAATAAGGCACTTTGCGACTGAGTTGCAAATACTTTTCCCTAACTTTGCACCCGAAATATAAGGGAAAAGACATGAACGACTCAGAGAATCAAGGGCAGCACTGCTGCCGACATACAGGCCATTGCTGCGGACATGCACACATAGCCGACGGGGCAATGGACAAGACGATGCTCGTGCGCATAGTAGTGACGATTGTCGCCACCGTGGCATTGCATTTTACAGAGATAGAGGGTTGGTGGCGGTTTGCCGCCTTCCTCGTAGTGTATCTGATAATTGGCTATGACATACTGCGCGAGGCTGCTGAAGGAATACTGCACGGTGAGGTGTTCGACGAGAACACCCTCATGGCAGTAGCCACCATTGGTGCCTTTGCCTTGGCAATCATGAGCGGTTCGGGCGACTACAACGAGGCCATCGCCGTGATGCTGCTGTTTCAGGTGGGCGAACTCTTCCAGAGTCATGCCGTGGGCAAGAGCCGACGCAACATTGTGGCTCTGATGGACATACGCCCCGACTATGCCAATGTGGAGCATGGGGGGAGTGTGGCAAAGATACATCCCAATGAGGTGAGCATCGGTACGGAGATAGTGGTGAGACGAGGCGAGAAGGTGCCCATCGACGGCGTGGTGACAGAGGGCAGGTCGATGCTCAACACCGCCAACTTGACGGGCGAGTCGGTGCCACGCGGGGTATCCGTGGGCGACGAGATTCTGAGCGGTTGCATTAATATGGGCGACAAGCTGCGCATCAAGACCACCAAGGCATTTGGCGAATCCACTGCCAGCAAGATTCTCCAACTGATGGAGGCAAGCGGCAGCCATAAGTCGAGATCGGAGAATTTCATATCCCGATTCGCAAGAGTATATACCCCGATAGTATGCTATGCCGCCCTCGCCCTTGCCGTAGTGCCCACGATGGTGTGTACATTGTTAATGGGCGAGCCTTTGGGCGCGGCCTTTGAGATGTGGCTCTATCGCGCCCTCACGTTCCTCGTCATCTCCTGTCCTTGTGCCTTGGTGGTGAGCATCCCGCTGTCGTTCTTCGCCGGAATAGGGGCGGCAGGCAGACTTGGAATATTGGTCAAGGGCAGTCGCTATCTTGAGATGCTCTCGAAGGTGAGAACGATAGTGTTCGACAAGACAGGCACTCTTACCGAAGGCAACATCGACAGCGAGGACAGGGTGAAATCGACTTCACGCCTTGCCGTTGACACGCTTCGCAGCGAGGGCATAAGTGAGATAGTGATGATGACAGGCGACAGGCGCGAGGTGGCTGAAAGGATAGGCAACGAGGTGGGTGTCAATAGGATATATAGCGAACTGTTGCCTGAAGGCAAGGTGGCACATCTTGAAAGCGTGATGGCGGAGAAGGGTAGGGGCGAGATGGTGGCATTCGTGGGCGACGGTATCAACGACGCCCCAGTGCTGAGACGCGCCGACTTGGGCATTGCCATGGGCGCATTGGGATGCGATGCCGCCATCGAGGCCGCCGACGTAGTGCTTATGGACGACGACCCGATGAAGATCATGACGGCGATTAGGGTGTCGAGACGCACGCTGCAGATTGTGTGGCAGAACATAGTGTTGGCTCTCGGAGTGAAGGCGGTGTGCCTGATGCTTGGGGCTGTGGGGATTGCCAATATGTGGCTCGCCGTGTTTGCCGATGTGGGGGTGATGGTGATTGCTGTGGTAAATGCGATGAGGGCGGGCCAGGCAGCAAAACTGCCAGGAACGGTGGCTCTTTCAATGCGATGAGGGCCTGGAACGGTGGCTCATATAAAATAAAAACAGAATGATGGCAGAAATGGAAAGAATAGAGGAACATCTGACAGAACATGGAGTGAAGCCCACGGCAGTGAGAATACTGGTGTGGGAACAGGCTTCGCGTCAGCAGGAGACATTCACCCTTAGCGACATGGAGGGATGGATGCCCCACATGGACAGGTCGAGCATATTCCGTGCACTGAGGCTTTTTGCCGAGCACCACCTGCTGCATGAAATCGACGACGGCAGCGGTCAGCAGAAGTATTGCGTATGCCGCTGCACCAACAGTAAGCACCTCAATCACATTCATTTCACCTGTCTGAAATGCGGACAGACCTATTGCCTCGAAGACTATCAGATACCGCTTGTCCAGTTGCCCGAGGGTTTTGACATGGAAGATGCCGAATATGTCATCAAGGGAGTGTGTCCGCATTGCAAAAACTGACTAAAGACAAGAAAAATAACAAAGAAGTGGAAAAAAAACACTTTTTTGCTTGTTATATCGGGGGAATTTAGTAATTTTGCAGCCTAAATTACACATATTTCTATATATAACGTTATATTATGGCTGAAAAGAAACAGATTAAGACCGCATTGGTATCGGTTTTCCACAAGGATGGATTGGACGAGCTGCTCAAGAAGCTCAATGCAGAGGGAGTGAAGTTCCTCTCTACTGGTGGTACACAGAAGTTTATCGAGTCACTCGGTTATGAGTGCCAGAAGGTGGAGGATGTCACCACTTATCCTTCAATCCTCGGTGGCAGGGTGAAGACTCTCCATCCGAAGGTGTTTGGAGGTATCCTCGGACGTCGCGACAACGAGGGCGACCAGGAGCAGATGAAGCAGTATGAGATACCCGAGATCGACCTTGTCATCGTTGATCTCTATCCATTCGAGGACACCGTGGCAAGTGGTGCATCAGAGGCCGACATCATCGAGAAGATAGATATCGGCGGCATATCGCTCATACGTGCCGGAGCGAAGAATTTCAAGGACGTGGTGATTGTGCCCAGCAAGGCTGAGTACGTAGTGTTGCTCGACATCCTCAAAGAGAAGGGTGCGGCTACCGACATCGAGGACCGCAAGATGTTTGCCGAGCGTGCCTTCGGTGTGAGCAGCCACTACGACACGGCTATTCATGAGTGGTTTTTGAAGAATTAAAAAAATAAAGAATTAAAAGTTCTATATTTATGGGATTTTTTTCGTTTGTTCAAGAAATAGCGATGGACCTCGGAACAGCCAACACTATCATCATCTCTGATGACAAGATTGTGGTTGACGAGCCATCGGTTGTTGCCCTCGACCGCCGTACCGACAAGATGATTGCCGTAGGCGAGAAGGCAAAGATGATGTATGAGAAGGAACATGCAAATATCCGCACCATACGCCCTCTGCGCGATGGCGTGATAGCCGACTTCTCTGCCTGCGAGCAGATGATGCGTGGACTCATCAAGATGGTGCATACTGGCAGCCGCCTCTTCTCTCCCTCACTGCGTATGGTGATTGGTGTGCCCTCTGGCTCTACCGAGGTTGAACTACGTGCTGTGCGCGATTCGGCAGAACATGCCGACGGACGTGACGTATATCTGATTTTTGAGCCAATGGCGGCAGCCATCGGTATTGGTATCGACGTTGAGGCCCCCGAGGGCAATATGATAGTTGACATCGGTGGTGGATCGACCGAGATTGCCGTTATCTCGCTTGGAGGTATCGTCAGCAATAACTCAATTCGCATTGCCGGTGACGATCTCACCGCCGACATACAGGAATATATGAGCCGCCAGCATAATGTGAAAGTGAGCGAACGTATGGCAGAGCGCATCAAGATACATGTGGGCTCAGCCCTCACCGACCTAGGCGACGAGGCTCCAGAGGACTACATCGTACATGGTCCTAATCGTATCACAGCCCTTCCGATGGAGGTGCCTGTATGCTATCAGGAGATTGCTCACTGCCTCGACAAGACAGTGGCAAAGATTGAGAATGCCGTGCTCTCAGCACTTGAGAACACCCCACCCGAACTGTATGCCGACATCGTAAAGAACGGTATCTACCTAAGCGGTGGTGGTGCTTTGCTTCGTGGTCTCGACAAGCGTCTGCAGGACAAGATCAATATTCCTTTCCACATTGCCGAGGATCCATTGCATAGTGTGGCTAAGGGAGCGGGCATAGCATTGAAGAACGTTGACAGATTCTCATTCCTGATGAGATAAAATGCGCAACCTACTCGAATTCTTATCGAAGTACTATCATTGGCTGCTGTTTGCAGTGCTCGAGGTGTTCAGCTTCGTGCTGCTCTTCCAATTCAATAGCTATCAGGGCAGTGTGTGGTTCTCGTCGGCCAATACCTTAGTGGGCAAGTTGTATGAACTTGACGCATATGTCGAGTCGTACTTCTCGCTCACCAAGATCAACAAGAATCTCACTCTGCGCAATTTCTATCTCGAACGTCAGGTCAACCAGTTGTCAAGGCTCTATGCTGACCTGACCCGAGACACGACAATATTAGAGCGCAATGAATTGGAGTTTCTAAGCAGATACAAGCTGATACCTGCCAAGGTGGTAAGCAACTCTGTTGACCGCAACGACAACCTCATGACCATCGACCGCGGACGTAAGGACGGCGTGGAGATAGACATGGGAGTGGCATGTGGCAATGGCGTGGTGGGAGTGGTGTATCTCGTATCCGACCACTATTCAATTGTGATGCCAGTGCTCAACTATCACTCCCGCATCAGCTGCGCCATACGCCATCGTGGATATTTTGGCTATCTCAAATGGCAGGGTGGCGACGCAAACATAGCCTATGTGGAAGATGTGCCAAGGCATGCCAAGTTTAAGCGTGGCGACTGGGTGGAGACCAGCGGCTACTCGACGATTTACCCCCCAGGAGTGCTTGTAGGCAAGATAATCGAGGTATATAACTCGCGCGACGGACTGTCATATAAACTAAAGGTGCAGCTATCCACCGACTTTGGCAATGTGCGAGATGTCTTTGTGATAAGCGATAAGAGCATAGCCGAGCGCACGCGCCTTTTGGAGGCTGCCCGCGACTCAATGTTAAGGGGCAACAAGGAATGATAGAAAGAAAAGAAAAACAGAGATGACGATAGACTTTTTAAGGCAATTAGGCATCTTTGCCGTGCTCTGTCTGGCACAGGCGCTCGTGTTCAACCGCATTCATCTTTTTGGATGCGCCACACCTCTTATATATATATATATGATACTGAAACAAGAGCGCAATTATCCAAAATGGGGAACATTGCTATGGAGTTTTTCCATAGGATTGACTGTTGATATCTTGTCCAATACCCCAGGTATGGCAGCGGCATCGCTCACGCTTATTGGAGCAATACAGCCTTATTTCATGGAACTGTTTGTGCAGCGCGACGCTGCCGACAATCTGTCGCCCTCGATTAAGTCGCTTGGCTATGGTAAGTTCTGCTTCTATGCCGCTACCCTCACCTTGTTCTACTGCGCGGTGTTCTTCACGCTCGAAGCTTTCAACTTCTTTAATCTTTCTCAGTGGATATCCCAGATTATTGGCAGCACATTGATTTCGTTGGTGATAATACTCACAATAGAAAGCGTCAGGAAAAAGTGAAGGACTATGGATTAGAGAACAGGCAATACGTCATCGGCGGTGTGGCTATCTTCATCGTTGTCGTATATATTCTGAGGCTTTTCACGCTTCAGATTATGAGTGATGACTATAAGAAGAATGCCGACTCTAATGCCTTTCTCAAGAAAATCGACTATCCTTCGCGTGGCGTAATCACCGACCGCAACGGAAAGTTGCTCGTGTTCAACCAACCGTCTTACGACGTGATGATAGTCATCAACGAGGCCAAGAACCATCTCGACACCCTCGAATTCTGCAATGCCCTTAATATCACCAAGGAGGAGTTCGACAAGAGGATGGAGACGATAAAGGACCGCTCGAAGAATCCCGGATACTCACGATTCACCCAACAGCTCTTCATGAGTCAGTTGTCCGATAAGGACTTCAGTATATTCCGCGAGAAGATGTTCCGCTTCCCCGGAGTATATATCCAGCGCCGAAGCATACGCCAATACCAATATCCCGTGGCGGCACATGTGCTTGGTGATGTGGCGGAGGTGTCGCCTTCAGACATCGAGGAGGATGAATACTATCAGCCAGGTGACTATATAGGCAAACTCGGTGTGGAGCGAAAATACGAGAAGCAGCTTAGGGGAGAGAAGGGTGTGCAGATCTTGTTGCGCGACGCCCACGGAAGAATACAGGGCAGCTATCAGAACGGAGCACTCGACAAGCGCCCCGTGCCAGGAAAAAACCTCACCCTCGCCATCGACTACGACCTGCAGGCTCTCGGCGAAAGACTTATGGAGGGAAAAATAGGCAGTATCGTTGCCATCGAGCCTTCGACGGGCGAGGTGCTGTGCATGGTGTCGTCGCCCAATTATGACCCACGAATAATGGTGGGACGGGCGAGGAGCAAAAACCACCGCCGACTGAGTAACGACCCCATGAAACCACTGCTCAACCGAAGTATCATGGGACAATACCCTCCAGGTTCGACATTCAAGACAACCCAAGGCCTCACCTTCCTGTCGGAGAATATCATATCACCGTCAACACCCTTCGGTTGCTCCCACGGATTCTATTTCCGCGGTCTGCATGTGGGTTGTCACGGCCATGCCTCCCCCTTGTCGATAGTACCGGCACTTAGCACCTCGTGCAACGCCTTCTTCTGTTGGGGACTCTATTATATGATAGGCAACCGCTCGAAGTATGGCAGTGTGCAGAATGCCATGAATACCTGGCGCGACTATATGGTGAGCATGGGATTCGGATATAAGTTGGGTATCGACCTCCCAGGAGAGAAGCGCGGACTCATCCCCAATGCTGAGTTCTACGACAAGGCCTATCGCGGATCGTGGAACGGTCTCACCATCATCAGTATATCAATCGGTCAGGGCGAGGTGAATGCCACCCCATTGCAGATAGCCAACTTGGGTGCTACGATTGCCAATCGCGGTTATTACTATGTGCCCCACGTGGTTAGGAAGGTGCAAGGAGAACCCCTCGACACCACCTACACCCGCCGCCACTACACCAAGGCCACCAAGAAAGCCTATGACTATGTGGTGCAGGGAATGAGAGCCTCGGTGCTCGGTGGTACATGCCGTGCTTTGGGACGTTATGACTTCATGGCATGTGGTAAGACCGGTACGGCGCAGAACCGTGGTCACGACCACTCCGTATTCATGGGCTTTGCCCCGATGGACAATCCAAAGATTGCCGTGGCTGTGTATGTGGAAAACGGAGGATGGGGAGCCGACTACGGTGTGCCTCTTGGAGGATTGATAATGGAACAGTATATTCACGGAAAACTGTCGGAAGAGTCGAAGAAGAAAGCCGACGAATTCCAACATAGACATATCTCTTATGGTACGACAATCAGATAAGCAGCCGAGCGTACTTCGCTCTATCGACTGGTGGACAGTGGCCATCTACGTGGCATTGTTGGCATTCGGATGGATAAGTGTCTGTGGTGCCAGCTATTCATATGGTGATACCGACATCTTCAGTCTCGATACCCGCTCGGGGATGCAGATAATATGGATAGGTACGTCGTTTTGTTTGGGTTTTGTGATTCTTATGCTCGATTCCCGTTTCTACGATACCTTTGCCTATATTCTATATGCAGCGTTGTTGTTGCTGCTTTTCGTCACAATATTCAATCCTCATCAGATTAAAGGTTCAA
>SAMEA3663023__coassemble_1118_pt1 | contig 18428 bp, 16 predicted proteins | sample SAMEA3663023__metabat2_low_PE_038 | metagenome-assembled genome bin SAMEA3663023 (sample SAMEA3663023) | pig gut metagenome | biome: pig gut; feature: pig-associated habitat; material: faeces | place: France | collected 2012
GATGTGCTGTTTCCCATCCTCGCCCGTCTTGTTATCTCCATGTCCACTTCGCAATACTTTGGCTATTTCCTTCTGTTGTAAAGATATTGATTCCATCTCGTTCTATTTCTGTATATATTCACCTCTTGATTTCATACTCTTGTATTTTTGCGCAAAAATATCAATAATATTTCATATCTCCAAACTTTTTGAGAAAAAAGTGCTATATTATGTGCAAATACCACTAGAATCTTTATCCTCCGTAGATCCAATAATCATCCTCCAACTCCCAATCGAAGGATGATCGAAGGATGAACGAAGGATGATCGAAGGTTGATTGGGCAAGAATGTGACTACTTTTTCAGTATAGGCACAGATTTATTGTAATGCTGTAATTGTAATGATTTACGCCCAAATACAATGGTAAGTGCTTGAATATGAGTAAAAAATATTATTATTGACCATTACATTACATCATTACAATAAATTGTATCATTGTTATATAGTTGATTTCCCGAAATCCATGTGACATGTGACGCTTGGGGCGATTGGATGGAGTTGAGAGTATCCAAATAATTGAAAATAATCCGAGAAATGTTTGGAGGAATGGAAAATTGTTTGTATCTTTGCGGCAAATTTACATAAAAGATTATGAACAGTGCAGATTTTTGGACGTCAGTGAGGAACATCATAGATGATGGCTTCACATCAGAGGGTCTGCAACAACTTGATTATTATGCAGAACTATTTATTAGAGGAAGGCTTATATATAAACGATTTTCACCGCAGGAACAGCATGGCTGCTCAAAGGGAGGTGCTGTGCATGTCATTGCATCCTTACTCGCGGGAGCAGAAAATTGCCCAGATTCAGAGCTTGAAGGAAGGGAGGAATTCAAAAGAGAACTCAAATATGCAGAGAAACAAACTCGCGCAATTGAGAAATGGGCAAGAAGAGTGAATGTGTGGTATGACGATGTTGACAGGTTTCTAAATCATACTTTTGGCGAGCAGATAGCTGAAGGTGGGGAGGCTAATGTCTATGATCATGGTAATTTTTTAGTAAAGTCGATAGGGTTGGACTACTTTATTCAACCCATTCTTGCTTTGGATAGAATAACTCTTCACAATACATATTTCTCAGAAACGAGCATGAAAGTGCTTGGTTTTGGAAGAGATAGTAATGATGAATTCAAGATTATTGTAGAGCAACCTTTTATTCAAGGATTGAGAATGACTGATGAGGAAATAGAGACATTCATGAGCAATATGGGCTTCGTCCTGATGAATAGGAAAAATTGGACTTATGTTACTCCAACAATCTATTTAAGTGATATGCATGATGAAAATGTCTTGTGCTCTGAAAATGGAACGGTTTTTGTAGTTGATTGTGATATCAGAATTAATACACCGAAATTACGTAATAACGGAATAAGATTATTAAATAATAACGTTGTAATTGATATATAAGGGATTGTTGGGAAGAAGGAGAAGTGAAATGTTTGGATGAATGGAAAGATAGTGGTAATGAATGTGTAATAAGAGTTGTCGTAAAGTATTCACTATAGCTGTTGTAATTTTGCCAATATAGGTATCTGTTTTATATTCCGCACTGCGGAACGTACGTTCCCCACTGCGGAACGTACATACCGCAGTGGGGAACATAAAACAAACTGAGGCTTCACATTATTTTATATCAGCCTTAGTGATAAAATCTGAATAGCCTGAGTGAAATAATCAATTCACTCTGTTCAGTACATGCAACAACAGTCATACATCTCGGTTATAGAATGTCGGATGTAATATTACACATGCCGCATGAGGAAGATGCTGTGGTCGATGCAGGCGGGAAGTTCTTCCTTGTAGTGGGTCACCATGATGAGGGTCTTGTTGCGACGGCGGCAGAAGGCCTCGATGACATCTTTAACCAGACGACGGTTGCGGTTGTCAAGACCATGGAGTGGTTCGTCGAGGATAAGGAGTTGCGGGTCCTTGACAAATGCCCTTGCCACAAGAACCAAGCGCTGCTCACCGCTTGAGAGCTTGAGGAACGAGGTGTTCTCCTTGCCTTCAAGACCTAAGATCTTCATCCATAGGCGGCAGATGTCATACTCGCTTTCATTGGGTTTGGCATAAAGACCGACAGTGTCCTTGAGTCCGCTTGCCACTATCCTGATGGCAGGAATGTCGCGATGATAGGAGCGGTGCATCTCGGGAGATACATATCCGATGTGCTTCTTGATGTCCCAAATGCTTTCGCCCGAACCACGGGGATTGCCGAAGAGCGAGATGTCGCAGGCATAGCTCTGGGGATTGTCGGCACATACGAGCGAGAGCAACGTACTCTTGCCTGCACCGTTTTGTCCGCTGAGAGCCCAACGTTCTCCGTTGCGCACAGTCCAGTCGAGTTCCTTCAGGATGGTGCGCTCGCCATAGATGATGCTCACCTTGTTCATTCCCACAACCTCATCGCTGTTGTAGTCGTTGTCCTTGTAGGGTAGGTTGACGATGGTGTTCTCCATATTCTCATCGAGCACCCGCGAGGGGTTGGGTTGGCGATTAGTGACATATTCCTCCCTTGTCATTTTCGTGCCCACGCGCATATCCTTTACCTCCACCACATGGGTAATGAAGTCGGGAATGTCGTCGGTCTTCGACAATACGAGTACTACTTGCAAATGTCGCTCACGGGCCAACAGGGAGAGCAGTTCCTTGAGTTGGTCGCGCGTCTCGGCGTCGAGACCGATGAAGGGGTTGTCCATGATGAGCACACGAGGGTCGGTGAGCAATGCCTTGGTGAGCTGGTATTTGCGCAATTCGCCACTCGACATCAGGATGAGATACTTGTCCATGAGGTGCTCTATGTGGAAGAGCTGGTAGAGATGGCTCTGCAGAGAGCGTCGTTCGGGAGTGTCCTCGCCCGCCATGTGATACGCCTTCTCCAGTTCACTGCCCACACGGGGAGTCTCTTCGTCAATCTCCTGTTGGTTCCATCGTTGCTGGAGGAAGTATGTGCCGTCGCTGTCTCCGTAGGAGTCGCGGAAGGTGATATACTTGATATTGTCGGCCGCAAGCGGTTTGGTGCTTGGCGAGAAGTCGTATTGCGGTTCGGTCATTATCAACGGATGGCGTCCGATAAGTATGTCCACCAACATAGATTTACCCCCGCCGTTGGGGCCTACTATTGCTATGTGCTCGCCATCGCACAATTCAAAGTCAACAGGCTCTGCCATTCGCCATTCCGGCATTCTGGTCACGCCTTTTTCAATCTTAATTATCTTCTGCATATTTATATTCATTTAATCTTTCACTCTCGCTTTGTTTTTGTTTGCAAAGTCCTTCCAACTGGAGTAGTGCTTGGCACCCGTTTCGGGACGGCTCATCTGCAGGAAATGGCAATAGGCGGCACCGAGGGCGTCGGTGGCATCCATAAACTTGCACATCTCACTTTGGTCCAGTTTCAGCAGGCGCTGCAACATTCCCGCCACTTGTTCCTTGGAAGCCTGTCCCTGACCAGTTATAGCCATCTTGATTTTCAGCGGAGCATATTCGTGTATTGGAATGCCGTGATGTATGGCAGCCGCTATGGCAGTGCCTTGGGCTCGCCCAAGCTTGAGCATCGACTGCACGTTTTTGCCGAAGAAGGGAGCCTCGATAGCCATCTCGTCGGGCAGATAGGAGTCGATGATACCAGTGACGCGCTCGAAGATATGTCCGAGTTTGAGATAGGGGTCGGGAAATTTCCTGAGGTCGATGACACCCATGGAGATCATCTCCGCCTTGTTGCCCACAACCTTTATCAGTCCATAACCCATGATATTTGTACCGGGGTCAATGCCGAGAATTATCTTTTCCATATACCTTTGCGTGTTATTGTTGCCGGAAGACTCTCATTGCCGTATCTGTCGATGGCAGTCACTGCATAATGCACATCGAAGAGGTTGCGCTCCACGGGCAGTGTTATCTCCTGCTCCTGCTTGCGCACCGCTATCAGATTTTCGGGATTTGAGGTATCAACCGGCAGGTCGTATGACATATATATATTAAATAGGTGTGACTCTGTGTCAGATGTCTGCCATGAGAGTCGGGTATTGCTGTTGCTGAGCTGAAGGTTGTTTGGCGCAGCCGGTGGAGTGTTGTCGCGCCATGTCATAGGTGGCACGAGGGCAGGGTAGCGGTTGAGTTCGTTGCATGTGAAGTCATAAATACCCTGCACATTGTCGAGCAGGAACTTGCATCGGAAGAAGGCGTGCCCCAAACCCTCGGAGCGAAGGAAATAGAGTTGTCGCCTCACCATGTCGATTGTCCAGTTGCCCTCGCGTGGTGACAGGAAGTATATGCCGAGACCAGGGCAAATAGTGCGCGTGTGGGCATTCTCGTTCCAGTCGGCTGCAAAGGGGAAGAAATGGTTGCCCTTGTAATACATCATCGGATAGAGCTGGTCCATAAGTCCGTCGCGTACCCATCCCTGAGCGTCCTGAGCCACAGTGGAAAAGGCATTCCATCCGTTGCTGTTGTAGCGCGATAGGTCACTGTATTTACCTAATGGCGAGCAACTTATCTTTACCCACGGCTTACATTTCCTAACCCTTGTATTTACCGCCCTTACAATCCTAGTGATATTCTCTCGGCATAATGGCAATGATGACCTTTTCAACTTCTCCTGTTCGGGATAGCGGATATAGTCGAGGTGGATACCGTCGATGTCGTAGTTGCGAGTTATCTCCTCACAGATGTCGGCGATATATGTGGCAGTCATTGGGTTTTCGGGGCGCATATATCCATCCTCGCCAATGCGCTTGACGAGTCCGCGATGCTTGGCGTTGAGCTGTCGGCATCCGAGTTTGTTCCATTTTCCCACAGGAATTGCCACCACCCATGCATGCAGTTCCATTCCGCGTCGATGACACTCCTCGATGGCAAAGGCGAGAGGGTCATATCCAGGCGACTTTCCCGGGAATCCCGACATACATCCGTCCCAGGGTTCGATGTCAGAGGGATAGATGGTAGTAGCCCTCACTCTCGTCTGCAGGAGTACGGTGTTGATGTTGGCCTTTTGCAATTTGTCGAGGATGTCGGTAAGTTCCTTTTGCTGCTTTTTTGCTGAGGCCGCCGACTGGGAATAGGAGTGCGGCCAGTCGAGTCCTCCGATGGTAGTGAGCCATACCGCCCTCACTTCGTGCTTTGGGTGACTGATGTCCTGAGCCAATGCCGAAAAGGGGCAAAATATGGTCAATAAAGTTATCAATATGTTGTAAAATCTCATATTTTTCTTAAATTTTGGTGCAAAGTTATGATTTTTTTTTCATATATCAAATATAATTGTTACTTTTGCACGAAAAATAGCTAATTTATAGATTTATATCGTAAATGATAACATTTATTTTGAGCCTTGTAGCCCTAATATTGGGTTATTTCCTGTATGGAAAGTTTGTCGAGAGAGTGTTTGGTCCCGACGACCGCGAGACACCTGCAGTGGCGAAAGCCGACGGTGTAGATTTCATGGTGCTTCCGAATTGGAAGATATTCATGATTCAGTTTCTAAATATTGCCGGAACAGGTCCTATCTTCGGTGCAATCATGGGTGCCAAGTTTGGTCCGTCGGCATATCTGTGGATAGTCTTTGGTTGTATATTCGCGGGAGCCACCCACGACTACCTCAGCGGTATGATTTCCATGCGCAAGGGTGGAGTGGGGCTGCACGAGGTAATCGGCGAGACGCTTGGTGACAAGACCCGCAAACTGATGCTTGTGTTCTCGGTAGTGCTGTTGACGATGGTGGGAGCCGTGTTCGTATATAGTCCTGCCGAGATACTCGACGATATGGCAGGCACCACCACCATGTGGATTATCATTATCTTTGCTTATTATTTCATCGCCACGATGTTGCCAGTGGATAAGGTGATAGGACGCATTTATCCGCTGTTTGCCTTCTCGCTGCTCTTTATGGCGGGAGCCTTGATGGTGGTGTTGTTCCTCAAGTGGCCTTCTGTCCCCGAGTTGTGGGACGGCTTGGGCAACAAGGCCCTGACGGTCGATCCCTCATGGTCGAACCAACTGTTCCCCTGTCTTTTCATCACCATCGCCTGTGGAGCCATCAGTGGTTTCCATGCCACACAGAGTCCGCTTATGGGTAGATGCATGAAGAGCGAGCGCATGGGCCGACCTATATTCTATGGAGCGATGATTACCGAGGGAGTCGTGGCATTGATATGGGCTACGGTGGCATCGTATTTCTTCTATGCCGAACCGCAGCCTGGCTATCAGCTTATCACCGAATTCAGCAACAACGGCTTTTCCACTTCCGCCCCCAAGGTGGTTAATATTATATGCAACGACTGGCTTGGTGTAGCTGGAGGCATACTTGCCATGCTAGGTGTGGTGGCTGCTCCTATCACCAGTGGCGACACCGCCTTGCGCTCGGCACGACTCATCATTGCCGACTTCATCCGCATTGAGCAACGCAGCATCAAGCGCCGACTGCTCATCTCGGTGCCATTGTTCCTCTGCTGTATAGCCCTCTTGCTGTGGCAGGTGGAGAACCCCGACGGATTTAATGTCATTTGGCAGTATTTCGGATGGAGCAACCAGACGCTCTCCGTCTTTACTCTATGGGCTATCACCGTCTATCTGTTGAAGAACGGCAAACCGTATTATTTCACTCTCATCCCGGCTCTCTTCATGACTACCGTGTGCGCCACCTTCCTCTTTGTGTCGAAGCAGGCTTTCGGTATGCCCGAGCGTGTTGGCTATCTCCTCGGAGCGGTAGTGCTGATAGTGGCTATCGGATGGTTTCATATATTTGAGTCTAAATACAAGAAAAACAATAAAATATCATGATTATGAAAAGAATTTATTTAGTATTGTTCGCAGTGATAGTTACAGTGGCTGCACATGCGCAGTTTGAGGCTGGCAAATATTATGTAGGTGCTTCGCTCTCGGGTGTCGGATTAAGCTATAACGGTTCGGAGAAGGCTTCCTTCGGACTTCAGGGAAGGGCTGGTTATCTCTTCGATGACAATCTTATGGCCACTGCACAGTTGGAGTGGGATAAGAAGCACGATCAGCCTGCTTACTTCAAGGCTGGAGTTGGTATGCGTTACTATATCGTTCAGAATGGTCTCTACCTCGGAGCCCAGGCCAACTATGTTCATGCCGGAAACGCATTCGACGATTTCCAACCGGGTATTCAGGTAGGTTATGCTTTCTTCTTGAGCAAGACGGTGACGGTAGAGCCTGAAATCTACTACGACCAGTCGTTCAAGAGCCACAGTGACTTCAGTACTGTGGGAATTAGAATTGGAATTGGCGTGTATCTTTAAGATTGAAAAATTTAAGATTGAAAAATTTAAGATTGAAAAATTGAAAAATTGAAATTAAAAAAAATATTTTATGCTGAAAGTAGAAGAATTGGTTGACAGACTGATAGATCTGTCATTTGCCGAGGACATCGGCGACGGCGACCACACAACTCTTTGTTGTATCCCCGAGGATGCAATGGGTAAGTCAAAACTGCTTATCAAGGAAGACGGAATCCTTGCAGGCGTAGAGATAGCAAAGGAAGTGTTCCATCGCTTCGACCCCACTATGCAGGTGGAGGTGCTTATGGGCGACGGCACAAAGGTGAAAAAAGGTGATGTGGCAATGATTGTCACTGGTAAGGTGCGCTCGCTCTTGCAGACTGAGCGTCTGATGCTCAATATCATGCAGAGAATGAGCGGTATTGCCACTATGACCGCAAAATATGTAGAGCGTCTTGAAGGCACCCACACACGCGTGCTCGACACCCGCAAGACCACTCCCGGTATGCGTATGCTTGAAAAACAGGCAGTGAAGATTGGTGGAGGATGCAACCACCGCATCGGTCTATTCGACATGATTCTCCTCAAGGACAACCATGTTGACTTTGCCGGTGGTATTGCCAATGCCATCAACCGTTGTCATGAATATCTCAAGCAGAAGGGACTCGACCTGAAGATTGAGATTGAGGTGCGCAACTTCGACGAACTCAAGCAGGCTATGGATTGCGGCGGTATCGACCGTATCATGCTCGACAATTTCTCTGTTGCCGACACTAAGAAGGCTGTGGAGATTGTAGGTGGAAAGTATGAGACGGAGTCGAGTGGCGGCATCACCTTCGACACTCTGCGCGACTATGCCGAGTGTGGCGTGGATTTCATCTCTGTAGGTGCCCTAACACATTCAGTCAAGGGACTTGACATGAGTTTTAAGGCTACGGAGTGATTTTAATTCTTTAATGAAGAATGAAGGAATGAAGAAGATATTATTGATGGCACTGCTGTGCTTGGGCGCCAACGTGGCTGGCTTTGCTTGCACCAACTTTATCGTGGGCAAGAAGGCGAGCGTAGATGGCTCCGTGATGTGCAGCTATAGTGCGGATGACTATGGTATGTTCCAGAGTCTTGCCCATTATCCAGCCGGCAAGCATGCCAAGGGCGAGATGGTGAAGATATTCGATTGGGACACAAATGAATATCATGGTGAGATACCTCAGGCAGCCGAGACATATAATGTGATTGGCAATATCAACGAGTGGCAGGTAACCATCGGTGAAACAACATTCGGTGGACGCGAGGAGATGGTGGATTCCACAGGTATAATCGACTACGGTTCGCTCATCTATCTTGCCCTGCAGCGCTCGAAGACGGCTCGCGAGGCTATCAAGGTGATGACCACACTTGCCGAGACTTACGGATATAACTCCGAGGGTGAGACATTCACCATCTGCGACCCCAACGAGGCTTGGATTATGGAGATGATGGGCTGCGGTCCTGGTAGCAAGTCGGTGGTATGGGTGGCACTCCGTGTTCCCGACGATGCCATCTGTGCCCATGCCAACCAGAGCCGCATCCGCACCTTCAACCAGAAGGACAAGCAGAATGTGATGTGCTCAAAGAATGTGGTGAAGTTTGCCCGCGAGAAGGGATGGTTCAACGGTAAGGACGCCGACTTCAGTTTCTGCGAGACATACGCCAAACCCGACTTCAGCGGTCGCCGATTCTGCGAGGCTCGCGTGTGGACATTCTTTAATATGTATAGCGACGACATGGCTCAGTATGTTGACTATGCAGCCGGTAAGGTGGCAGATGCCAAACCGATGCCTCTATGGATTGTGCCCAAGCGCAAACTCAGTGTCCACGACATGGAGATGGCAATGCGCGACCACTATGAGGGCACCCCGTTCGCTCTCGACAGCGACATTGGTGGCGGTATATGGGAGATGCCTTATCGTCCCACACCGCTCCAGTTCAAGGTGGATGGCAAGACATATTTCAACGAGCGTCCTGTGAGCACACAGCAGAGCGGATTCGTGTATGTCAGTCAGATGCGCTCATGGCTTCCCCGCGAGGTGGGCGGCATATTGTGGTTTGGCAATGACGATGCCAACATGGTTGCGTTCACTCCGGTGTATTGCTGCACCTCGGTGGCTCCACTTCCATACAACACTCCCGGTGCCGACAATATCACGTTCAGCATGGACAACGCCTTCTGGGTATGCAACTGGGTGAGCAATATGGTTTATCCCCGCTATGCGCAGATGTTCGGCAGTTTGCAGACCGTTCGCGACTCACTCGACAACTCTTATTTCGCTGCTCAGGCAGAGGTGGAGGCCAAGGCACTCGAACTCTCAAAGACCGACCGCCAGGCTGCCGTGGATTATCTGTCAAAATACACCTCAGACAAGGCCGATCAGATGCTCGACACATGGAAGAACCTCGCCACATATCTCATCGTGAAATACAATGACATGGTGGTGAAGGAAGACGTCAACGGCAAGTTCGTGCGCGACAAGTTTGGTCTTGGCAAGCGCCCCTCTCGCCCTGGCTATCCCGAGCGTTATGCCCGTGAGCTAATCAAGCAGACAGGCACAAAGTTCGAGGTTGTTAAATAATTAGTCACAGAGACTGCAAGATGCGCTCCGCTGTTCGTCCGTCCCATCGGTCGGGAATAGCGGAGCGTTTGTATTTGCCCGCAATGATGTCGGCAATAGTAGAGCGCAAGAGCATGGTGTTGCTGCCCACGAGGGTGTTGCTGCCTATGCTGACAGTCTCGATGTGCTCGGTGTAGTCGTTGAGTGTTATACAAGGCACTGTGTTGAAGGTCGCCTCCTCAGCCACATTGCCCGAGTCGGTTATTATACCCAAGGCATGGGATGTGAGATAACCGAATTCCAGATACGACAAACTGTCAACTATGCGTATCGGCGAAGATTCAGACAACAGTGGCGAGATAGCCTTGGCTGCAAGGGGATGCAATGGCGCAATCACCGGGATGTCGCTTGCTTCCTTCTCTATTGCAGCCACCATATTCTCTATGTAGTCAGAGTCTGAAATCAGAGCCTTGCGATTGATTGTCAACACGAAATACTTGTCGATACCGTCGATGCACTTCGGCCGTCTGAATCGCGAGTAGTTGTTGCGCAAGGTGTCGATGAGCAGGTTACCCACCATGTATATCTTGTTCTGTTCCGCTCCCTCGCGCGTGGCAATACTGTTGGCACTCACTCCCGCGGTGAACATCAGGTCGCTGAGTCCGTCGATTACAAGGCGGTTGATTTCCTTCGGCATATTGATGTCGAAAGAGCGCGTTCCCGCAACAAGATGAGCTAAGCGCTTGCCTCGCTTCTTGCTCACTATAGCCACTGCCATGGTCGAGGCAAGGTCATCGCACACGATGACTGTGTCGGTGTCCACGGTGTCGAGATAATGGTCGAATGCCGACATCACCCTACCTGTGAGTTCGTTGATACTCTCACAGTCAACACCGAGGAACACGTCGGGGTGGGGGATTTCGAGTTGCTCAAATAGGTCGTCCTCTACTGTAGGGTCGTTCTCGCTCCCTGTATATATTAATGTGTATGATATGTCTTTGCCATTACGTTTGGCATTGATGGTTGCCCAGATGATAGGTGCCAACTTGATGAAGTTGGGGCGTGCGCCTGCTACGAGTGTTATATGCATAAGTATTAAATAATGTATATTTGCCTGCAAAAGTAGCGATAAATAATGAAAAAACAAAGAAAATGCCGAAAAAAGTAACAAATTATTTGCATATTACCGATTTTTTATATAACTTTGCAGCCGAATTAAAAAAATAAAATAGAGATATGAACAATTTTGGACTTCTACACATTATTAATATTATTATTCGACTTCAGGACGGGGTCGGAAGTGAAAAGGTGTGTATGTAGTTCATCTATGTGATATTTACGGAACCTTTCTCACTTCCATGTGGGGAAGGTTCTTTTTTTAATTTAGGAATTAGGAAACGAAGTTCGACGAAGTCAATTAGGAATTAAAAGTTAAGAATTAAAGATATGACAGACAGATTATTTATCTTCGACACTACGCTCAGGGACGGCGAACAGGTTCCTGGATGCCAGTTGAACACCGTTGAAAAGATTCAGGTGGCCAAGCAACTGGAAAAACTCGGAGTTGATATCATCGAGGCTGGATTCCCTATCTCAAGCCCTGGTGATTTCAATTCAGTTATTGAAATATCTAAGGCAGTGACATGGCCCACCATCTGCGCCCTTACCCGCGCTGTGGAGAAGGACATCGACGTGGCAGCTGAATCGCTAAAATATGCCAAGCACAAGCGTATTCACACAGGTATTGGAACAAGCGATTCTCACATCAAGTATAAGTTTAACAGCAACCGCGAGGAAATCATCGAGCGTGCCGTTGCTGCCGTCAAGTATGCCAAGAAATATGTGGAGGATGTAGAGTTCTACGCCGAGGATGCCGGACGTACCGACAATGAGTATCTTGCCCGCGTGGTAGAGGCAGTTATCAAGGCTGGTGCCACTGTTGTAAATATCCCCGACACCACAGGCTATTGTCTTCCCTCGGAGTATGGCGCCAAGATCAAGTATCTTATGGAGCATGTGGATGGTGTGCACAATGCCATCATCTCAACCCACTGCCACAACGACCTCGGTATGGCCACAGCCAACACCCTCAGCGGTGTGCTCAACGGAGCTCGCCAGGCAGAGGTGACTATCAACGGAATCGGTGAGCGTGCAGGTAATACTTCACTCGAAGAGATTGCCATGATACTCAAGTGTCATAAGGATGTTGACATCGACACAAATATCAACACCACAATGATATGCCCCACAAGCCGCATGGTGTCGAGCCTGATGAACATGCCCGTACAGGCCAACAAGGCTATCGTGGGTCGCAATGCCTTCGCCCATTCCAGCGGTATTCACCAGGACGGAGTGCTCAAGAATGTATCCACCTACGAGATTATCGACCCGAAGGACGTGGGTCTCGACGACAACTCTATCGTACTGACAGCACGCTCAGGTCGTGCCGCACTGAAGTTCCGCCTCGGTGTGCTCGGAGTGAAGATCGACGACGAGGAGAAGGTGGATGCCATCTATCAGAAGTTCCTCCGCCTTGCCGACCAGAAGAAAGAGGTGAACGACGACGATATCCTGATGCTCGCCGGTGCCGACACTGCCGAGAGTCATGCCGTGAAACTTGACTTCCTGCAGGTGACCACCGGTATGGGTGTGAAGAGTGTGGCAAGCATCGGTCTCGACATCTCCGGACAGAAGTTTGAGGAGGCAAGCACTGGTAATGGTCCTGTTGATGCTGCCATCAAGGCCCTCAAGAAGATTATCCAGAAGCACATGACCCTGAAGGAGTTCACCATCCAGGCCATCAGCAAAGGTTCTGATGACGTTGGTAAGGTGCACATGCAGGTGGAATACAACGGCAACGTGTATTACGGATTTGGTGCCAACACCGATATTGTTACAGCTTCTGTGGAGGCATATATTGATTGTATAAACAAATTTAGAGGATAAACATATAAACAGATATGAATACATTATTTGATAAAATCTGGGACAAGCACGTCGTTCAGCAGATAGAAGACGGTCCCACACAGCTTTACATCGACCGTCTCTATTGCCACGAGGTGACGTCGCCACAGGCATTCGCTGGTATGAGGGAGAGAGGACTCAAGTGCTTCCGTCCCGACCATATCGTCTGCATGCCCGACCATAACACTCCTACCCACGATCAGGACAAACCCATCGAGGACCCTGTATCCAAGAAGCAGGTTGACACACTGGCGAAGAATGCCGCCGACTTCGGTCTCACCCACTATGGCATGATGTCCAAGGACAACGGTATCATCCACGTCGTAGGTCCCGAGAAAGGACTTTCGCTTCCCGGTATGACTATCGTGTGCGGCGACTCACATACCTCCACACATGGTGCAATGGGTGCTGTAGCATTTGGTATCGGAACATCTGAGGTTGAGATGGTTATGGCCTCTCAGTGCATCCTTCAGCAGAAGCCTAAGTCGATGCGCATCAACATCAACGGCCAACTTCATAAGGGCGTCACTCCCAAGGATGTGGCACTCTATCTCATGTCGAAGCTCACTACCTCGGGTGCTACAGGTTACTTTGTGGAGTATTCTGGTCAGGTGGTTAAGGATATGACCATGGAAGGACGTCTCACCCTCTGCAACCTCTCAATCGAGATGGGTGCGCGTGGAGGATTTATCGCTCCCGACGAGACAACATTCGAATATATCAAGGGTCGCGAGTTCGCTCCTAAGGGCGAGGCTTGGGACAAGGCAGTGGAATACTGGAAGACCCTCAAGAGCGGTGATGACGCCGTGTTCGACAAGGAACTCAACTTCGACGCTGACGACATCGAGCCGCGTATCACCTACGGCACAAACCCTGGTATGGGTATCGGTATCACCGAGGCAATCCCCTCACTCTCAGACATCGACGAGGCTGGCAAGGCATCGTTCCTCAAGTCGCTCGACTACATGGGCTTCGCTCCCGGCGAAAAGCTCATCGGTCATGCCATCGACTATGTGTTCCTCGGTGCATGCACCAACGGACGTATCGAGGACTTCCGCGCCTTTGCCTCTATCGTCAAGGGCAGAAAGAAGGCCGACGGTGTTGTGGCATGGCTTGTTCCCGGTTCATGGGCTGTTGACAAGCAGATACGAGAGGAAGGATTAGACAAGGTGTTTGCCGAGGCAGGCTTCGAGATTCGCCAACCGGGCTGCTCGGCTTGTCTTGCCATGAACGATGACAAGGTTCCCGCAGGCAAGTATGCAGTGAGCACCAGCAACCGCAACTTCGAGGGTCGTCAGGGTCCTGGCTCACGCACTATCCTTGCTTCACCCTTAGTGGCTGCCGCTGCCGCTGTGACAGGAAAAATCACTGATCCAAGAGAGTTGTTGTGATATTGAAAAATTGAAGATTGAAGATTGAAAGATGAAACAGAAATTTGACGTTATAACAAGTACATGCGTGCCACTTCCATTGGAGAATGTGGACACCGACCAGATTATCCCCGCACGCTTCCTCAAAGCCACCGACAAGGAAGGCTTTGGAGAAAACCTCTTCCGCGACTGGCGCTACAACAAGGACGGTTCGCCCAAGAAGGACTTCGTGCTCAACGACCCCACCTACGGAGGCTGCATCCTCGTGGCAGGCAAGAACTTCGGTTCGGGCTCAAGCCGTGAGCATGCCGCATGGGCAATCGCCGGATATGGATTCCGTGTAGTCATCAGCAGCTTCTTCGCTGACATTCACAAGAACAACGAACTCAACAACTTCGTGCTCCCGGTGGTAGTGAGCGAGGAGTTCCTTGCCGAACTCTTCGAGAGTATCAAGCAGAACCCGAAGATGGAGGTGAAGGTTGACTTGCCCAACCAGACTGTCACTAACCTCGCTACAGGCAAGAGCGAGCAGTTTGAAATCAACGGCTATAAGAAACACTGCCTCATCAATGGTCTCGACGACATCGACTATCTGCTTGAAAACAAGGATAAGATAGAGACATGGGAAGCGCAGAACAAATAAGTAGGCCACGCACTGGCATCCAACCGTTTATCGAGATTATGGACTGCACTCTGCGCGACGGAGAGCAGACCAGTGGCGTGTCGTTCCTTCCTCATGAGAAACTCATGATTGCCCGCACCCTTCTCAAAGATGTCAACGTTGATCGTATCGAGGTGGCTTCTGCCAGGGTGTCTGAGGGAGAGAAGGATGCGGTGAAGATGATTTGCCGCTATGCCAAGCAGATAGGCAAGGCCGACAGTGTGGAGGTATTGGGATTTGTGGATGGATACAAGTCTATTGACTGGATTGTGGAGTGCGGTTGCCAAACGGTCAATCTCCTCACCAAGGGTTCGCTCAAGCATTGCACACAGCAGCTTGGCAAGACTCCCGAGGAGCATATCGCCGACATCATCGACACCATACTCTATGCCCGTTCAAGGGGCATCTCCGTCAATCTCTATCTCGAGGACTGGAGCAACGGCATGAAGGACTCTCCCGAATATGTCTATCAGATGATGGACGCCCTGAGCACCGCCGAGGTGAAACGCTTTATGTTGCCCGACACGCTGGGTATCATGAACCCGCTGCAGGTGATAGAGTATTTCCGCAAGATGGTGAAGCGCTATCCCAATCTGCACTTCGACTTCCATGCCCACAACGACTACGACCTCGCGGTGAGCAACTCGCTTGCCGCCGTGCTCAGTGGTGCCAAGGGACTGCATGTCACGGTGAATGGGTTGGGGGAGAGATGTGGCAATGCCCCTCTGTCGAGCGTTCAGGTGATTCTCAAGGACCAGTTTAATGCCAAGACCAGTATCCATGAGGACAAACTCAACGACATTAGCCGACTCGTGGAGGGATATTCGGGTATTGCAGTTGCGCCCAATCAGCCAATCATCGGTGATAATGTGTTCACACAGGTGGCTGGAGTGCATGCCGATGGCGACAACAAGGATAACCTCTATTGCAACGACCTTGTGCCTGAGCGATTCGGACGCAAGCGCGAATATGCTCTAGGCAAGAACAGCGGTAGGGCAAACATCGCCCGCAACTTGCAGGAACTGGGACTTGAACTCACTCCCGAACAGACACGCAGGGTGACACAACGTATCACCGAACTTGGCGACCGCAAGGAGATAGTCACCCAGGACGACCTGCCATTTATCGTGAGCGACGTTCTCAAGCATGCCGCTCCCGAGGACAAGGTGAAGCTCGTGAGCTATATGGTGTCGTCGGCTTACGGACTCAAGCCGTTAGCGAGTGTAAAGGTGGAAATCAATGGCGAGCAGTATGAGAGCGACTCCACCGGCGACGGACAGTATGACGCCTTCGTCAAGGCCCTGCGCAAGATATACAAGGATAGTCTTGACCGCACATTCCCGATACTCGAGAATTATGCCGTCACCATTCCTCCCGGCGGACGCACCGATGCCCTTGTGCAGACGGTTATCACATGGCGCAATGGCGACAAACTCTTCCGTACCCGCGGCCTCGATGCCGACCAGACGGAAGCCGCCATCAAGGCTACATTCAAGATGTTGAACTTAATAGAAGAATAAGATATGAAATTGAAAATTGCAGTTCTCGCGGGCGATGGTATCGGTCCCGAGATTATGGAACAAGGCGTGGCAGTGATGAGTGCCGTAGCCGAGAAGTTCGGACATGAAGTGGAATATAAGGAAGCCCTCTGCGGTGCCCATGCTATTGACGAGGTGGGCGACCCCTTCCCCGAGGAGACATTCAAGGTGTGCGAAGAGGCCGACGCTGTGCTCTTTGCATCCGTTGGCGACCCGAAGTTTGACAACAATCCCTCTGCCAAGGTGCGCCCCGAACAGGGTCTGCTCGCCATGCGCAAGAAGCTCGGTTTGTTTGCCAACATCCGTCCTGTTACAACCTTCGACTGTCTCGTTCACAAGTCTCCGCTGAAAGACGAGATTGTGCGTGGTGCCGACTTCATCTGCATCCGCGAACTCACTGGCGGTATGTACTTTGGCAAGAAGCAGGAGCCATCAGTGAATGCCGATGGTGTAGAAGATGCTCTCGACACCAACTACTATAGCCGTCCCGAGGTGGAGCGCATCCTGCGCGTGGGATATCAGTATGCCCGCCAGCGTCGCAAGCACCTCACCGTTGTGGATAAGGCCAACGTGCTGGCTTCCAGCCGTCTGTGGCGCAAGGTGGCTCAGGAGATTGCTCCCGAATATCCCGACGTTACTACCGATTATATGTATGTTGACAATGCAGCCATGCGCATGATTCAGGAACCAAAGTTCTTCGACGTGATGGTCACCGAGAACACCTTTGGCGACATCCTCACCGATGAGGGTTCTTGCATCACCGGTTCGATGGGTCTTCTGCCCTCTGCCTCTACAGGCAGCAGCACTCCCGTCTTCGAGCCTATCCATGGTTCTTGGCCTCAGGGCAAGGGCTTGAATATTGCCAACCCCTTGGCACAGATTCTCTCAGTGGCAATGCTCTATGAGTATTTCGACTTGAAGGAGGAAGGCGCTCTCATCCGCAAGGCTGTTGACGCCTCACTCGACCAGAACGTGCGTACACCCGAGATTCAGGTTGAGGGTGGTGCAAAGTATGGCACTAAGGAGGTAGGCGCATGGATTGTTGACTACATCAAGAAAGCATGATCAGAACAATAATCATCACAATGCTGCTGACCCTTGGCGGGGTTGGCAGCATTTTTTCGCAGACACAGAAGGAATGGCGCGACTCTCTTTCTGTTCTCAACCGTCAGATAATGTCGTCCGAGTATTCATCCGACCTCTATCTGCGCAAGGCTGCCGTAAATCTCGAACTCCAGCAGTGGGATTATGCCATCGAGACATATAACGACATCCTGAAGCGCGAACCGTACAATCCCGCCGCTCTCTTCTATCGTGGTTATGCCAACGGCAAGTTGCGTCGTTACGAACTCGCCGCCAACGACTACCGCTCCTTCCTCAAGGTGGCTCCCGAGAATATTGATGGTATGCTCGCCTTGGCGTTTATCTATATCAAGCAAGGCAAGAATAAGGAGGCGATGGACAACTACAACCGTATCATCGAGATCTTCCCCGACCACTCCGTAGCTTACGCCTCAAGAGCGTTGCTCGAATCCGAAGACGGATTTCTCGATGCCTCCCTCATGGATTGGGACAAGGCCATCGAATATGACTCAAAGAATATCGACTACATCGTTTCCAAGGCAGATTTGCTCATACGAATGAACCGCAAGTCCGACGCGCGTCGTATGCTCGACGAGGCAGTCAGAAAAGGCGCTCCTCGCGGTCAGCTACAGGATATGTTCAACAAGACAAAATAATCAATAATAAGCATTTCAAGAAATCCGACCCGCTTTTCATTCCAAAGAATAAGCGTGCAAGGGTGTGGTAATATATAATAAAAAACAAAAAAAAGAGCCTCATGTCAACACGACGCGAGACTCTTTTTTTTAATGAATTTTACGCTACTGCGCAGCTGACCCCCAAAGCGGTCCCGACCGCTGCCAATATTGCTGAGGCAAGGTTCCATAGAAACTTAATAAGCCTCGATTTGTTCTCCTTAGTCATTTCTCCACAGATTTTCACTGATTAATAATTAAGTTTATTAT
>SAMEA3663023__coassemble_1149_pt1 | contig 17669 bp, 8 predicted proteins | sample SAMEA3663023__metabat2_low_PE_038 | metagenome-assembled genome bin SAMEA3663023 (sample SAMEA3663023) | pig gut metagenome | biome: pig gut; feature: pig-associated habitat; material: faeces | place: France | collected 2012
ACATAAACAATAATCCCGTATGGGGTATTGGAGTGGGCGCAACCGAATCACCATCTGTAACTCTTGACGAGATATTTGAGTATCTTGGCAATGCAGACCGCCACTGCTTTGTAGCAATTGACGAGTTCCAGCAAATCACACGCTATAAGGACAATAAGAACATCGAGGCCATGTTGCGCACGTATATTCAGCGATGTCCCAATGCAACGTTTGTATTTTCCGGTTCCCAGCGCCATCTGATGGGAGAGATGTTTGTGTCCCCATCCCGCCCTTTCTATCAGTCAACAACAATATTCAATCTCCATGCCATCCCGCTCGACAAATACACGGAATTTGCAGAAAGGCAGTTCGCAATTAACGGGAACAGGAAAATATCTCGCGACGTGGTTGAGGCTATATACAATCAATTTAATGGTGTGACTTCTTATCTACAGAAGATTATGAATATCCTTTATATGAAGACGTCACCTGGAACTACATGTCATTATGAGATGATTGAGTCAGCAATACAAAGTTACCTTCAGCTATCGACCGATACATACGAGGCATTATTGTGCCAAATGCCTGAGAAGCAACGTAATGTATTTTTAGCCATTGCTTCGGAGCGTAGGGCAAAAGCCATTTCCAGTTCCGCATTTGTGAAGAAGTACAACCTTCCATCTGCCAGTTCTGTAGTATCTGCCATAAAGGGACTTGTTGAAAAGGATTTCGTCACCCACGAAAAGAATGAATACTACGTCTATGACCTTTTCTTCCAGCTATGGATCGAAAAATGTTATTTAGGATAGATTATTGAAGTTCTCCCATTGTCACAACGATGTCGTCCGAGTATTTAGTTAGAGTCACTATACACAAAGTGCAGCCTCGGCAATCGGGGCTGCACCTTAATTAATATAGAACTCCTATAAAAGGAAGAACCACAGAATTTATTTAGTATTAATAACCCTCGTTCTGCTGGAGATCCTTGTTATAGTCAATTTCTGCCTGTGGTATTGGCTGGAGTACGCGATAGTCATCATACTTTATTTCCTGTGAAGTGCGGCTTGTCACACTTTGCTTGTTTCTCCAGTATGCGTATGTTATCTGATTCTCAAGGAACATCTCAATCTCCCATGCATGTAGAATATCAGAGAGTGAAACCTCACTCAATGCCTCATAATCAGCGATTCGCTTCTCATTGATTGCGTTTATGTATTCAGCAGCTTTTGCACTTGTTGCTTTAACATCTATAGAAGCTGATGCTGTTGCTGCATTGTCAAGGTGCCATTGAGCCTCGGCTGCTATAAGATACATTTCAGAGAGACGCACAATTTTCGGGTTGTTCAGATAGATGTTACCATCGCGTCCAGGATATTTGTTTGGATAGTATCCTGCACTCTTCTCGGCTGTCTGGTCCTTGATAAGTCCTGAACGTACATCTTTGGGATTGGAAGCGAGATATTTATAAAGATATGCATCTTTATTAAAACCACATTCTGCATAACCAGAAGCATCGGTATAATAGCCAAGGCCATAGCGCTGTGCGTTGTACTTGTCGCTCACGGTCAACTCGAAAATACTTTCGTCCTGACCTTCCTTGCTCCATGATGACACGTAGTTGTCAATGCCAAGCAGACGGAATCCGCTATTGTTGATAACTTCATTGGCATCGGCAAGAGCCTTCTGGTATTCTCCATTGTAAAGATATGCACGTGCACGCAAAGCCTGGGCTGTTGCCTTATTGATATATCCTACGCCATTGTCGCTGTCAATCAGAGGAATGGCTTCTGTAAACTGAGCAATGATAAAATCGTATGTTGATTTCAGGTCGGTGCGCAGTCCCTTATAGTCAATCGGGAACACCTTGTCTGAAATCACAAGACCCAATTCCTTAGAAGGATCAGCTACAGTCGAAGGTATCTTACAGAAGATGCGTGCAAGATCAAAGTGCATCAGCCCACGCCAAGCAAGCAACTGTCCTTTGTAGTTGTTTATCTCAGTCTCATCGCCTTCAACATTGCCTTTCTCGATACTCTCGAGTGCATTATTGACATTAGCAAGAGCCATATAGAATGTATTATATGAGTCGTTAGAAGGATAGTCAGTTCCAGTGTTCACATAAGAACTGATAGCTTCTGTTTGACCATTGCTTTTGATGATTGTGAAATCATTACATCTCAAGTCGCCATACAGGCCGAATTCCGAAGCATATCCCATACGTCCATTCTCAATAAGAATGTAACATATACCATTAATCGCATTTTCCAAATCCGTAACGGTAGTAATTGCACTGCCGCTGGGAAGTGAAGTCGATGGTTCCTTGTCAAGGAAATCGCTACATGATGTTAAAGCGAGGCTTGCCGCAAAAGCAAGTGATATATATGTTTTTTTCATGTTATGTCGTATTTATTTAATTAGAATGTCAAGTTAAGCCCGAATGTGTATTGACGGAGCACAGGAGTGTCGGTCTGACGATATCCATTAATGTCAACATCCGGATCGATATCATCCGCTGCATTATAAATGAGGAATGGGTTGGTGGCGCGGAAATATACGCGCAAGTTATTTATATACTTCTTGAAGTAAGGTATATTCCATCCTATAGTTATGTCGCGAACACGGATATTATCGGTTGAAATAATCTCGCGTGAGGAGAACTTGTCTGAACGATAAGGATTATTTAAAATTGGACGTGGATACTCACATACATCACCTGGTTTCTGCCAGTAGTTGCCAGCTACAGCTTTCTGTACATTAAAGCTGCCAACACGCACACCGTCACAATACTTAAGGAAGTAACCTGGATAATCGAACAGATCTGCGCCAAACTGGTATGAAATCATAAACGAAAGATCGAAATCCTTGTATCTGAACGAGTTGGTGATACCGCCAGTCCAATCAGGGACACCTTTACCTACAATAGTCTTGCCAGCCTTGCTATAATATTCAGTAACTCCCTTTTCGTGGTCTTCCGGGTCAATCCAAAATTCCATCAATCCAGTTTCAGAATTTACACCCTTAGCCTCAGGCAAGTAGAAAGTATGCATCGATTCGCCCTCGCGAAGAAGGTACATATTTCCATCACCATACTGAACATCATCACCATTAGGCAACTTGTTAACCTTTATTGACTGCTTTGTTATATTAAAGTCTGTTGTCCATGTGAAATCCTTAGTGACAATATTACGTGAGCTAACAGAGAACTCAAGTCCCTGATTCTTTAACTCGCCAATATTGTTCCAATAGCTGCTAAAACCAGTTACGTATGACACTGGCATAAGGAAGAGCAGGTCTTTTGTAACTTTGTTGTAGTAGTCAACAGTTAATGTAACGCGGTTATACAATGTCCAATCAAGTCCGACATTGAAATTATATGATTTTTCCCAACCGAGTTTCTCATTGCTGATGTTGCTCCAATAAATGCCGGGGGCTGCACCATAACCGCCTGTTGTGGAATATGTTCCCATATATCCATAATAGCTAGTCGGCAGGTTTCCATTTGTTCCGTATGATACACGGAGCTTCAAGTCGCTGAAGAGATCATTGTCCTCAAGGAACTTCTCTCCGCTAATACGCCATGCACCAGAAATAGAGAAGAAATCAGACCAACGGTTGTCTGAAGATAGACGTGAAGAACCATCGCGGCGGAAACTTGCTGATAAATAATACTTGTTCGCATAGTTGTAATTTACGCTGCCCAACCATGACATCATGTTGGCATCAGAAGAGCTACTACCACTGTCAACTGACTGTCCGTTTGATAATTCAGGCAACTTGTCAGTCGCATAATTCTGAGCCTGTGCGGTCATGAAGAAGATGTTACGCTTTTCGGCTTCAAATCCAACGAATGCTGATACATTATGCACGCCAAATGTCTTTGCATAGTTAAGAGTAGTTGATGAAGTCATGGTCTTATTGGTATAATTCCATCGCTGTCCCATACCATTCATCGAACTACCATTGACACTCAAAGGAGCCCAGAACTCACGAGTATTGTTGCTCATATAGTCAAATCCGAAGATTGAACGCAAAGTGAGATCAAACGGAAGTTTCAGTTCTCCCTCCACATTTGTCATGCTTCTCATCATTTCTGCATCAAGAGTCTCAGCATAAGTACCGGTCTCCTGACCCAGCATAAGATTGGGATTTGAGATATTTGACGAGAACGAAGCATTAGGATTGTACGAACCGTCCTCAAGCTTATTAGGTGCAGTGGGGTCCATAGAGAACAGAATTGACATAGGGGCAGTAGTGCCAAATCCCTGTTCCTGATTGCTCTGGTCGCGGAAACCCTTCTGGTTGGTAAACGACAACATTTGCTTTGCCGATACCTTAAACCAGTCGTTAACCTTATGGTCGATATTCAGTCGGCCACTATAACGGTCAAATGAGCTGCCCTTGACAACACCATTAACCTTATTATATCCGAAGCTGGCATAGAACTTGGTTTTCTCGTTACCTCCGTTGATTGATACCTGATGGTCGGTGGTGAAACCCTTGCGATAGACTTCTTTATACCAGTCTGTTGTTGCGTCATTGTCGTAATCATAGAACCATCCACCATTCTTCACTTCGTCGGCAGCTGCTTCGGCTGCAGCTTCAGGTGAATAGCCACCATATACTTCAAAATATCCCTGAATGGCATCCTTGTAATACTGCTTGAGCTCTGATGAATTCATCATGTCAAATGCGCTCTTCTTGGCAATCTCGCTCCAACCCATCTGCATCTCATAATTCACGTTAGTCTTGCCCACATTACCCTTCTTTGTGGTAATTATGATAACACCATTAGCGGCACGCGAACCATAGAGTGAAGAAGCTGCAGCATCCTTCAATACGGTGATGCTTTCAATATCATTCGGGTTCATTGTTGCTAATACCGACTGTGAACGAAGCGAAGACACTGACACGTCGCTATTAACCACCGGAACACCGTCGATGACATAAAGAGGTTGTGTTGAACCATTGATAGAGCCAATACCTCGAATGAGTACCTGTTGGTCAGAACCAGGGTCACCGGTAGAAGCACCAATCTTGACACCGGCCATCTTGCCTTCAAGTGATTTGACAAGTGATGTCTTTTGAGCTGACATATCCTTGTCTTTCATTGTTGTTGCCGAACCTGTAAATGACGACTTCTTGGTTGTACCGTATGCTACAACCACGATTTCGTCAAGGTTCTTTTGGTCATTACGTAGCAAAATACGCATATTTGCACGTGCGCTAACCTCTACTGGTTCCATTCCCACATACGAAATGGTCAACATTTTCTTACCCTGTGGGCAAGTAATTGTGAATTTTCCGTTTGCATCTGTAACTGTACCAACACCAGTACCTGTTACTCTAATAGATGCACCAATCACCGGCTGTCCATCTTCTTCCGACAGAACCGTTCCGGAGACTTTCATTTGTGCCATTGCCATTCCTACTACGAGAAAAAGGCAGGCAAAAAGCATTTTGATTCTTTTTTCCATAAAATCTCTCTCTTTTTTAAACTAACTTTATAAAAATCGCTGCAAAATTATACTAAATAAATTTAATAGCCAAACAATTTTATAAGAAAATGCAAAAAATAGTGCATTTCTTGTCATATTTCTACTATTTTCCATGAATTTACTCCATTTTTTAACACTTTTCGGGCACAAAGTAACAAATTTCAAATAAATGACACACATTCTTTTTTGTATTGTAACATGTTTCACGTACACCTTATTATATATATATTGAAACGCCAAATTATATATACCATATTGAAACACCAAAACAACGGTAGTGGGCGCAAAGTAAGTAATTTTACTGTCTTTCAGCAAATAATATTAGCTTGTTATAACCCATCACCTTATGGAATGAGTGGTTTCAGGAGGGAAAATCAGGCTAAAATATGTTAATTTACTATGATATTTGAGCTAAAACACCTTTCTTCTGTCACTTCTGTCACTACTTCTGTCACTACTTAAACATCTGTCAATGTGGAGTTTAAGTATATTAGTGATAGAAGTGACAGAAGAAAATGAAAATTTATAGTGCGTGCGCGTGCGCGCGTACGCGCGTACGCGCGTGAGAATGGGTATTGTTATGGTATGAGGATAGCAGTAGTGAATGTTTGATAACAGTTGTCATAAAGTAATCACTATAGCCATCATAATTATGTCAGGACAGGCTTCTGTTTTATATTCCGCACTGCGGAACGTACATTCACCACTGCGGAACGTACATTCACCACTGCGGAATGTACATTCCGCAGTGGGGAACATAACACAAACAGGGGCTTCACTTGATTTAATAATAGCCTTAGTGATTAATACTGAGTAGCCTTAGTGAAATAATCAGTTCACTCTATTCAGTATATGCAACAACAGTCATTCCTTTGTGCCAAGTCTATCTAATATCTGTTTTTGCATTTCCATTATTGTCTTTTGGTTCTTTAGTATCTGCTTTCGTTCGAAATCTTCTTGTTGGCGCTTTTTTCGTCCGAACACCTTGTCAGAAGCCTTCGAGATAGTCTTGTCTGACTCAATCTCACGTATATAAGTGTCGATATACTCAGAATTGCGCCCCATAAGTGTTGCCAATTCGGATATATTGGCATTCGGGTCGCGCAGATAAAGAGTGGCAAAGGTATGACGGCACGAATAATAGCTCGTGTTTTTGATGTCGATGGGATAGCGCTTCAGTTGGGTTTTGTTGAGCTTGCGCCACCATTGCTTGAGTTTGCGGCTTAGATCACAGTTGAGCCTGTTCACCTTATTATATATATAAAGCTCATCGTCGCCGAAAGTGTCCATCAACGGCAATATGTGAGCTTGCCCATTGTTGACAGCAGCCTCATAGACGAGTGTGAAGAGTCGGTAACGATTGGTGTGGCTGTCGGGAATAACAATCTTCACCCCCTTGCCCGTTTTGCGTCGATTGGTCTCTATGACATACATAGTCTCGCCGGATACCTTGCGGGATGTCACCTGTGCGACCTTCAGCGAGAGTACATCTACAAGGGCAAGCCCCTGAAGATAATAACCAAGCATAAAGCACATGCGGAAGAAGGCATCGCTCTTGGTGTCGGTGAGCATGGCTCGTTGCCATTCGCCGTTCTTCCCTGGATCAAATGAATGCCAGAAGTCATTTTCACATACTGACATCTGATAATCCGTAAGAGCCTGATGATGATGATGGCGGTTGAGGCGACATCGAGTATCGACTAAATTGCACGGATTGACGTTTATTAAATACTGTTTATCGGCAAAATTGAACAGAGACTTAATTATGCAATACACCACATAGCCTGAGTTTCCGGAGTAGTTTTCACCGAGCCATTTAACAAAGTTTAGTAGCATCTTTGCGTCAATTTCATCGACAAATACAGAATCTGTACCGACAAACTCAATAAATAGCCTAAAAGCATAGTCATATAATTTTGACGTGCTCACTCTTCTCTGACGATATTTCATAAATTCGTCATAAACATAACCGATAGAGAATCTAACACTATCAGTCTTAGCTGGAAATCTACCTTTTTCTTCCATAATTATTAGTATTAGTTGTAAACATATTCAAAGTTGATAATATATGCTATACAAATATACTAATAGGTGACTGATATATTGGATGTTGTAATTATATTTATTTAGTATAAATTTGCACCGATTTTTATAAAGTTAGTTTAAAAAAGAGAGAGATTTTATGGAAAAAAGAATCAAAATGCTTTTTGCCTGCCTTTTCCTCTTTGTAGGAATGGCAATGGCACAAACGAAAGTCTCCGGAACGGTTCTGTCGTATGAGGACAATGAACCAGTAGTAGGAGCTGCCGTTAGAGTAGTAGGCACCAATATTGGTACCGTAACAGACTTGAACGGTAAATTTGCTATCACTTGCCCTGCTGGCAAGAACACACTCAACATTTCATACGTTGGTATGGAACCTGTAGAGGTAAGTGCACGTGCGAACATGCGTATCCTCCTTAAGAGTGATGCTAAGAATCTTGACGAGATTATCGTCGTGGCTTATGGTACAGCCAAGAAGTCAGCATTCACCGGTTCTGCCGCTGAAATCAAGACTGCTGACATCACAAATCACGTAAGCTCTACTGGTACAAGTGCCCTTGTAGGTAAAGTAGCTGGTATTCAGGCAACAACATCTTCTGGCGAGCCCGGTTCTGCCCCGACTATCCGTATTCGTGGTATCGGTTCGCTGAGCGCAAGCTCTGCACCTCTTTATATTGTAGATGGTGCACCCTATGAGGCTGGTATTGCCAACATCAACCCTCAGGATATCGAGTCAATCTCTGTATTGAAGGATGCCTCGGCAAGTGCCATCTACGGTGCACGTGGTGCCAATGGTGTTGTCATTATCACAACCAAGAAGGCAAAGGCTGGACAGGATGCACAGATTACCTTCGATGCTAAATGGGGTTCTAACTCACGCCTTGTTCCTCAGTATGACGTGATTGACGATCCTGCTCAGTACTACGAGACACAATATCGTGCGATGTTCAACTCTAAGTACTACAATGGTTCGACAATGGAAGAGGCATACGCATTTGCCAACGCTAACCTCTTCAATTCAGCTAATGGTGGTCTTGGTTACAACATCTATACTGTACCTGAAGGAGAGAATCTCATCGGTACCAACTTCAAGCTCAACCCCAACGCAAAGATGGGATATAGCGATGGCGAATATTTCTATACAGCCGACAACTGGTATGACGAGACATTCCACAACTCATTCCGTCAGGAGTATAACCTCTCTGTATCAGGAAGTTCCGACCGTCTGCGCTATTTTGCCAGCGTTGGTTATCTGAACGATGGTGGTATCGTAAACAACTCTGACTACAACCGTTATACAGGTCGTACAAACGTGGAGTATCAGGCTAAGCCATGGATTAAGTTCACAACCAACCTCGGATTCACTCACTCCGACAGCCAGAAGGCCGCTATTTCAGACACATGGGGAAGCTCGGGCAACGTGTTCTACATCTGTAATATGATGGCTCCTATCTATCCTCTTTATGTACGTAATGCCGACGGAACAATCAAGACCGACAACGGCCGCATTGTATATGACTCCAACCAGACCAACCAGAAGCGTCCTTCTGTTGTGGGTAATGCTGTCCGTGACAACGAATACAACCAGAACAAGATCTACCAGGATGTGTTCACTGGTCAGTGGGCAGCCGTTCTGACTCCCATCGACGGTCTTAACCTTACTGCAAACTTCAGTGTTTCTAACATCACCAACCGCCGCAGTAACCTTCAGAGCACATTCGGAGGTGGTTCATCTGTTGACGGTGCAGTGGGTATAACATCCAATCGCTATTTCACTACCAACCAGCAGTACCTTGCCAACTATGCCAAGGCATTCGGCAAGCATGACATTGCAATCCTCGCTGGTTATGAGCAGTATAACTACAAGGAGCAGTATCACTATGGATACAACGACCACCTCTACAACCCGTTTGTAGGTGAGTTGTCAAATGCTGCCGGTACTTCTCAGAAGTCATTGTCTTCATATACAGATGATTATATGACAGAGGGTTTCCTCGGTCGTGTACAGTATGACTATGATGACAAGTATTTCGCAACAGTATCTTATCGTCGTGACGCATCTTCAGTGTTTGCTCCTGGCAAGCGTTGGGGTAACTTCGGTTCATTCGGTGTTGCCTGGCAGATGAACAAGGAGAAGTTCCTTGAGAATGTGAAGTGGATTGACCAGTTGAAGCTCAAGGTGAGCTACGGTCTTACTGGTAATGACAACCTTTCAAGTATCTCATACTATCGTCACGCTTATGCTGACATGTATTCAGCTACGTACAACGAGGACACCAAGTCATATGGTGTGACTATGGTTCAGATGGGTAATCCAGACCTTACATGGGAGAAGATCAAGTCTTGGAACTTCGGTATTGACTTTGAATTGTTCAAGAGCCGTTTGTCGGGTACTATTGAGTACTATACCCGCAACTCTTCTGACATGCTCTATATCAAGGACCTTCCTCTTTCATCAGGTTCGGTAGTAAGCTCTTATCCAGTGAACGTTGGTTCTATGCGCAACCAGGGTATTGAGTTGACATTGAACGGAACCATCATCCGCAGTCGTGACATCAACTGGGACGTAAACTTCAACGTAACACACAACAAGAACAAGATTACAGAGCTCGATCCCTCAATCGCAGAGGACGGAATGAAGTATGCTACCCGTATCATCAAGGTGGGCGGTACTGTTTATCAGGCATATCTCTATAAGTATGCCGGAGTTGACAAGACCGACGGTAAGGCTACTTGGTACAAGGATACATTTATCGGCAAGGATGGCAAGGAGGTAGCTTCTGTCAAGGATGCCAACTACGACCACACTGAGACTACAACCACTAAGGACATCACAAAGGCCACTAAGTATGACTGTGGCACAACACTTCCTGATTTCTACGGTGGTTTCGGCACAACATTCAATGCCTACGGATTTGACTTGGCTGCACAGTTCTCATTCCAGCTCGGAGGTAAGATCTACGACGGTACATACCAGTCGTTGATGCACAATGGTCAGAGCCAGGGTAATGCCATGCACAAGGATCTTCTCAACGCATGGAGCCCTGAGAACCCCAACAGCGACATCCCACGTCTGAGCACTGCTGCTGCTGATGACCCAGGAGTTGAGTCACAGTCACCTCAGGATCGCTTCCTAACAAGCTCTAACTATCTGTGTCTGAACAACCTGACACTTGGATACACACTGCCCAAGAGTATTATCTCTCCTCTGCAGCTTACCAACGTACGTATATATGTATCAGGCGAGAACCTCTTCCTGCTCACCAAGCGCAAGGGTCTTGACCCACGTTACAACTATGGTATCGGTGGTATGACTTCTGGTTCGGGTATGGCATCAGGTAGCTATAGTGGTACTCGTGCCATCACAGCAGGTATCAGCCTCAATTTCTAATTGGTTAACATCGCAAAAATACAGAAATGAATATGAAGATATATAAGATTTCAACAATGGTGCTCGGAGGACTGATGCTTGCATCTTGCTCCGACATCGACGAACAGATATATAGTGGCGGTGCCTTCAGTAAGGAACAGTCGCAGGATATCGTCAATGCCATTCCTACCCGTGTAGAGGCTACATTCAATGGTATGTTCACCTTTATGGGTAATCCTGCACAGAACTGGGGAACTCGTTTCTCAAGTGCCCGTGCCGACGATTTCGGTTTTATTATGATGGCATTGTCACAGGATTTCGAGGGTGCCGACATGATTGGTGCCGACAACGGATATAACTGGTTCTCTGTAGCTTGTGAATACTCATCACGTACTCCCAGCTACGCCAATCCTTACATCCGCTATGTGACTCCTTACACTCTCATCGGTATGGTGAAAGACATTCTTGCCACTATACCCGAGGATACTGAGGATGCAAGCCTCATCAACATGAAGGCTCAGGCCAAGACTCTCAGGGCATACAGCTATCTGTCGTTGGCTCCTTATTTCCAGGGCAGCTATGAGACAAGCAAGGACAAGCCTTGCGTGCCTGTGCTTAGCGACTCAGTTGACGTGACAAACAACCCGCGCGCCACTGTTGAGCAAGTTTATAATGTAATAGTTGAAGACCTCACATGGGCTATCGACCATCTCGACGAGACACGTTCTTCCAAGGCATACGTGAATGCCAATGTTGCTTACGGTCTGCGTGCCCGCGCTTATCTCGCAATGGGTAAGGGTGCCGAGGCTGCCGCTGATGCCGAGAAGGCTATGCAGGGCTATGAGCCTGCATCTATCGCAGAGGTTAGCGTTCCTACATTCTGTGATATGGAAGAGCACAACTGGATTTGGGCTATCGACATTACCGACGACCAGGCCAACTACTACCCATATGCCACTGCTCCATCATGGCTTTCTTCATTGTGCGGCGATGGCTATGGAGCTGCCTGCGGTACTACTGCAATGATCAATAAGCTTCTGTGGGATAAGATTCCTGCAACTGACGTTCGCAAGGGATGGTGGATTGACGAGAACCTCCATTCTCCCAACTGGGCTGACCTCACATGGGGTACTGCCAAAGGCGACGAGATTGCAAACCTAGTATTGGACGATGGTTCAAAGGTTGAACTTCCTCCTTATACAAACATCAAGTTTGGCATGAAGTCGGGCGTTGGTTCTACATTGAATAACAATGACTGGCCCTTGATGCGTGTTGAGGAGATGATTCTTATCCAGGCTGAGGGTTATGCCATCAGCGGCAACGAGGCTAAGGCAAAGGAAATCCTCACAAACTTTGTGAAGACATATCGTGACCCCAACTACACTATTCCTTCTGGACGCACACTTCGTGACGAGATTTGGTTCCAGCGTCGTGTAGAGCTTTGGGGTGAAGGTTTCGCTGTCAGCGACGCCCGCCGTCTTAACAAGCCTATCGTTCGTTTCCATGGTCCTAACACCACCAACTATGCAGATGCATTCCAGTTTAATATCGCCGCTGACGATGGTTGGTTGAACATGCGCTTCCCGCAGTCGGAGAAAGACAACAATTCGGCTATCGTGGACAACACTGAAGGTTCGCTGCCTGTAGCAGGTCAGAATCCTGAACTTCGTGACGGTGTGACCGATTAATTAGTGATAACATTATTAATATAATAAAAGAAATATATGAAACTGAATAAGATATTTATGCTTGCAGGCATCGCAATGCTGGGCTTTGCAATGAGTTCATGTAGCGATGATGACAATGACTACACTCCTGGTGAGCCAGTTAGTGCCGACTGTCCTGCCGTTTCATTCGTGGCAGAGGAGTCGGGACAGTCTCTTGAGCTCGACCCAGCCGATCCAACAGAGGTAACATTCACCGTTACCCGCGAAAAGGCTGATGCAGCCGCCAGCTACAACCTGACAGTGCTCAGCAACACCGACGATGTGTTTGTTGTGCCCGCAACTGTTGATTTTGCAGCAGGTGCCAAGGAGGCTACTGTTAAGGCTACATTCAACAATGCAGAGGTTGGCAAGACCTATTCATTCGAGGTTGCCCTTGACGATGAAGTGGTTAATCCTTATAAGTCTTCTACAAGGAAATCATTTACTTTCAAGGCTGTGCGCGTGAAGTGGAACAGTATTGGCACAGGACAGTGGATTGATGACTTCTGGTATGGTTTCTGGGATGAAATAGAAATCCAGCAGAGAGATGACAAGCCAGAATACTATCGTGTGAAGAGTTTATACACCGATGATGTCGTAACATCATCAGGCAGTGCACTTGGTACATACAAGGACTATTTCGTATTTAAGGTATCCAAGGATGGATATGTAACATGGGATACTCCATTGTGCATAAACACTTCATATCAGGATACCGGTATTGACATCCTCGGTCACCTTCCATCACAACTTAGTCCGGATTTTGCAGGAGACGATGCCCAGAGTGTGGCAACATACGATGATGAGGGAAATATTCAATACTTGACAATCGCCCCGTATTGGTATGTAGGAGGTAAAGGCGGTTTTGGTATTCACAACCTCTACCTCGCATTCCCTGGCTATGATTTGGCTTCAGAGTTGGGATTCTAATAACAATTAGAGTGCCACCAAAAATATTATCTTAAGGCAAGAGGGATGGCATTGTTTGCCATTCCTCTTGTTTGTTTCTAATAACCATCATAAATATCATCTGTATTATGAGAAAAGGGATTTTATTACTGTTATCATTCTTCTTGATAGCTTCGGCAGCTTCAGCCAGAACCATCAATGAAAAGAAGGCAAAGAAAATCGCTATTGACTTTCTGACAAGTAAACGACATATCAACACAGACGTGATGATATGCAATCCATACGTATCAACAAGGTCGGTAGTTAGTGAAGCGGGGTATTACATATTCAATTCCACCGACGGCAAGGGATTTGCCATAGTGGCAGCAGAGGACGAATTGCCAGAGATAATAGGTTATTCAGCCACAGGGCACATTGACAGTCAGTCAATGCCTGACGCACTCAAACTTTTTCTTGATTCTTATTCGCAATATGTTGAGGATATCAGAAATGGCATTGCCGTAGCAAGTGATTACTCAGCTACTCGCTCAAGCGATCTTCCTGCAGAAGTAGAACCTATTGTGAAGACACAATGGAACCAGCCAGCCCCCTACAACAAGTATTGTCCCGATGATTGTCCGGCGGGTTGTGTGGCTGTGGCTTTGGGCCAAATCATGAACTATCACAAATGGCCTAATGTAGGAACGGGAGCATCATTTACCACCTATGACGGTAAAGCCATAAGCGTGGATTTCTCAAAGAGTGAATACAGATGGGACTTGATGAAAAACACCACGAAAGAACTTAAAGAAGACGAGGAAGCTGCAGATGCCGTGGCAAAGTTGCTGTTCGACTGTGGAATAGCTTTGAAAATGAATTATTCCAAGAATGGAAGTAGCGCATTTAATGAAAATGTACCTTTGGCATTGTTCAATTTCTTTGGATATAAGCATACCACTTTGGTGTATGACAGTCCTGATTATTATTCGTCTAAGGAGGAATGGATAGAGAAAATGAAGCAGGAAATAGTAGATGGTCGTCCCATTTATTATAGTGCATCTTCACCCAAAGGAGGAGGCCAGGATGCTGCAGGACATGCATTTGTCATTTCAGGATATGACGAAAAAGACCTTGTGCATGTAAACTGGGGTTGGGGAGGCAATGATGACGGCTACTACGACATCTTCCGCCTTGATCCAGGAGCTTATGCTTTCACGGATAGCCAGACAGCTATTTATGGTATTGTTCCCAACACCGACGGAATTGATGGCGACTATCTGCCTTTGCCAGCTATAGTCCCTATTGAGACGGATGTAACTGAGTTGGCAAGTAGCGACACTGGATATGAAAGTTGTAATATCAGTGTAGGAAAGATCTTCAACTTTAATCCCATATCAGCCAAATGGTCATACGGCATTGGATTATACGACAACAATGGCAACTTTATACAGAAAATACAAAAGGGTAATTTCTCTATCACTCTAGAGCCGTATTATTATCGTCAAGATATTGCTTTTGTTTGTTCATTACCATCTGATATTCAGGATGGTGAATATATCGTAAAGATGTTTTTTAAATATAATGGTGATTTTGTAGAGCCAAGGGTTGAAGGTGGCAAGATTAATAATTATCTACACTTGGTGGTGGCTGACGGAAAGGCCACGATTGACAAGGAGCCTGTGACATCTGGTATATCCCAAGTGACAGTGGATGATATGTTGAAATCTTCTACTTCATACTTCAATCTCTCCGGCCAACGCCTTTCTTCACCCTCATCAGGTAATATTGTCATCCTCAAACAAGGAAACAATGTTCGCAAGGTTATGGCTCAATAAAAGTTGTCTCCCTCATTCTATTATATAATTAAGGTGCAGCCCCGATTGCCGAGGCTGCACCTTATTTATATATTAATACAACATCCCAAACAACCATAGCGGAATTCTTGCTCCACGTCCTATTTCTGTATCGTCAACAGCAAGATAACTATCGGGAATGTCTTTGATTTGGGTAAAACCTTTACCCTTGCCGCCTATTTCAAATAGATATTTGCCATCAACCATAAAATCACCAGTCTTGGGGTAGCACAGTTCGTGAGACTGTGATAGTTGGTTCATGAAAAACGTTTCCCGCACATTTCCAATGTCGGCATGTGGAGTAAGAGCAAACATAAGTGTGGGATTGTTAATATATATCTTGTCAGGACGTGACAGCTGATTGATACTCTTCGTCTTGCCACCCAACAACAACAGAAGCCCCCCACGCTCTAATGCCCATAGCATCTTCAAGCCATGGTTGCGGTCGGTTTCCAATTCATGATACAGCTGCGACATATTGGGAAGTTGTGGCACACAGCCCGCCAAAACCATGAGCATTTTCTTTGTCTTGCGTATTGTAGAGACTGTCACCTCGTCTATTTGTGGATAGTCATTCTCAATTACTTGGTTGACTGTAGCCAACAGGCGATTGGCAAGTCCATGTCTTACAGACTTGTAGAATGGATAGTAACCTTCTCGCAGATATTTGTTGAAATAAGCGAGCACATTAATTTTTGAATTGATGTCAATGGCGATTTCTATATGATGAGCCAACAAGTCTTCAAGTGTATATTTTTCATACTTGACCACACCCTCAAATTCCAAATACTCCCTAAACGACATACCTCTCAACTCATACATTGCTTGTCTACGCGAAAGGTCACCCTCGTGGGCATCTATTTCGAGCATTGACGAACCAGTGTAAACGATATACATTGCGGGATAATTGTCCGACAAGTTCTTGAGCATAGTCTGCCATTGTGGTTCATAATGTATTTCATCAATGAAGATGTGAGTTCCTCCATGAGTGTAATGATAATCCACAAGGTCGTATATGCTATTGTCGGCAAACCATATATTATCAAGTGATACATACAACACTTTATCAAGTTCATTTCCGTGGAAGCTCTTCTTGATATGTTGCAATAAAAGTGTAGTCTTACCAGAACCGCGGGGACCTTTTATCCCAATGAGTTTATCTTCCCAGTCTATCTCATAAAAGAGATACCTGTGAAAATCTGTGGGAGTTGCAAGCAATCTTCTGTTGAACACTCTCAATAATTCTTCAATCCTTTCTTCTTTCATATTTCACTTGATGTTATATTATTACATGGGCAAAGTTACTGATAATGTTTGAAAGCACCAAATATTATCCTAATTTAGTGTTTGGAAACACTAAAATTTGTGATATTTTAATGTTTGAAAACACTAAAAGACGTAATGTGAGACCGAAAACTATCCTTTAGGCTGGTTCAAAAATGAAATTCTGCGATAAGCCATTCTCTGTCACAAAGTCATATCTCGCCAAGATGGAACAACGACGCGAGTATTTTGCAGAAGCCACATCAGCCACCAAAGCCTTGCATCTCACAATGATAGCCCCGTATGGCATAGCTAACAATAGTCAAAGTTTAAAGATACAGTCAGTCATAAACATGGATGACTTGTTCAAAACTGTCTGAAAGAATTATGTAAAGTTAAGTGCAGCCCCGATTGCCGAGGCTGCACCTTAATTATTACAACTTTCTTAGCCAAATTGCGAAGAATCGGTCGTAAATAATAAACTTTCCATTGTATTTATATACAAACTCCCTTTCAATCAATGCCTTTAGGGCAAGGCTTACACTGCTTGAGGCAGGCAAACTATGACGATGGATGAAATCTTGCGATAGTACCGACTCCACTGTCTTGTCTCTTGCTATAGCAAGCAGCAATTGCGACTGATTATATGTGAGCGACTCGTAATAATTCAGAAATGCCACCTCTTGCTCCATTACCGATGTCATTATAGTATCATTTACAATCCGAATATCAATCTCCCCACCAATATCATATAAACGATTTAGTATATGCTGAACATACCATGTCTGACCATCAACTACGTCATAAACATATCCAAATACATCAGCGCTTAACTTCATACATTTCTTCTCCATCAGGTTATTGGCAAATTCACAATACACCTTTTTGTCAATAGGTGAAAGTGAAAGCATCTGAGAACTTTGATAGAAAGGACGTTTGGCAGAAGTAAACATCTCTGCCATAATATGTTGCTTGCTTCCTGCAAATACAAAAACCACATTGGGAATGAATTGTATGTGTGAACGAAGCAATGCCTCAACATTCTTTTCAGGATATTCTGATATTTGTTGGA
>SAMEA3663023__coassemble_1157_pt1 | contig 17413 bp, 15 predicted proteins | sample SAMEA3663023__metabat2_low_PE_038 | metagenome-assembled genome bin SAMEA3663023 (sample SAMEA3663023) | pig gut metagenome | biome: pig gut; feature: pig-associated habitat; material: faeces | place: France | collected 2012
CTGATTGCCTCAGAAGGACAAACATCTGCGCAAGTACCGCACTCAGTGCAGGTATCAGGGTCAATTGAATACTTCTCGCCCTCAGAGATAGCTCCTGAAGGACACTCATCAATACATGTACCGCATGCGATACAATCGTCTCCAATTACGTAAGCCATATTACTTTCTTTTTTTAATTAATAAATGTGTTTACTATAAAATTATGATGCAAAAGTACAAAAAAGATTTGAGAAATACCACATTTTAGGTATTCTTTTTGCTTAATTTAATACAATATAGTTGTAAGATGTGCGTTTTATATAATAAAAGCACTAAATAACAATGAAAAAAGCAATAATAACACTGTTATTGGCAGTAATAACAATAATGGCAACGGCACAGGAACGGCGAGTGGAAAACAAACCGTATATAGACCTGCGACCGATGCATTTTGGTATAGTAATAGGATTCAACACCCAGGACATAGAACTCGAGAACGTCGGTCCGCAGACATACATACGTGAAGACGGCAGCCAGGTGACTCGCTCCATCGTATGCGACGCGAGCAAATGGAATCCCGGCATCTCCGTCGGTGTTCTTGCCGACATGCGCTTGAGTGATTATCTTAATCTGCGCATCACTCCAACCATGCATTTCGGTTCGAAGTATCTCACCTTCCGCGATCTCGACAATCTTGACGAGAGCGGCAAGGCCCGCACTGAGACTCAGGAACTGAAAAACACCTACGTAAGTTTCCCCATCGACTTAAAGTTCAGTAGCAAGCGCCATAACAACTATCGCCCCTACCTCATGGCGGGCATAAACCCCATGCTCAACCTCACATCTAAGGAGCAGGACATCATAAAGTTGAAACGCTTCGACACGATGATTGAGATTGGAGTGGGCTGCGACCTCTATCTGCCCTTCTTCAAACTAATACCAGAGCTGAAGTTCTGCTATAGCTTGTCGAATGCTCTCGACAAAGGTCAGGCCTCACAGCTGAAGGACGACACACTAAAGGAAATGGCCGGCAGTGTGCGTGCCGGCCATTCCAAGATGATTGTCCTATCGTTTTATTTCGAGTAAATCTGTTCGAGGTTCAATGTAAGTTTTCCAACATATACGCCAAGGTTGCCGTTTTGGTCAACGGGCACCTTATTACTATCAATGTCAGTGACATATTCAAGGTGCTCCATGAATGTATGCGAGTGTCCACCGAGGATGAGGTCAACATTTCTTGTGGCGGCAAAGACATGGTTATCGTCGATATACTTAGGCCACAAGTCCCATCCCGTGTGCGAGAGGCAGATGATGAGGTCGCATTTCTCCACATTACGCAGATAGTCAGCCGTCTGCTGTGTTGCCTTTATCGGGTCGATATAGCGAACACCATTGATGGCGTTTTCCATCACTATACCCTCAAGTTTGGGAGTAAGACCGAACACACCAATTTTCACTCCATTTCTCTCAAGAATAATCCATGGCTTGATAAGACCTTCAAGTACAGAACCCGTGAAATCATAATTGGAGCACACCATCGAGAACTTTGCCATTCGTGCAAGGCGTGCCAAATTATCCAAGCCATTGTCAAACTCATGATTGCCAAGAGTAGTGGCATCATATCCCATGGCATTCATCACTCCCACCTCTACATCACCCTTGAACATAGTGTAGAAAGGCGACCCCTGTGAGAAATCACCACTATCGAACAAGAGCAAGTCGGGAGTCTTGCGCCTTTCCTCATTAATAAGATTGGTACGCCTGACCACTCCTCCCTTACCTGCCATAATAGAGTCCTCAAAGGTACTCTTCAATGGCAGAATCGTGCTGTGAGTGTCATTGGTATGCAATATCACCAATTGCTTTTTCTCCTGTGCATTTCCTGCCAATACTACAAGCAAGAAAGCAAAAATCATCGATAACCTTTTCATTCCTAATTGACTTCGTCGAACTACGTTTCCTAATTCATAATCCCTCATTCCACCACAACTCTACCCTCAACTTGTGGATTCACCTTAAGGCCATGCTCCTTCATATATGAGAAGTATTTCACCATCACCTCACGGGCATTGTAGGCCTTGTCGTCTAAGACGACGAAATCCGTTTTCTTCTTGAAAGCGAGCATCTTGTCATTGCCCTGTGCGAGGAAATCGTTGGTAGCTATGCGATATTTCCTTTCGGGTAGGATATCCTGCCCGTTGAGCTTAGCCGACTTCAGTTTGGCATCCTTTGTGAACACTAAGTTCACCCCTTTGCTCACACATTCGCCACCAGTGAATGCCATCTGTGAAAACAACTCAATTAGAGCATCACCAGTGAGAGAAAGAAAACAAACCTTATTCTCAAAAGGAGCCACTGACAACACATCGCCATAAGTGACGTCGCCAGCAGCCATGGGCGAGCGTATCCCTCCGATGTTATACACGCCCACGTCAATTTTCTCTCCACATAACACCCCCGACCATAGCATAATGTCTGCCATAAGATTGGTCATTCTACTCTCGGGTTTGTCAATCTCGGCAGCACATTCCAACCGGCCAACAACGGGCGACATAATACTGTCGATGATACTTTTATACGGAACGAGAAACACAGCAGTGGCATTATCCTTACAGGCATCGTAAGTGGAATCCACAGTCAGTCTCGTTCTTTCCACCCCCGAAACACGATATTTTTGTGCGGAGGCAGCAGCAGCTATCATACAGATAGTCAACGTGAGAAGCAAATTTTTCCTCATAATAATCAAAATTACTGTGCAAAAGTACAAATTTCCAATGAAAACACAAAAAAAAACACGAAGAAAATTGCATAATCCAATAAAAAGTATTACCTTTGCACCCGCTTTTCGGCGTAATCGCTGGCAGGAAGTAACGTGTTGCCTGTTATGTTGCGTTGGAACGATAAACAAATTTAATTTTATACAAGAAAATGGATTTAATTAAAGTTGCTGAAGAAGCATTTGCAACCGGCAAGAAGTTCCCTGAGTTCCGTTCAGGTGACACTATCACTGTCGCTTACAAAATTATCGAGGGTAGCAAGGAGCGTATCCAGCTCTACCGTGGTGTAGTTATCAAGATTTCCGGTCATGGCGACAAGAAGCGCTTCACCGTGCGCAAGATGTCAGGTACCGTAGGTGTTGAGCGTATCTTCCCAATCGAGTCTCCGAACATCGAGAGCATCGAGATCAACAAGCATGGTAAGGTACGTCGCGCTAAGCTTTATTATCTGCGTGCACTCACCGGTAAGAAGGCCCGTATCAAGGAGAGAAGAGTCAACGTTGGCGAGTAAAATCACCACATTCGACTCTACAAGGAATAAAAAAGAGACAAGCCGCATAGGACTATGGGGATTGTCTCTTTTTTGGTTAATTCCTTAACGTCCTTAACTTCTTTAAATTCCTTAACTTCATTAACGTCTAAGAAAATGAAAGAATTAGCATTAAAGTACGGATGTAATCCGAATCAAAAGCCCTCACGCATATATATGGAAGAGGGAGAGTTGCCTATTGAGGTAATCAACGGTCGCCCTGGTTATATCAATTTCCTGGACGCATTCAATTCATGGCAACTTGTCAAGGAGCTGAAGGCAGCCACAGGTATGCCTGCTGCAGCCTCATTCAAGCATGTCTCACCGGCAGGAGCCGCTGTCGGTCTGCCTCTTGATGATACACTCCGCAAAATCTATTTCGTTGACGATCTCAAGGTGGAACTATCACCCATTGCCTGTGCCTACGCCCGTGCCCGCGGTGCCGACCGCATGAGCTCATACGGTGATTTCGTGGCACTTAGCGACACCTGCGACGAGGCCACAGCCCTTCTCATCAAGCGTGAGGTGAGCGACGGTGTCATCGCCCCCGACTATACTCCCGAGGCTATTGAGATTCTCAAAGCCAAGCGCAAGGGAACATATAATGTCATCAAGATTGATCCCAACTACGTGCCTGCACCTATCGAACGCAAGCAGGTGTTCGGTATCACATTCGAACAGGGTCGCAACGAAGTGAAGCTCGACGATCCCGCTCTCTTCGAGAACATCCCTACACAGAACAAGACATTCAGCGATGCAGCCAAGCGCGACCTTATCATCGCACTTATCACACTGAAATACACTCAGAGCAACTCAGTATGCTATGTCAAGGACGGACAGGCCATCGGTATTGGAGCCGGTCAGCAGAGCCGCATCCACTGTACACGTCTCGCCGGTAACAAGGCCGACATCTGGTGGCTGCGCCAGCATCCAAAGGTAATGTCGTTGCCGTTTGTTGACAACATCCGCCGCGCCGATCGCGACAACACCATCGACGTGTATATCTCCGACGACCATGATGATGTATTGCGCGAAGGCACATGGCAGCAGTTCTTCAAGGAGAAGCCTGAGGTGCTCACTCGCGAAGAGAAGAAGGAATGGATAGCCAAGAACACGGGTGTTGCCCTTGGCAGCGACGCTTTCTTCCCCTTTGGAGACAATATCGAGCGTGCTCATAAGAGTGGAGTTGAATACATCGCACAAGCCGGAGGCAGCGTGCGCGACGACCATGTTATCGACACCTGCGACAAGTATGGCATTGCCATGGCATTCACTGGCGTAAGACTTTTCCACCATTGATATGGCAGATATTGACGATATTATTGCCGGCGGCGGGATGGTGTTCAAGGGAATGCCAAAGGGCGATCCCAATAAGGACAAGGTGAAGACCAAGGCCAAGAAAAAGAAATACATCACAGGAGCCCACGGCAGCGGTTCAGCCCGACAGAAGGCCAAGTACCGCGAACAAAGGGCCAACCGACATAAATAAAATAAAAAAGGACAACCGCAATGGTTGCCCTTTTTATTTTGTAGTTATTCAATTACTGAGCGAGCTTGCCGTCAGAACCGAGTACGTTCACAATCTTGTGGATGTACATCTTCTTCATGTTCTCACGAGCAGGCTTCAGATACTGACGTGGGTCGAAGTCTCCAGGATGCTCAGCAAGGTGCTGACGAATAGCAGCAGTCATGGCGAGACGAGAGTCAGAGTCGATGTTGATCTTGCAAACAGCGCTCTTTGCTGCCTGACGGAGCTGATCCTCGGGGATACCGATAGCATCGGGCAACTTGCCACCGAACTTGTTGATAGTTGCAACCTCGTCCTGAGGAACTGAAGAAGAACCGTGGAGCACGATGGGGAATCCAGGCAACTTCTGCTCGATCTCGGCGAGGATATCGAATGCCAATGGAGGAGGAACGAGAAGACCAGTCTTCGGATCGCGTGTGCACTGCTCAGGAGTGAACTTGTATGCACCATGAGAAGTACCGATAGAGATAGCGAGTGAATCGCAACCTGTACGAGTAGCGAAGTCGATAACCTCCTCAGGCTTTGTGTAGTGTGACTCAGCAGCCGAAACCTCATCCTCAACACCAGCGAGGACACCGAGCTCAGCCTCAACAGTTACGTCAAACTGATGAGCATAGTCAACAACCTTCTTAGCGAGAGCAACGTTCTCCTCGTAGGGGAGGTGTGAACCGTCGATCATCACTGAAGAGAAGCCCATGTCGATGCAATCCTTGCAAAGCTCGAAGCTATCTCCGTGGTCGAGGTGGAGCACGATTTCAGGATGCTCGCAACCGAGCTCCTTAGCATACTCTACTGCACCCTGAGCCATATAGCGGAGGATAGTGGCGTTGGCATAGTTGCGAGCGCCCTTTGATACCTGCATGATGACAGGTGACTTTGTTTCTACTGCAGCCTGCACGATAGCCTGCATCTGCTCCATTGTGTTAAAGTTGAAAGCTGGGATAGCATAGCCACCGGCTACTGCTCTCTTAAACATCTCGCGAGTATTCACGAGACCCAATTCCTTGTAACTAACCATTTTCTTTAGTGTTTTATTTATGTTACTAAAAATAATCTTTCTGTTATCGACCGCAAAATTACTCATTTTATTTCTCACTTACAAGCATTTTGACGTTTTTTTATGATAAAAGTTGTTATTTTGTTAATTTTGATATGTGGACTTTACAAAAATTATCGGTAATCGAGGTGGAAAAAGTCGGCATAGCCCTTACCTGTGGCATACAATCCGAGAATGGCACCTGTGAATCCGCCCACCACCTCGGTAGAGAGTAGCGGTGCGTCGATAGTGCCGAGAGGCTGCATGTTGTAGAGTGTCTCACCCACAAGGAAAGTGACAATTTCGGGTGTGGTGGTCTGTATTCTCATGAACATCTTGGGATTGTCAACATATCGGCGCGGCTCTTCCTTCACAAGCGACTTGATGGTGTGGCGCAACGTGACATATAGTCGTCCGTCCGTCTCACGGCCTACAACAATGTCACTGTGTCCGTCGTGTATTTGATACAGAGTGAATCCAGCCTCATCACCCGACTGCAATCCCGTGGCATCCATGAATGTTGTGGCAGCCATGTTAGCATTCTGCATTCGTCGGCCTATGAATGTCGGTTGGTTGTTGGCAGTGAGAGATGATGGTGAGCAATGCAGTCGCAAAGCCGTGCCCACATGTTCGTATCTCTCCTCCACTGGTTGCTGGATATGAATAAACTCCGGACCGATATTTTGGAATGTGGTCGAACAACTGTTTGCAATGGCAGTGGATTGACCTGTCACTTCCGCCGGTCTTCCACCATTAACCACAGGCCAACCGCCTTCAGGCCATTCCACAGGCAACACAAAAGTCTCACGTCCGAGATGATGATAGCTACCACCAATGAAACGGAAGGCAAGGAACGACAACCACCATCTGCCGTCGGCACCCTGCACAAAGTCGCCATGACCGGTGCCCTGTATCTGCGATGTCTGTGCTGCCATACAGCAATGAGTGAAGATAGGATTATCAGGACAGCCCTCATACGGGCCATAGATATTCTTACTGCGGGCAATTGTCAGTTTATGGGCAATCTCAGTGCCTCCTTCGGAAATAAGCAGATAGTAATAGCCATCCTTTTTATATATATGTGGTCCTTCGGGATAGCGCCCTCCCGTACCTCTCCATATCGGTTTTGACTCCGTCAGTTGTCCACCCGTGCGAGGGTCAATCTCGCAGAGCATTATCGTGTTGTCGGGATTGCTCACCATATAGCACACGTCGTTCTCGAAATAAAGTGAGGGGTCGATACCTTGCTGTTCGAGCCACATCGGTTCGCTCCATGGACCACGGGGATCTGATGCCGTCACCATAAAGTTGCCGCCATTGCCCACGTTTGTCGTTATCATATAGTAGATACCGTCATTGTACCTAATCGTAGGGGCATATATACCCTGCCACGAGGTTGCCCCCTTGAGCTGCAACTGCGAGGGGCGGTCGAGCACATTACCTATCTGCGTCCAGTGCTGCATGTCGCTGCTCTCGAAGACGGGCACACCAGGGAAATACTGGAACGACGAGTTTACAAGATAAAACTTATCCCCCACCCTGCAAACCGATGGGTCGGGATGAAATCCGGGAATCACCGGATTGATACTCTGTGCCAATGCCATAAGGGCAAACAAAGAGGCAGCGATTGTCATTTTGATTTTTCTCATTTTGGGAATAGTTATTATATTAATATTTATAGACTCAGTTGTTACCTGCAAAAAAGGGCCGCCGCTGCGACCCCAAAACCTTTGTTAACCTTAAATCTAATACTATGAAAAACACGATGCAAAATTAAGCATATTTCTTTCAATCTGCAACTTTTGCATCGTGTTTTTGTATTAAAGTGTAATATTATTGATTTATATCAATGCACTACAGCTTCTTCGGAGTATATATGGCATCCCACCATGACGAATCGTCCTTGAGCCACTTCTGGAACCAAGCCATGATTGAGTTAATCCACTTGATGCGTTTTGCGGGATCCATGATACCATGATTTTCACCCTCAACCTCGACAAATGCCGTAGGCACACCTAGCAGACGAAGTGCCGTGTACATCTGAATACTCTCGCCCACAGGCACATTAGTGTCGGCAGTGCCATGAGTGAATAGGATAGGCTTCTTTATCTTGTCGGCATTATAAAGTGGCGAACGCTCAACAAACAGGTCCTTGCGTGTCCAGGGATAACTGTTGGCAGCCGATGTCTCGCTATATGAATATCCCCAATATCCCTCACCCCAATAGCTGGTGTGACTGGATATACCCGCATGCGACACTCCACAGGCGAAAGGATTGTCCTTGGTCATCATATACTGGGTCATAAATCCGCCATAAGATGCCGATATACAACCGATGTGGTCGGCATCACACTGCGGAACATCCTTGGCAAACTGTCGTGTGGCGTCGATAATGTCCTGTGCCGGGCCTTCGCCCATAGTGTTCACATGGCGTGACGCCCACTCCTGACCATAACCCGACGCTCCCGAGGGGTTAACCGTGAAGACGATATAGCCGAGAGCGTTCCAATAGAATGCCGGATAATGCGAACCATTACCATAGCGGCGCGAAGTAGGCGAACAACCACCATAATAATGCACAATAACGGGATATTTCTTTGACGGGTCGAAATTGACGGGCAGACTATAAAATCCCGTGACACGATAGCCTCGTGGCGACTGGAAGCTCCATGCTTTCACCTCGCTGATGTCGAGAGAAGATTTGACCTCTGCATTGGGGTCAGCCACAAGCACAACCTTGGGTTTGCCTGCAGGAGATGTGATATTATATATCTCATAGGGCACATCCGCCGACGAACCATGCACCATAATATTGCCACCCTTGTCGGCAACACTCATTCCACTTATCACCTCAAGCGGTTGGCGCACCTTAGACGAGCGCAAGGTCTTGGGGTCGAAGCGATACAGACTTACACTGTCCCCGTTCTGCGCGGTATAATACAGACACTTGTCATACAACGAATAAACCACATCCTCGATACTTGTGGCATCGTCAGCCGTGAGAGGAGTGACCTTGCGGGTGGCGGTGTCCATCACATAGAGATGATAGTCATACATGCTCGGTGTTGCGCCCTCGGGCACTCTCTTGCCAATACAGCCGAAAGCCTCAGTGCTTGCCACAAAGAACACCTTGTCGCTATTGCCTCCATAGATGGCATTGCCTATAAATCCGTCCTTCTCTACCAGCATTTTGCTTTGCATGGTCTGCAAGTCGAGGTCGTAGAATGTCTGACGTGTTGTAGGTCGCTGCGTGAGCGAGTCGGTGGCTACAGAGAAGAGGATATGTCTGCCATCGGGAGTGATGTCGCTTATCGACACAGGATGGTAAGTATAGGTAAGTGGCTGCACCATTCCCGTTGCAAAGTCAAGACGTGCCAACGAATATCTCGTGCGCCACCCAGGTTGACGGTCGTCGGGATGCACAATCTCAAATACACCGTCTTCCTTCTTAGGTCCATCATGCGACTGCATTATGATGGCGAATGTCTCGGTGGGTGATATTGCATAGTAATAGGTGGGCATGTCGGGAGTGAGCACCGTCTCAACTCCTGTTGCGGGGTCAACAGCCTTCAGGGGCTTCTTGTCTCCCTCCTCTGCCAAATAATAATATCTGTCGGAAGAGGGCATCCACGACAGTCGGTCGCTTACGGAGCGTTTCATTCCTGTCTTTAGGTCAACGAGCAGATTCTGCGAGCGTGTCTTGTTAGTGGCATCAAGCCAACGCCATCCCACAAGAGCCCATCTGCCCGAAGGAGAGAGAGACGCCTTGTTGGTTATGCGCGTTGCCAACACGTCAGCCATCATGAGGGCATGCTTTCCGCCGTCTGCCGATGACAATGCTGCCGAGGGCAATGATATAGCCAATCCCGTACTGTCCGCCACAAACTTCAGAGTCAACGAATGATAGCCCGGCTGCAAGGATAAGGCTCCCCCCTGCTCCACTCCGTCGGCATAGAGTTTATATTTCTTTGCTCCCTTGACATTAGCCTTCAGTTCCTTTATATAGTTTGATGCCATAACGTCGAAACGCACCATATTAAGTGTGGCGGAGTCGAGCTTGAGAGAAGACAAATCGACAAGCGGTTTTGCATTAGTCAAATCAAGTGACAATGTTGTAGCCACGGCATTGTCAGCCGAATAACGTGTCTGGTTATTGTCGATACTGTCGAGTACAAGGGGTTGCACGACATTAAACGGTCCTGCATATCGCACCCTCTCCACCTGATAATCGGCGGCACTGATAGTAGTTGCCAATGCCATCGGCATCATGGCAAGCATAAGATTTCGGTATAGTTTCATTGCTATTATTATTTTTGAATGTCCTAACGACTGCAAAGTTACATTATTTTGACCAAGCAGCCAAATCTAATTACACTTTTTAATCCATATATCAGAAAAAACATCAAAAAAACATCAGTTTTGTAGCCATATACGGAAAAGTTTTAGTATTTTTGCACCCGATAAAGACAACTTACTATATGAAAGCCTATAGAATCGTTCCATATATTGCAGTATTGATCACTGCACTAGGCATCTGGAGCTTTTTCCAGTTTGCTTATGAATACTCGTTCTACTACAAGGAGCAGAACCAACTGTTCCTGATGTCTGCCGACTACCTTGCCACCTACTTCGACCGCAAGGCGTGGGCAGCCAATATGGCGGGCGACTTCCTGACTCAAATGTATTACTACACCTATGCGGGGGCAGCAATACTCACCGTCGTCATCACCGTCACCGGACTTATGCTCACATGTCTCCTGCGCAAGATTGGATTAATGCGCCCCTTGGCCTTCGCTGCCGGAATAACAATGATGTTACTTACGGCAGCACTCAACTTTGATGTAGAATACCGTTTGGGACAGCTTTTGTCTATCACGGGTATGCTACTCACACTGATAATCATCGCCACCCCTAAATGGCGATATATTCGATACAGCCAGGGAACTGCCAAGGTAGCAGCTCTCTTGTCAATAGCCTTCATGCCCTTATGTGTATGGATGTTCTGGCAACCGAATCTTGGCCGCCTGCAAAAGCCCGACATGGATGTCGAGAAGTATCTTGAGATAGAGAGTCTGTATTACTTTGGCAGGCACGACGAGATGTTGGCAAAGGTGAGGGAAATGCCTAATCCCACCAACGAGGCGGCCTTCTATTATTATCTTGTGATGGCCCAACGCCGCCAACTGCCTGAAGTTATTAATAAGGTGAAACCGGTGAATCTCGGTACGCTATACGAGATAGGACCTAAATCCACTCCCGTTGAGATAAAGATGGTAGGCGAACTGTATTATGCCCTCGGCGACATGACACTTGCCGAGCGCGAGGCACTGTTGGCATGCGTGTTCGCACCCGACAACCGCAACGTGAGAATGGTGAAACGACTTGCCGAGGCCAACCTTGTGGCAGGCGACTACCCTGCGGCAATGAAATACCTGCGCATTCTCGACAACACACTTGCCTACAGCAGATGGGCAAAAGCCAACCGCCCCACACGCGATGGCAAACTGCGCTCGATGTCACTGACCTCCAAGCGGGAATATGCCATCAAGAATGACACACTGCGCGCCAACGCCAACTGCCGTGACGTGCTGACAACACTGTTGGCTGCCAATCCTCACAACCGTGTAGCTCTCGACTACTTGCTCTGCACTGATTATATCGTCGGGGCAAGGGATATGTTCATGGAGGATATGAAGAAATACTATATCCCAGTCTATGGACAACCGACAGAGCCGATGTACAGGGAACTGTTTAAGAATTGAAATATTGAAATATTGAAAAATTAAAGGGCTAATGAAAAGAATAATATATTGGATGATGTTGCTGATTGTGGCAACAGGATGCGACAACAGGATGGAGGTGACAGCCGATATGGATGCACCCATCTATCCCGACTATCGCGACGTGACCATACCCGTGAATATAGCTCCACTTAACTTCCTTGTGCGCGACTCTCTGTGCCAAGATGTCAAGGTATCGGTAAATGGCGAGATAATATGCAACGAGAGCGGAAACGAGGTTACATTTGACATCGACGACTGGCGCAAGTTGCTTGCCGACAATGTAGGCAAGAAAATCACTGTGAGCGTGAGCGTAGGACAGGAGAACGAGTGGGTTGAATACCGTCCGTTTACATGGACTGTCATGGGTGATAGCATCGACCCCTGGCTCACCTACCGACTGATAGAACCCGACTATGAGGTGTTCAGCCGTCTGCAGTTGCAGGAGCGTTGTCTTGAGGATTTTACCACACGCAACTTCTGCGACTATGAGCGAGTGGGCAACCGCTGCATGAATTGTCACACATATAGCAATCAGTCGCCCGATTTGTCAATGATGTACGTCAGAGGCGAAGGCGGTGGAGCAGTGCTCAACCGCAACGGCAAACTGGAGTTGCTCGACATCAAGGCCGAAGGGATGGTTGGCGGAAGCGTGTATTTCGGTTTTCATCCCGACGGAAGGCATATAGTCTTTTCAGCCAACAAGATTATTCCAGCCTTCCATGCTGCAGGCAGTAAGCGATTAGAAGTATTTGACACTGCGTCGGATGTGTATATTGCCGACCTCGACCAACGTAAGATTATCCGCAGTCCCCTACTTGCCGACAGTCTGTGGCTCGAGACCTTCCCCACATTCTCGCCCGACGGCAAATACATCTACTACTGCACGGCGCGTAACTCGTTGTTACGTCGCGACTCTGCCGACCTCGGGACTGCCGTAAGAGGATTGCAGTATGTGCTCTGCCGCATTCCTTTTGACGCCACCAACGAGACTATCGGCACCAAGGCCGACACTCTCACCGAGGCTTCCACGTCGGTATGCCATCCACGAGTGTCGCCCAATGGCAAACTGCTACTATATACCCAACAGGCGTACGGCACATTCCCAATCTGGCACCGCGAGACTGACCTAAGGATGATTAACTTGGAAACAAGAAAAGTGGATTCCTTGAGTGTCGTAAACAGTAACATGTCCGACACCTATCACTCATGGAGCAGCAACAGCCGATGGTTTGTGTTTGCCAGCAAGCGCGACGACGGGCTCTACGGCAAGCCATATTTCTGCTATGTCGATCGTCAAGGCAAGGCACACAAACCATTCGTGATGCCACAGAAATACCCGTCGTTCTACGACAACTTCCTGAAATCATACAACGCTCCAGAATTAGGAAAAGGACCTCTGCCCTTCAAGGCAGAGGATGTGGGCCGACTCTTTGACTCACCTCCCCTGCCATTTACCTATAAATAACTCAAGTAAGATATTGAAGTTAGAAGGTATAATCGACAACACCTTCCCATGTGTCATCGAAAGTGAAGGTTATGTCGGTTGGTCCCTCGATAACCCCGTCGAACACCCGACTATCTATCTTTGTCACTTTGCGTAATGACACTGGGATATCTGAGAATTTCTTTGATCCAATGACTTCATTTGATTCCGAATAGCCTGCGAAATCCCAATCCACCGTCTGATTGTCACTTGACACGAAGGTATATAGTTCAAATGTCTTGACTCCCTCTGCCTTCTCTATCTCCACATTGCGGCGGGTAGAGGAAGCTACTCCTATCTGGTTGGCGGGATCAAACGATACAGATGCTCCCTTATAAATATAATTAAAGAAAGACACATTATCAGGTATGTCATCCGTGATATTCAGTTGAATCTTTGCCACGGCACGGGTAAGTTGAACGGTTATCTTATTGGCTTCTTTCCCGATGACAACATCTCCGTAATAAGAAAAGACATCAGTCAGTGGGGCTGAGAAACTAATCTTGTGGCAATTGGTCGTTGTGGGTGAACGCTGTCCAGAGTGTGCCAATACAACGAGTTGATACGTACCAGGATCCAAGTCAACGGACATGGTTCCGAATCCCGGGTCAGAATTTTCCTGGTTGACATAATCCACTCTTACGTCGTCCTGATAAAGCACCATAGTCATTCGGGTAAATCGGTCTTTAAGAGGCAATGACTCTTGGCCTTCTTCCGTTGCACCCGACTTGGTGACAACACACTCTGCCTTTACTACAAGATTGCCATCAATCACAGTTGATCCTGACTGTACAATCTCTTCGGCAACATACTTCTCACATGCCGCAAACAAAAAAGCAGCGAAAATCAATAATAGTGTCTTAATTTGTTTCATGTTATTTAATATTAGTTTCTATTCTCTTGTCCGAAATAATTTGTCTTGCCACTTCCCTGCTATCTAAATCCACGGGATGGGATGTGAAGTCGGGAGTGTTGAATGAATATAATGATTTGGAGTAATAATCCTTGGGATTCTTTTGTGGAAGAAGGAATGCCTTGGTCGGTTGTCCCTTCTCGTCGATACACGATAAATAGAGGTGGGAATAGAGTCCGTCGATACGTCGCGAGGTGAAGACAAACCAATGCGACCCGATGCTCCAATTGTGGAAACTGTCGGCATCGTCACTGTTAGCAGCCTTCAGAGGTTGGGCTTTCATAGTGCGCAGGTCGAGCAACCATAGGTCGCTCTCCTTATGCCAAATTGAGAAATATCCGTAATCCATCTGCGTAAACATTAGATAACGCCCGTCGTATGAGGGTCGAGGCCATGTTACTGTTTTTCCCATACTTACAGCATTATAAACGGTGTCAACCTTATTGCCGAAAGCACCTTTTTCGGGGTCGAAGGCTATACTGCATAGATTATATTTCTGATCCTTGAATTGCAATGGATATTCCTTCTGTAAGCTGGTGAGATAGTACAGAGTGCATCCATCGGCTGAAAAGACGGGAGAATTCTCTGAATAGAGCTTTGTCGAGAGAAGAGTGTCGAGTATCAGCTGGTGCTTCTCTATGTCATATACAAAAACATCCGAAGATAGGTCGAACACCTCCACCCTCTCGTCCTTCACTATATGGAATCCCTGTCGAGTCATATTGGTGGAGAAAGCGCAATATTTCCCCGACGGGTGCCAATAGGGATAAACCATAGAGCCCTTGATGGAATCGTTCTTTGCCTTGAGTAGTTCACATTTCCCCCCTGACTTCACGAGTGTTGCCCCATGGTCGCCACGGATATGGAAAACGAAGTTGTCGGGATTGGTCTTGCACGACGTATGGCAGTTGACGCACATTCCCGGCACCTGAGTATTCTCAATGATTGCACGCTCATCGAAATTGTCAAGTCGCCGCTCATACAGTCCCATGTGACTATACACCTCATATCCAGGAGCAATGCGTCGATAGGTCAGTCCATAGTCTTTCATATCGTATTTGCTCACATACATCTCAAAGTCGCGATAGCGTGTCCACCTACCATCACTCTTGGCACATACAGTAAAGGTAAGTTTTCCGCCCTTATTGCTTGCCACAAGACTATGCCAGTCGTCAAGGTTGAAGTCGGCATATTCACCCTGCACATGCATTTCGCCCCCTTTACTGCCCTTGACGACAACATCCACCTTATCAACATCGCCCTCAACATTGAAGTTCATCGGAGCAATCGTTGCAGGTATCGTAACTCCCACATAGTCTGGAAATATCGTCGGCATCTTATCAGAAGGCACCGCATTATCCACCGTCTCCGTACAAGATACAAGAAACGAAACAATCAATACCCCAATATATGCGAACCATTTTTCATTAATTAGTTCGCGTAGCCATTGGCTTTCCCTTCGGTCGCTAAACCTTATTTCTTCATTCTTCATTCTTCACTCTTTATTTAAACGATTCCTAATTCCCCAACAAGTACCTCCACGTTGAGCATCCCTGGTATCTCTGAATCTCTGCCTGTGGCAACTTCCGTTGTTGTGCGTATGCTAATGCCATAGCCTCAACAGCTGCACGAGGAGTATAATTCTTCAATGTCTTAATATAAGTATAATACTCCATAAAGGTAGGGAAGTCGCGGTTGAGCAGCGGATAGACGAGCAGATACTGCATTGCCATCATATTCTCCTTGTTGCGCATGAGCAATTGTCCGCATATCTTATCCACCTCCTTGTCGCTAAAGAGGAAATCATCAGCAAGGCGCACCTTGCGCAGATAACCATACACGTTGTTCTCGTCGATAAGTCTCGGATTGTCTATCATCTCCAAACGTCGCTCTGCCCATAGTCTATAATAGATGGTTTTCTTGAGCATAGCGAGATACTTCCTTGCCACGGCATACTGCCCGTTGATTAGGTTGGTTTCGGCAAGACGCTTTATCGCCCTCGCACTCTTGTTGTAATTCGGAACGGATTCCATCGCCTCAAACGCATAACGTTGTGAAGTATTGACCAGTCCGAGCAGGAAATACACATCGCCAGTAAGCATCGTGGTAGAGAAATTGCGCTCAAACTCCGGCAACAAGCCTTCTGTGCCATGCTGGAAGAAGTCGAAGCAACGGTCGCCCAACTGTCCCGTCATACCGAGTGCAAGGTTGGTGGCACATACACTCATCGGTAGTGAAGGTTGCTTGCGCTCCGACTTGGCTATAACATCATTCCATCTCTGCTGACGCACAAGCCAATCATATTCCACCAAGTCGTATTTCAGATCGTCGTATGCCTTTGGAATCATTATCATTGCCAATCCTGCCACTGCTATACCCGACACGGGAATAAGTATCTTGGTGTTCTTTATCGACAAATGGATAGGGATAATTGCCAACAGCAATGTAACAATAGTTATTATAATTAAGGTATATGGTATAACCTCAATAAAACGATAATAGTATATTCCAACAAATAGTCTGTATAATGGATATGGCACAAACGATGCACTCACCAGTATCCACACCAAAGCATATACTAACGACAAAATGACAATGGCAATTGCCGACAAGCGTGTCTTGAATTGTCCTGCAATCTTTACTCCTGAATATATGGCAAACACAAAGACAACCGGACCTATAAGCCAATATACCACGGGAATTGCCACCAGTGAGCTACAGACACCGGTAATACATCCACGGGGAAGCAACAACATAAACACCAACGCAAAAATCAGCGATACGGAATATGCCAACATCGTACTCTCATCTCCCATCTGATACCATATCATCAGCGACGGAACAAACGACAGTATGTATGCCAACCAAGGGTTGTCATCCTTGCGCATATTACTCTTGGCTATCATCCACACCAACCTTTGCAGCAACACATAAACTGCCGCAATGACTATCGCACCAATAGCTGGACTATTATAAAATTGTGTCAGGAACTCCGCAACGTATGTTCCTAATCCACCGGGGACAGCAATGCGCTCTGCAAAATAAGAAGAATCAAAGAGAAAGAGCTGAAACTGCTCTTGATACCCCATGGCATAGGGATATCCCTTAAACCAAAACAGATAGGCAGCCACTCCAAGCACGGCAGTGAGTGCCCATCTGACGACTGCTTCATTATTATTCTTAATTATTGGCATCTTCTTTTTTTACTGCAAATGTAGGCATTATTTTCATTATCACCAAGAAAAGCCTCAGTTTATTAAAAATAATTAACTGTTCAATGACGTTGAAAGATAATTGTAACATATTTGTATTTGATTATTAAACAACTTGCCACATTGTTGATTACTTGTTTCTACATATTAAGAATAAGCCATAAAACGCAATT
>SAMEA3663023__coassemble_1158_pt1 | contig 17407 bp, 13 predicted proteins | sample SAMEA3663023__metabat2_low_PE_038 | metagenome-assembled genome bin SAMEA3663023 (sample SAMEA3663023) | pig gut metagenome | biome: pig gut; feature: pig-associated habitat; material: faeces | place: France | collected 2012
GCTTGTCAAACTCAGAGTTCATGTCGTTGTCGGTGTCGAGCAGATAGAGCTTCACGCGACCCACGTTAGCCACCCATACAGAGGCGTGCACCTGATAGTTGGTGTAAGGTACATCCACAACCAATGGGTTGCCGTCCTTGTCATAGACACGCTCTACGGGGATAGAGTTGAAGTTCTGAGCCTCGTACTTGGCAATCTGCTGACCGTCCATGCTCAGGGTCTGAGTGAAATAACCGAAACGATAGAGGAAACCAACGGCACACATGTCAACGTTGCTGTCAGAAGCCTCCTTCACATAGTCACCGGCAAGCATACCGAGACCACCAGAATAAATCTTCAATGCAGAATGGATACCATACTCCATGCAGAAGTATGCTACAGAGGGGCGCTTGCTGTCGGGCTTAACGTCCATGTACTCACGGAAGGACTTATAGACACCCTGAATGCGCTTCATCAAAGCCTTATCCTTCACAATCTCCTCCTTACGATCAAAGCTCAGACGCTCAAGCAACAGCACTGGGTTGTGCTTTACGGCGCTGTAGAGCTCAGGATCGAGATCTCTAAACAAATCACGTGCCTCGAAATTCCATACCCACCAAAGGTTGTGTGCAATCTCGTCAAGACACTTAAGCTCCTCGGGAAGTGTTGACTTAACAACAAGCTCCTTCCACTGTGGAGCACTCACATAATCAGCTTTAATTTTCATATACTCTCAAATTTGTTATGATGAATCTTTTTTTATTTACTTCATTCTCAATGACGCCCTGCTGAGCGCAAGGTCATAGGCCTGGTGGTAATACTTGATAAACTCGCTCCACAGAGCCTTCTTCGACAGTTTCTCGGCAGCCGAGCGGGCGTCTGCCACCTGTTTCTTGGTCATTGCCGAGAACTCTGCCACGGTGTCCTTGATGGCGTCAGCCACCTCGGAGTAGTTGTAGTCGGTGCGATGGATTACCTTCACGCCGTCTTTCAGTTCGCCATAATGCCCAACCTCGGTGTTGACCCACTGACCGAATCCAGCAAGGTCGGTAGTGATACATGGCACTTTGAATGCTATGGCCTCAAGCGGGGTATATCCCCACGGTTCGTAATACGAGGGATATATGCAGAGGTCATTACCTAATATTATATCATAATAGGTCATATTGAGTATGCCGTCATTTCCGTCGAGATAGCAAGGCAGGAAGATTACCTTCACATTGTCTTCCTTGCGGTTGTGCATGTCGTAGTACTTCATCATGCTGAGCACATTGTCGTGGCTCATCTCGTGGAGCCAATGGGTGACTTGCGGCACCTCAAGCGGTGTGTCATACTGCTTGCCTGAGTCAAGGCGTTCCTTAAGATCCTGACGCGGTTCGCCCACCCATCCGGGCACCTCAATAAAAGCGAGAACCTTTTTCTTCAATTCCTTGTCTCTCAGCAGTCTGTTCATCGACTCTATATATACATCCACACCCTTGTTGCGGAATTCATATCTACCGCTTGTAGATACTATCAGCGTATCGTCGTCAAGACTCTCGCCGAGCAGGGCATTGGCCACATCAAGCAGGCGCTTGCGTGCAGCCTTGCGCTTGCGTGTGAAGGTGGCGGCATTAGCTGGCACAAAACTGTTGTCAAAGCCATTGGGCAGCACCTCGTCCACTTTCTTGTCGAGCAGTTCCTCACACTCACGCGCGGTAATCTCGCTCACGGTGGTGAAGCAGTCGCAATGGAAAGCCGTCTGCTTCTCTATCGAGTGCTTGCTCTGCATATTAAGCTCGCCAGCCATCTGGTCGCCATTGTATGCGAAGAGATAGTCATAGAGGGGCTTCATATTGCCGGCAATGCTTCGACCGATACTTGTGGCATGTGTGGTGAAGATAGTGCCCACCTGCGGCAACTTGTTGTTGACGTAGAGCAATCCCAGACCAGTCATCCACTCATTGGCGTGATAGATGACCTTATCCTTCTTTGTAAGAGCAAAATTATAGTAACTCTCGACTACAAGACCGGCTGCATAAGAGAACATCGAAGCCTCGTCGTAGTCGCCGTAAGCATGCAGGCTGTCAACCTGGTAGTTTTCCCAGAGCCAGCCGTAAATCTCGTTTTTCTTCTCATAATACTTCTGGAAATCCACAAGAATAGCTATAGGATTTCCAGGTATGGTCCAACGTCCAACTTTGACTTTCAGACCTTCCTCAGTAGCTGTTTTTTTCCAATCGGCAAGCAATTTTGCATCTTCCTTGAAATAGGGGCATGCATTTTCGTGCCATACGTCAGGACCTATGAAGAACACCTTATCCTGCATTTCCTGCTGTAGCGTATTGGCTCGGGTAGAAAGCACTGTGTAAATTCCACCTACCTTATTGCAAACTTCCCAACTGGATTCGAATATATAATCCGGATTCATTATAAAACAATTTTATCTTAATTAACCAATTCGGCCGCAAAGATAACTAAAATTTTCTTTATTTGCAATAAAAAAGCGATAAAATATTAAAAAAATGAAGATATATTGATTTATGTTTGCTATCTTTGCACAAAAATTTAAGATTTCATGAAAAAAACATTGTTTATTTCGACATTTATGTTGTTGGGATTTTCATTGGTTTTCGCCCAAAACCCGACAAAGCCTTTCAAGGGCCGTTTCGACAACGACGAATACAAGGTTTACCTTGTGCTCAACCTTCACGACCAGAATGTGAAGGTGCCAGGACAAGACCTTTACGGCGAGCTCCCCGGCTATCTCGGCAAGCGCAACAACTCGTTCTGCTGGCTCATCACTGGAGCCAAGGTGAAATCAAATAGCAAAGCCAATATCGAACTCATCAACGAATACGGCAGCGAGGATCTCGAAGCCACGCTCACCATGCAGGGCGACTCGCTGCTCACCCTCAAGCAGGGCGAAGGCAGCGACATCAAGGTGCCCAATAAGGGAAAATGGCAGAAGTTGCCCTCCACCCTTATTTTCAAGAGAAAAAAATGAGCGAGGCGTGGTCAATCCATTGAGGAGTGATAGCGCATGAGTCCGTCCATCGGACTGCGCATCACCTTGCCAAGGCTATATCCCTCAGCCATGGCAGCCTTCTCCAACTGCTCGCGGTAGTAGTAGGCCACGCTCCCTATCGCCCCCACGTGCAAGTCCTTGCGCCCATACCTGTTGACATTGCGGCGGAAATGCTCGCGGAAGTTATCCACTACCATCTCATCCAACTGTTTCACCTCAAGATGTTGCCTTATAAACTTCGACGTGGAGGCAAGGAAACGGTTGGCGAGTGGTTCGCGATACACCTTATTTATAATAATATTTATACTGAGTCCGGTCTCTGAGAGCCATTCGTCCTTCAGGCTCTCGGGCAATTGACCCTTAAAAAGAGCATTCACGAATAATTTGCCGAGCACTGCCCCACTACCCTCGTCACCGAGGATATATCCCAACGGGGGAGTGTTCTCCACCACCCTCTTGCCGTCATACAGACACGAGTTGGCACCAGTGCCCATTATGCAGGCAATGCCCTCGTTGGCTCCGCACACTGCCCTTGCCGCCGCCAACAGGTCGCCTTGCGCCTCTATCCTCGTGCAGTGCGGAAAAGCCTTGCCAAGGATGCTACACATCATCTCAACCTTGTCCTCGCGACATCCGCTCCCGTAGAAGTATATCTCCTCGGGATAGATGTCACCCATCTTCGGCAGCAGTTCTGTCTCTATCACCGCCGCGATATTATCCGTGTCCTGATGAAAAGGATTGATGCCTTGGGTAGCCATCGAGGTCACCATCCGTCCATCGTCAACCACAGCCCAGTCGGTCTTCGTACTGCCGCTGTCAGCTATCAAAATCATACCCATATATCTTTTTTTGGGTGTAAAGGTACAACTTTTTTCCTATTTACTGCTCATATTTTCAAAAAAAAGCGTAACTTTGCACGAAAATTCCGAAATATTCATCAAGAGAAAGACAATGAAAAGACTATTTGCTATCATATTTGTGGCATTTGCCTGTACGTTGAGTGCCCATGCCGTTTTGAAGGAGAAAGACCTTGAGCGCACACTTGCCATACTGCGTATTGAACTCACCAACACCCACCGCGAGATGTCGCAGCGGGTGGAGGTCAATAAGAAGAAAGCCGAGGCGATGCGACGCAGTCTGATATCCGTACTGCAGAAGAGCAACCAGAACGCGCTCATGCTCTATTCTCAAAAGGAAGACTACGTGTTCGACCTCACCTATGCCTGTCATGAGGCCACCGAGCAGTATCAGACATTCGTAAAGTTTCAGGTGCCCTTCAAGTCCTACCTTGACAAGACCCAACTCGACATCGCCCGCTACGACAGTCTCGTGGCGAGCCTAAAGCGCATGCCCGTGATGGTGCTCAGCGACAAGTCGAAGATCGATCGTAACGTGTGCCTCACCCTTGCCTCCGACATACGCAACACCCTGCGCGACAACTACGAGAACACCCGCGACTATATACGCATCTACGACATGAGCGAGTCGCGACTGAAGGCCATCAACGACTATGCCAACAAGCGATATGACGACATACAGACAAGTATCTTCAAGAACGGCGGCGATGATTATCTGAAGATACTCTCGCGACTGCCGTCGGCCATCTCAGAGACTCAGACCACCGTCTCTCAAAAATACTCGTCATCCACCCATCGCCATTCGCAGTGGGACAGCCGCATCATCCTCTCGCTCTTCGTCAGCATCATCTTCTATGGCATAATAGCCTCGCTGCTCAATGTGGCAGCCTTCCGCTATCTGCTGCCCAAGCGCGTGCAGACAAATGATTTCCGCAAGAAGCGCTCGTGCATCATCATGGCCACCACCACGGTCACCTTCGCCATCATCGTAGGTATCATACGCGCCACAACCCAGCAGAACTTCCTCATCATGGCCAGCGACCTGCTTGTGGAATATGCATGGCTCCTGGGCGTGATTCTCATCTCGCTCTTGCTACGTCTCAACGACCGTCAGATCAAGAGTGCCTATCGCATCTATAGTCCTCTCGTGGCAATAGGATTCATCGTGATATCCTTCCGCATCATCCTTATCCCCAACGAACTTGTCAACCTCATCTTCCCGCCCATCCTTCTGCTGTGTTCTATATGGCAGTGGTTGGCAGTGAGAAAGCACAACCAGAACATACCTCGCTCCGACATGTTCTACACCTACATGTCGCTCGTCGTCTTTATCGCTTCGGTGGTCAGTTCGTGGATAGGATTCACCCTGCTCAGCGTGCAGATGCTGATATGGTGGATAATGCAGCTCACATGCATTCTCACCATCGCCTGCCTCAGCCGATATATCGTGTTCTATGGCAAGCGCCATCGTCTCGACAGCAAACCGGTCACATCCACCTGGGCATATCATCTCGTACGCGAGGCAGTGCTGCCCGTCATGGCAGTCATATCGGTGATGATAAGCATCTATTGGGCTGCCGACGTGTTCAATCTCAGCGACCTCTGCTGGTCGCTCTTCACCCGCGACTTTGTCAACCTCGATAATCTCAAACTATCGCTCATCCGCATTACCATTGTCACTTCATTGTGGTTCTTTTTCCGATATATATGCGACACATGCCGTTCGCTGCTTCGCCGTCATTTCGAGCTTCAGGATCCCACTTCGGTTGAGAGTCGCATGACAATGGCCAAGAATGTGCTTCAGGTAGTGGTGTGGGGCGCATGGTTCCTGATGAGCCTCTCCATCCTCGGCATCAGTTTTGCATGGCTGATGGTTGTCACAGGAGGATTATCCACAGGTATCGGTTTTGCCTCCAAGGATATCATCGAGAACATCTACTATGGTATATCCCTCATGACAGGCCGTATCAAGGTGGGCGACCTCATCGAATGTGACGGTGTGCGAGGCAAGGTGGCGTCCATCAGCTACACCAGCACACTCATCGAGGCAACCGACGGTTCGGTGATAGCCTTCCAGAACAGTCAGCTATTCACCAAGAACTACAAGAATCTCACCCGCAACCATGGTTTTGCCCTCTCTGTCATCGTCTTCGGCGTGGGCTATGGCAGCGACATCAACGACGCTTGCCGCAAGGTGGAGCAAGCCGTAAGCGCTCTCGCTCATCCCGGCATCGACCCCGAGAAGCCGGTGAAGGCAGTGTTCATGGAGTTTGGCGACAGCAGTATCAACATCAAGTTGCTCTGTTGGGTGGATGTGCTTCGCCAGGTGTATGTGGAGAGCGACATCAAGGAGTGCATCTACAACACGCTTCTCGAGAACGACATTGAAATGCCGTTCCCAAAGCGTGATGTATATATTAAGAATGAGTGATTAAAACAATTTAACGTAAGATATTTGCTCGTTTCGCTCAAATATCTTACCTTTGCAGTCGCATTGCGGAATTAGCTCAGTTGGTAGAGCATTGGCTTCCCAAGCCGAGGGTCGCGGGTTCGAGTCCCGTATTCCGCTCTTTCCCCCTACACTTTCTCTACCAGATACGTGCTCTCGTTTCGGGAGTAAGGTAGAGGATATTTCCGAACTTCACGTCAAAAAGCTCATACCATCGGTCGGTGTTCATCACCGTGCCATTTACGCGCTCCTTTGCCAGCGAATGTACGTCGTCTTTTCTCCTTCTTAATGCATATTTAGGGGTGTATTTTGCACGCCACTGCTCGGCATAAGCCTGATAGAATTTACGTTCCTGCTTCGTCATCTCCTCGCCGTAGTAACCCTCGCGTTTCAATTTCTCCACGTATGCCTGCAATCCTATCAGGAATCCTCCCAGGTCGGCAGTGTTCTCGCTGAGTGTCATTTCGCCGTCGGCAAATACGTTTGGCAATTCATTTGGCATTATCTCGAGCATATTAATACAGTCAATCAATTTCTGCTGCCTATCCTTAAACTCCATCTTGTCGGCCACTGTCCACCAGTTTCTATAGTTGCCGTAGGCATCAAACATAGAGCCATTCACGTCGAGGGCATGGGTCATTTCATGTCCTAAGGTCGAAGCCAACGTAGAGTAGTTGAAGGCATCCGAGTATTCCTTGCTGTAATACGGCTCCATCAGATATATCGGCAGTATGGTCATACTGTTGTCACCAGGATTATAATAAGCATTATCCACCAACAGACTGACATCTTCGCACAGAATCATCCAGTTGAACGACATCTCTTCAGATGTCTTTCCCACACAAGCCATGGTTCCCTTGAAATTAGCAGCCCTTATCTGCATCATGTCTTCCACGAGCGATGTTCCCGTGAGCTGTGGCAATGCCTCTTCTATCCATTTATCGGGATAACCGATGTTGAAGATCATCTTGTCCAACTTCTCGTAGGCCTTAGCCTTGGTCGTGCCGCTCATCCAGTCGAGCGAATCCACACGTGTCTTAAATACGTCTATTACTTGTTCGGCAAACTCTTTCATCTCGGTTTTCTGTGCTTCTATATTGAGATGAGTGGCATAGTCGTATGATTGGATGTAATTCATATTGTACCTTTCAAAATCATACAATTCCAATTTCATATATGAATAAAGGGAGTACTTGTCCTTGCCTGCTTTATACTCCTCGTTTGAGGCAAAGCATTTATCCCTCAATATGCAGTAGCGCAATGTATCTCTGATTTCCTCAGGAGTTAGAGCCCTCACATGGTCGTAATATTTCTGCAGCTCTTTGTCAAAAGTGGCGTATTCCTCATCAATCCCCAGTTCGGCGAAGATACAATCCAGCATGTCATTACCTGTTGCACGTGTTCTTAGTGATTTCAGCGGAACGAAATCATCCAGACGTTCAGGGTGATTGCGGATATAGCTCATCGATGAGTGGTTTTCGATTTGTCCCTCTTCATTGATGGCAGATTTACTATATTTTCCCTTCTCATTAATATTACCGAGGTATGCGTTCATTATCCTCGACTGCGGGATGAGGCCGAGGTAGAACCATGGAGTGTACCCCAACTTCATTGCCTTGGCTATTGCCTTCCATGCATCTTCTTGTGTCTCTATGCCCTCAGTCACCTGTAGGGCCTTGTCGATGGCTTCAAGTGCCGCATCGGTAGTATTGTCAACGATTGCAGCGTCTGCATATAACTTCTTGATGGTTGTCGAGTCCATGCTTGCGGCATATTTATTTATGTAGCCTTGACTTTCATTGCCGCAGAATCCATAATAGGAATACCATCCCAAGTCAAAGTCGTTCCACCATTTACCGACACAGTACATAAAGAAGTCATCGCCTGGAGCTACAGATGTGTCCATGTGCTCATTGTAATTCCAAGGCTTGGTGTCCACAGTGGATTCAGGTACTGGCACTGGCTCATTTCCTGCATCGTCCGAACAAGATGCAGTAGAAGCAATAATCAATACAGCAATTGCTAACAATAATAGTTTATCAAATTTCATCATAATGTATATTGTTTGTTAATAATTTATTTGCAAAGGTAATAAGTCTTTTTTAATCCTCCAAATATTATCTCCATTTTCTCATTAAGAATAGAATAATTTAACACTAACGCCCTTCATTTCCTTCGACTCAAAAAGATTATATGTTAAGGAAGAACAGAAAAGCTCTTTTGTAAGCTCTTAAAAACTCTTTTGCCAGTAACCATAAGATCTTTTGCTAACTGGCAAAAGATCATTTGCTAACTGCCAAGATGCCACAACGCCAGTCATCCTTACTACAAAAGGATAGTTATTCAGATAGCATAAGAATAGTTATTCTATAATCAATACTATCGGGAATCTATTCCTAATAACTTCCCGATAGTATTCCTGCACATTACATAGGCTTTATCATCTTTTCGATGAAGGCTATCTCATCTTCCGACAAACCGTATTTCTCATATAGTTGTTCGTCAATCTCAGGGATGCTCACACTCCAATCTATGTCGCTGATTCAATAATCTCACCTAAATGATACTCTATGATACCATCTGCGAAAACAGTATCGACAACACTTACAAGCATACAACTGCCTTCGCCATAGTTGCCAACTGTGAGGCGAAGGGCGTCAAATCTCCTAAGATATCTTTTTCCGTCAGAAGGGTCAACATAAGTATATTTGTTGAGATTTGTCTGTTTTACTTTCCTATATTCAATAGTCTTATCACCGCTGAGAATCTCATTGAAATAAAACTGTTTAATTCTAAGTGTCAATACCTTCAATCCACGTGTGTCAACTGAGAGAACATTCTTCACAGGACGTTTCTCAAGGCACTTCATCTTAGGGTTATATACAAAATTCACTATTGATCCGTCAATTATCTTCCTTATAATAGCATCAACGACACCTAATGGCACAACAAACCATTCGCGCGGTTCATGCTCGATACCATTGCCATCTACCACCTTTACACTTAGTTGAACAGACTTCAACACCTGATGCACCAAGTCTTCAAATTTCTGTGAATTTAGATTAGCCACCATATACGAAGCCTCTATTTTTACAGGAGCCATCAGGTATGTTGGCTCATTTGCAGCATTTGCTATACGTTCCTCTACGGGATTAGTTGAAAAACCTATCTTGTAAAGATCCTCAATTCCTGAGATTTCAGGATTATCAGACAATGAACTTAAAACATAAACATAACCAGTTACTATGTCTGTATTGTTGATATGATGATTTGAGAAACAATAATCATTAATTTCCTCTTCTGTCTCTGTCACTCCATATCCATCCCCCAGCACATTTTTGCGCAATGTCTGCAATAATATATCCGACTCTGTTCCGTCTTCATATATACAGCGTGTTCTGCCGTCAATAGCGCGATTGGAACTTTCGTAGTTTTCGAGTATCTTCTCAAGCAACACCAACTGTCCACCAACAACATAGTAATGACCTTCCATGAGGTTGATGGTCTTTGAGATTTTTACGAGATTCCGTTTCCCCGCTTTCAGTTCGTTATGCACGTTTCTGAATCCACTTTCATACTTGTAAAAATCTTCACACCTAACCCTCTGCGCTATATATTCAGCCTGTTTTCTTTCGATAACCTTCTTCATGTCATCAGGCATATTAAATATATCCTTTTCTCTTGCCGAAATGTCGCCGAGCAAAGGGTCTTGAAAGATATCATCCAATTCCTTGTCCAAATCCATAACTCAAAATCATTTATTTTTGTTAATACCTATGAGTCTTGCCCACATCATTTTTTCTTTCAAGTCTCCATCGCGTCTTGGTTCCCTGCCATGTTGTTTAATCCATGCATCAAGTTCCGACTGTGCCTTGGCTATACGGTCGGAAGTATTAGGAGCTGATACTTTCGGGCGTACATCATCCAGCAAAGGGTCTTGAAAAACTTCAAGCAATTCGTTTGGCCATTCCATTTTTGTATATATTTTTAATTACTCTTCATATTCCAATCCTGCCATCTTCCTTGCCTTTAAATTTCTCAGCATTTGGTATGCGGCAGCCATCTCCCTCACCTTTGGGTCTGGATCATCCAAACGTGGAATCTGACCGTTATGTTCCTTAATATATGACTTTAGCGGACCTTTGAATATTATTATCGCCTGTTCTACAGTCAAATCATATTTCTGTTCAGCTATCGTGTCCTGTATAATTCTCAGCGTGGGAGCATCCACCGACTTCGACAATACCTCGTATGCCCTTTGGAATGGGTTGATACTGTCAATCAAATTTATGCTCAGTTTGTCGATATTCACAAATCTGTTACTCAATTTTATGAGTCTGTTGCCCTCACTTTCACTTTCTGAACATTCATCCATTATTACCTCACTGCCTTTGAACAGAGTGTCAGCTACAAAGTGTTCCCTAACCATTTCAACCTCTTCTTCGTCAAGGTCGGGATAACGCTCGCGAATCACTTTAGGTATCAGCACATTATTAATCGTCTCAGCGGTGGTTGAACCGCTAATGGCCTTCACTATCATTTCGTTGTTCAATACGTCGGCTTTCAAATCGTCGAGCTGCTGCTCCACTATTTGCCTTGCCTTGGCACTCGTCAGAGGTTTCAGGCCTTCAATCACTACTGTATTAGGTGTATTGCCACTGTCATCATCTTCATCCTCATCCATGTAAGTCTTGAAATTCCATGAAGGTGCCATCACTTGCTCCATCAACAATGAAGCAGTTATAGCTTTCAGGAAATCATTCACAGCCACCTTCACGTCTGCCTGTTCTGCATCAGGCATGGCTATCATATTCACGAATCTTGCAGTGTCCTTCCCCTCGCAGTCGCGCGTGCATCGTCCAATAATCTGTATCACTTCAGTGAGCGAGCCTCTCACTCCAATCGTAAGACACATCTCGCACCATTGCCAGTCAAAGCCTTCCTTTGCTGTGCCCAATGCGATGATAATGTCCATATCCTCACGTTTTTTCATCTTCTGCAGATAACCTTGCACAAGATTGCGCTCCTTACTACTATCTTCAACCAAGTCAGCCACCTTTAGCAGCCTGCCATCAGCGGTTTTCACAGTGTAGATACCGTTGTTGTAATCTTTAAACACTATCTCTCCTATGATTTTTATAATTTCGCTTGTCTCGGTGTATTTTGACAAACCTGTGGATGCCCTTGAATTAACGCTTGGAATATGGATAATCGTCTTCTTTGTAGTATCAAGCACCTCTGCCAAATGATCGAGATAGCTTCCATGATAAAAGTGGTATCCCAAGACAAGGTTTTTCAGAAACTTGTAACCATTAAGCTGTTCATAATAGTTATAAGTTACTGGATAGAACCTTGCCTCGTCTTCTGCTCTCAAGACTGGTATTCCATCGCCGCGAAAGTAACTGCCCGTCATAGCTACAATATGTCCTGTCGAGTTGTTCATCACTCGTCTCACCACATCTCCCAAATTGGAATTTGCATCAGCACTCGTATGATGGAATTCGTCTATGGCAAGCAATGTGTCGTTGAATTCCTCGTCATCCAACTCCTTCATGGCATTCCTCAGAGTTGCATGAGCACACACGAGCACTTTTGCACTCTTTTGTCTGAAGAATTCAATGAATCTCATTTTCTTGTCCTTCTCATTACCTACATCAGTAAGGTTAAAATACGGGGCAACAGTCCAATCTGCGAAAAAACCATAAGGCATGAGTTTTGTATTCTTGAACGAACGTCCGATACTTTTCTCTGGAACAGCCACCACTACTCTTTTCATTCCCTGGTGTGCAAGTTTGTCGAGGGCAATAAACATCAATGCCCTACTCTTGCCAGAAGCAGGAGGAGCCTTAATCAAGAGAAATCGTTTGTTGCGAGCCTCGTAAGCCTTGGCTTGCATTTCTCTCATGCCCAACTCATTGACAGCGGACGATTTGCCTGTCTGTAAATATTTTATATCTACTATTTCATTGCATTTTTGTTCCATACCTTTATTGTTTTTTAGAGGTCATTTTTTCATACATTCTAAACAAACATTCCAACCTTGCCTCATCATTGGCAAAAGGATAACCGGGATAACAGCTCTCAACTATATCGTCAAGCTTCTCGTGTGCTTCCAACAAGTCTTTCGGCATCTTCTCTGGGTCATAAAGTTCTGCCAATGTCTTTCCCACATGGAATTCCCTTGTCACGAGAATATCTTCTGCAGCATCGGCTATCTCCTTTTTCTTGGCGGCGGAGATTTTGGGGAATGGGAAGGTGTTGTAGCATAGCTGGGCGGAATAACGGTAACGTGTTTCCAATCTTCCTCCTACCGTTTTCACCCATACCATGTGCATGGCAGAGGTTAGGATGCCGAATAGCCAAGAATTTGCATCATAGATAACAAAAGCTGAATTTGTAACAACTGTTCCCTTATCAAGCAAACCTATAGGTATGTATTTTCGTTATTCTGAAGATACACCTGGAACAATAATACAATCACTATCCTTATATCGAATCTCGCCGAACGCATGTGGAAACGAAGAAAGTTTTCTTGTACTTTCCCGCTTACTATATTGTCTCATTTCTCGACATTGCTCTATTCTTTTTCTTACTTCTGGTAATGAATACGCTAATGCAATATCATCATCTGTTATCCACAAGCAATAACGTTTCTCCCCTCGTATGAATTCCAACGCACCCATTAATGGATGAATTAATGACGAAGCATTAGGTTCTTTTTGTTCTAATTCTTTTCTCTCAAAGTCATCCAATAATAAGGCTCCACCATCATTAGGCATAGATCCAAAAGACATCTGTGGAAAATTTACTATTGAATCATTTTGTTTTGATATATACTTTACACTTCCACTGATAAGATAAGGACCTATTTCGTCTACTTCAATAGTTTTATCATCATAAAACAAAAACTTACGTCTATTAATATGTGATAATCCAATTATTACACATGATACTCCTGCATTGTATTTTGCATTATTTGTCCATTTAAACGAATTGTATGCAAAACTAATGTTCACATCCATTTTGAAGACACATGGCCATATGAGAGAAACCTGTTCACCTTGACAAATTGAGTTTGTAGTAACAAATGCTATTTGAGAGTTATTGTTTGAAATGTATTCTGCACCCTTTACAAACCAAGATGCAATATAATCCAAATTATTATAAGATATCTTATTGCCGATAGCTTTTTCCATATCTTTTTTCTGATATGGCGTTTGCAATCTTGCCCCCAAATACGGCGGATTACCAAATACAAAAACCTCCTCATCCTTTGTATGGGGACATACTACATTCCAATCAAGTCGGCAGGCATTACCGCACACTATCTGCGTTATGTTCTTCAAAGGTAGAGCCTTGGTGTTCACTCCAAACTCCTCATTGAGCTTTGTATTCATCTGATGCTCAGCAAGCCAAAGCGACAACATGGCTACCTCATGGGGAAAGTCGAGAAGCTCTATTCCATAGAACTGGTCGAGACGGATGACACTGTTATCAACAAACATCTGACCACCCTCGCCCTGGCACTGCTTCTGCAACTTTAGGATATCCATCTCAAGCCATCTAAGCGATTTATATGTAATGATAAGGAAATTTCCACTTCCGCAAGCTGGGTCGAAAAACTTCATGGCGCTCATGCGTTTCAGCAAATTGTTACTATCCCGAATTATCGTCTTACATTCTGCATTATATTCTTTCTGCTTAATGCCACGAAGATTCCACAATTGCTCCACCTTGTCAAAACGCTCTTTCATCTTGTTGTATTCACCTCGCAATTCGTCCAAGAACAATGGATTTATCACTTTCATAATGTTGGGCACACTCGTATAGTGCATACCTTGGGTGGCTCGCACCTCGGGATTGACCACTGCCTGAATCATCGAGCCAAATATGTCGGGATTAATGTCTTTCCAATTCAGTTCGCCACATTCAATGATGATTCTTCTCGCCTTTGCTCCCATGCATGGAATTTGGATGTGCTTTGAGAACAGTCCGCCATTTACATACGGAAACTGCTTCACCATACTGAGCGTATCTCTTCTTCGATGAGCCAAATCCATTACATTAAACGACTCGTCGAGATAGTCAGCCAAGTCGCTGCCGTCCTCCTTGGTATATCTGATGATTGACGAGGTGAACAATCCTTCCTCAAAAATGCCGGTGTCCTCCGCAAAAAAACAAAACAACAGTCTTGTTATGAAGATATTCAGGTCATGCAGGTCAGAGTCGCTACTGAAGTCATTATATGCACGCAGTTCGTCGTGCAGCTTTGCCAATTTCTCGGCTGCCTTGACATCAGCCGGATTTTCATCCACATAGTGCACTCGCTCCACATCCATCAGTGGATAGAAGAAGGCGAAGTCGCAATGCAATCTTTCGAGAGTGTTCTCATACGTGTCCTTCTCTCTCATGTCATAGGCTATGATACTCTTGCCATTGCTCACCGCCACAATCTTGGGTGCAGCCTTTATCACCATCGGATCGCATTTCAGACGTTCAAGGCAATCAGTCATATACCTTGTCTTTGCTGCGCGATAACACAATAGTCCCTTGATGAGCAAGCCGTCGAATGTCTTCAGTATGCCCTTTCCTTCTTTGTAACGTTCAATGTCACGTTCGCTCTTGCCAAAGGAGTATAGCAGTTCATATCCCACTTCGTCAGCAGGAATGTCATGATCGCAGAACACCATCAGGCGCTCCTCTATCTCCCTATAGCCAAGTTGTTGTTTCTTTGCCATAGACGTAGCCTTTCATTTTTATTCAGGCAAAAGCACTTATCGGCAGTTTACGGACAATTTCTTATTATATCAATACAGGGCTTCACGATATGACACGAAAAAGGCGTGATGCCTTCCTTATCATAATCTTGAGGCCCTGAGAATTGCCCGAACTACCTGATAAGTTATGCCCACGCCTATGAAGCGCAGACATTAACAACTTATCCTTCGGTAGTTCAAATCAATGAAATTTCTCAGGTTCCAAGATTAACCGAATAACTGCTAATGCTGTTATTAATATTTCCACGAAATGGTCGCCGCCCTACACTTAGGGCATGCAACTCGCCGACAAAAGTACAAATAAAAAATGAGACTGCAAAGAAAAAATTCATTAAAATATCTTATTTTTGCAATTTCTCTTGTAGAAAGCAAAATCCAGATTATCTTTGAGACAGAAATAACGACAGAAAGAACGTCTGCCTAATAATTAGTTATGCCTTTGCTTATTAATTAACAGGTGAAATTTTCTCCACTGCTTTGATAATCTCCTGCTTCATTTGTTCCCATCGTATCGAGTCAAACATAAAGGGCATAGGTTGTACTTCTGCATCATCGAAGTATGTCAGACTCATTAATGCTCTAAAAATACTAAATTCAGGATATTTTTGTTTATAGAAATCAAGCAATTCATTTATTGAGGCATGTCGGAGAGGATTGGCAGTTGGGACAACTTATTCAGGAGTTCCAAAGTGTTGGGTTCGATTGTGCGGTATGATAACATCTGTAGTCTTCCTTATTTGTATGACTTTCCAATCACAAAACTCACCGATGCCTCGCAGTTTATCGACTACAAGGCCGACATCGAGCAACCCCTGCCAATGATTTACCAGAGCGGCTATCTCACGATAAAGGACTGCAATATTGACCGCAATACATATCTTCTCGACATCCCGAACGAGGAAGTGCGAAATGGATTTATTGAAATTATCAAGCAAATCGATGACAAGGGCTATACCAAGCCCTACGCCGCCGACAATCGCAAAGTGATTGCCCTCGGCATCAACTTCTCGTCGGAGAAAGGAACTATCGACGGATTTATGACGAAGGAACTATAATGAATAGAGATTGTTCTTTGATTGTAGTAACACTGCTCTTTTTATGCTTATCGATCGACTTTCCATCGAATTTGCATCGAATTTGCATCGGCTTTGCATTGGAGGATCAATGGAGGAACAGCGTAGGGACAAGGGCTGAAAAAAGTAGAATTTTGCCTATAACAAAAAGAATTTGATTAATAACACTGCACACTGCACTTTTCGCTCTTAAACCCTTATAAACACAGGGGGTGTGGCGAGTGCTGTGTTGTCGTAAACACTACACTAACACTGCACACTTTCATACATAGCATTAGTGCAGTGTTTGTGCAGTGTTAACGATAAAATTCATTTTGTCAAACCAAAGCGCCAAGTAAACGCCTTATCATTATGTGTCCGTCGCCCTGATTCCGCTGCAGCCGAAACGGCATCATTTCAGTTTGACGCGACAAATATACGCAATTATTCTGAAATGGCAAAGGAAATAGGAAGAAAAATTGCATTTTCCTTGCAAATTTCAAAATAAATATGTATCTTTGCCGCAAAAATGCAATAATTATGGAAGCAATAATGTCTATGGAAAGTATATATAGGATGTTATCATCCTTGACTGACTCAAATAAAAGATGGTTGGCAGACCATCTATATGAGGATTTGGGTGAAACCAAAAGAAGAGTCAGAAAATTAACCCTTACGGATGAGGAGTTAGCCGAAAAACTCTCTGAATTCCCTGATTGGAATTCAAGAGAGCATGCCGATTTGTCATCTGTTGACTATTCTCAATACAGGCCCTATTCATCAACCAAGACAAAAGAAATAATTTCTAAATGGCTATGAAATCGGTAGAACAGCGAGAAATAGTAGAGATACCATTTGTTATGCCAGACGGTTCTGTCCTTCCTCATCCAGCACTTGTAATATCACGAGACGAATTGCAGCTTGATGAAGATGGTATGTTTTATGCAGTATTGATTTCCACGAAGAACTATCATTCAGAATACACCATAAAGATACAAGATGAATGGTTGAATAAGCCTATGGGAAAGCAATCATATTTCATAACCCATTTGGTAAATGTTTTTAATGTGGATGATGTAATTAGTCGAAACAACACTTTTGTGAAAAAGGTATATTTTGAGAAAGTTATAGACAGAATTATTGAAAACATCATAGGTCTATAAATTCGATTTGTATTATCTTTGCCACCGAAAACAAGGTTAAGCGTATGAAGTACCCTATAGGAATACAAGATTTCGAGAAGATTATCGAGGACGGATATGTATATGTCGATAAAACCGAATTGG
>SAMEA3663023__coassemble_1177_pt1 | contig 16955 bp, 16 predicted proteins | sample SAMEA3663023__metabat2_low_PE_038 | metagenome-assembled genome bin SAMEA3663023 (sample SAMEA3663023) | pig gut metagenome | biome: pig gut; feature: pig-associated habitat; material: faeces | place: France | collected 2012
TAATGGTTAGGATACAAGATTCTCAATCTTGGCATAGGGGTTCGATTCCCCTATCCACTACTCTAAAGCTCTTTAAAACACACACATCATTTTGGTGGATTCATCTAATGGTTAGGATACAAGATTCTCAATCTTGGCATAGGGGTTCGATTCCCCTATCCACTACTCCTCCTTTCGTTAGTGGAAGTCGCGACGTCGGATTGACGGAGCGGCTTCCTTTTTTTGTAAACACAGAAGAGACAGAGATACACTCTGTCTCTCTATATTTATAAAACTGACATCAATATTCAAGGAGTTGGATTACGGCCTTTCCTCCGAATCCGATGGTCACATCCAACATATAGCAACTGGCTCCATCGGGTATGCACACTGTAGTATCGAAATGAAACCCTTTGGAATCAACCTTGCTGAATTCCACATTTGACAATATTGATTGTGACAGGAAGCGCATAGGCACTTTACCCTTGAAAATATCCTTCTGGATATCATGCGAATAAAGACACTCGGCACCCTTATACACACTAATATGCACAATGTTGTCATAATATATATTGTCAACTTCCACGCCGTCCTCATTATATGTCGCCCGATGCACTTTATATCGGGTCGGGTTGATGGCTATATAGCAATGATAGCGCTGATTGTCGTAGTTGACAACGGTGTCGCGCTTCACCACCTCAGTGTATGTGAGTACTTTCGGTTTTTGAGTCGAGAACAATCTTATGTCATCGGGATTGTCACTTTTCTGAAGTTTCACTATGTCGTCGTTGGAATTTTTAAACCAAAAGATATTATCCGAATATTTTACAATCGCATATTTTTGCCTATTCTCTCCAATAATGATAGTATCGCCGACAATCTTGAAGTATGCCGGTTGCGAAATCGAGTCGGGATAGTATATGGTGTCGCCTTTGGCACGGAAGTTCACTTCCTGGGTGTCGCTGTCAATCCACACGCCCTGAAGTGCCGTTTTGGCATTAGAGTCCTCGACCTGTGTCGCAGTTTTCTCGTCTTTCTGACGACAGCTGCCGAGGACTCCCAATGATAGTGTGATAATTATTATATGTCGAATCTTCATCAATAAATCTTTTTGCAGAAAAATCGATTGAGATATTGTCACTTGCCTATGCAGTGATACTCGAATCCATTTTCTTCAAGTTCCTCTATATCAAATATGTTACGCCCGTCAATTACAAGCGGTCTGATCATCTCTTTTTTGATAACAGCCCATGTAGGCAGACGGAATTCCTTCCACTCAGTGAGAAGCAGCATGGCATCGGCATCGAGCACAGCGTCATACATGTCGCGGCAGTATGTTATGGGCGCATCGGGCAGGCGTCGCTTGCACTCGTCCATTGCCACTGGATCGTAGGCACGGATGTTGCAACCTGCTTTGAGCAGACTGTCGATAATCACGAGGGCAGTACTCTCGCGCATATCGTCGGTCTCGGGCTTGAACGACAGTCCCCAAAGAGCGATTGTCTTGCCCTTAAGCTCTTTTTCGTCACCATAAGCCTTTACCAATTTATTAAACAATACATGCTTCTGTCGCTCGTTCACTCGCTCCACGGCCTTCAGCACTTCCATCGAATAACCTGCCTTGTCGGCAGTCTTGATGAGAGCCTTGACATCCTTGGGGAAGCAAGAGCCGCCATATCCGCAACCGGCATAAAGGAACTTGCGCCCGATACGAGTGTCAGCACCAATTCCCTGGCGCACCATATTCACGTCGGCACCGACAAGTTCGCATAGGTTGGCAATGTCGTTCATAAATGAAATACGTGTGGCAAGCATCGAGTTGGCTGCATATTTTGTCATCTCAGCAGAGGGGATATCCATGAAGATGACACGGAAATTGTTGATGAGAAATGGTTTGTAGAGCTTTGTCAGAGTTTTCTTGGCCTTTTCGCTTTCAATTCCCACTACCACTCGGTCGGGAGACATGAAATCCTTTATGGCATTGCCTTCCTTGAGGAATTCGGGATTACTTGCCACGTCGAATGTAATGTCAACGCCTCGCTTGTCGAGCTCAGCTTGGATTGTCTCGCGCACTTTGCGTGCTGTACCAACGGGCACAGTACTCTTGGTCACGACAACAAGATAGCGGTTGAGATTCTCGCCAATAGTCTTTGCCACCTGAAGCACATACTTCAAATCTGCACTTCCGTCTTCATCGGGAGGCGTTCCCACGGCTGAGAAAACAATCTCCTGATCATTAAGCACAGAAGCCAAGTCGGACGAGAACTTCAGTCGCCCTGCCTTGACATTCTTTACAACCAGTTCGTCAAGTCCCGGTTCGTAAATGGGTATTTCACCATTATTCAGACGTTCAATCTTCTTTTCGTCAACGTCAATGCAGGTAACATTTGCTCCAGTGTCGGCAAAGCAAGTGCCGGAAACAAGTCCGACATATCCGGTTCCTACAATTGCTATATTCATACAATTTCAAATATAATGTTAAGACTAAAATAATTCGGCATCCTTCAACGAAAGGGCATCCAAATCCTTGGCACTCGTCAGCACGTCATTGGCGTCGATAGGCCACTGGATGGCAAGGTCGGGATCGTCGAATCGAATACTTGCCTCAGATTGTGGCGCATAGGGATTGTCAACCTTATATGTGAAAACGGCTTCATCGCTGAGCACGAGAAATCCGTGGGCAAAACCACGCGGGATAAAGAACTGTCGCTTGTTCTCGTCGCTCAGTTCCACCATCACATGTTTGCCGAACGTAGGACTATTGCGCCTTATATCGACAGCCACATCAACCACGCGTCCCTTTATCACTCTCACAAGTTTGGCTTGCGAGAAGTCGCCCTTCTGATAATGCAGGCCTCGAAGCACTCCATAGGATGACTTCGACTCATTGTCTTGTATGAAGTCAACACGTCCGACATGCTGCTCAAACTCTTCCTTCTTCCATGCCTCAAAGAAATATCCACGGGCATCGTTGAACACCTTCGGCTGGATAATCCAAACACCGTCAATTTCTGTCTTAATATAATCCATAAATCACATTAATTTATCAAATTTCGCTGCAAAAGTAATCAATTTTATTGGAATAATGAAAGCTTTTTGTCTTTTTTCCTCATTTTAGCCTAAAATAATTTGGTTTTTTCAGATAAATGCAGTAATTTTGCAGTCGTGATTGAAATAGAGAGACATATAGAAATACTACTGCTCGACAACGACTGTGTCATTGTTCCAGGACTTGGAGGGTTTACAGCACATCATGTAGAGGCTCGTTTCGACGAGTCGGATGATGTGTTCTTACCCCCATTGCGCACACTCGGTTTCAACCAGCAACTCAAGATTAACGACTCACTGCTCGTGCAATCATACATCGAAGCTTACGATATCAGTTATCCCGAAGCTCTGCGCAGGATTGAGGGAGAGGTTGAGGAATTGCGTCAACGACTCGCAAATGACGGTTATTACGAGATGACCGACATCGGTGTGCTGGAGATGAACGAAGACGGCAACATTATCTTCACTCCCTGTGAGGCTGGAATACTCACCCCGGAACTTTATGGACTTAGTTCGTTTGAGATGCAGCCGCTTATGGCTGAAGAGTCAACGACATCGGCGTCAAGCACACAAGTGCAGAAGCCGAATGTCGAACCTACGCCTATCACAACAACTGTATTCGACCAAGTAGGGCAAAAAGAAGAAACGTCAGCGAATGATGCCGGACAAGACACGGACACCGATGAAGATGCCGAGAAGACGATATGCATAAAGGTGTCGTGGCTGCGTAATGCCGGTATTGCCGCAGCTGCCGCTTTACTGTTGTTCTTCGTAATATTCCCCATGTCACATTCAGGACTTAAGAATGTGAATATTGGAGACTTCAACGGCACGTCGTTCTTCAGCAAACTGATGCCTAAGGACTCGCAGATGAACAATATAAACATTAGCGAGATAAAGGCGAGTGCCAAAGACAGTTCAAGGCAATTAGTGAAAGATTCAGTGAAAGACTCCATCAAGGGAATTGAGCCGAAGGTGAAGTCAGACACATTCTGCATAGTATTGGCAAGTTGCATTCCGCAGAAAAACGCGGAAAGATATGTGGAACAGCTTCACAAGAAAGGATTCGACAAAGCCTATGCGATGGTAAACAACAAGATGGTGAGGGTGATATACGGCAACTATACATCTGAAACCGACGCATACAATGACTTGCAGAAGATACGCTCGAAAGACGAGTTTGAGCAAGCTTGGATACTGAAAAAGAAAAATTGATTAATAAGATAACAGGATTATAAAAGGTGAAAAGAGTTAGATGCCCCAAATGTGACAACTATATCACATTCGACGAAACGAGATACAGCGAAGGACAGTCGCTCGTGTTCGAATGTCACGAATGTGGAAAGCAATTCGGCATTCGTATAGGAACGTCGAAACTAAAGGCGACCCAAAAGGAGGAAAATCCCGATGAGAACGCCAATGCCAACGGTGTCGGTTCGATTGTGGTAATCGAGAATGTATTCCACTACAAGCAGGTGATCCCGCTGAAGATGGGAGACAATGTCATCGGCAGATACATGAAGGGCAGCAAGACCAACACTCCTATCGAAACCAACGACCCGAGTATCGACATCAACCACTGCACAATAACAGTGAGCCGCGACAAGAAGGGCCAACTTAAATACACACTCAGAGACGGTCCGAGCTACACCGGCACTTTCGTCGATAACCAAATACTTGGCGACAAAGAACGACGAGTGATAGAAAACGGCACACTCTTCACTATCGGTGCGACAAGCATCATACTCAAGACATCGGAGGAAGAAGAAACCATGTAATTTAATAATTTATATAAAGCATAGAAAGAATGAAACCAACGGCAATACTTCTGCTGCACTGCCCTGACCAACAGGGTATCATCACGGAGATAACCAAATTCATAACGGATAATCTGGGCAACATCGTCTATCTCGACCAATATGTTGACCGCGAGGACGGCGTGTTTTTCATGAGAATTGAATGGGAACTCGACAAGTTCCTTATTCCAAGAGAGAAAATCAAGGAATATATCGACACTCTGTATGCCCAGAGATACGAGATGTCAGCCAATTTGTATTTCAATGACGTCAAGCCGCGTATGGCTATCTTCGTGAGCAAGATGAGCCATTGTCTCTATGATCTTCTCGCAAGATACAAGGCAGGAGAGTTTAACGTTGACATACCGTGCATCGTCAGCAACCACGAGGACTTGAGATACGTGGCCGAGCAGTTTGACATCCCATTTTACGTATGGTCGATCAAGAAAGACCACTCTAACAAGGCTGAAGTGGAGCAACAGGAGATGGAACTGCTGAAGAAGGAGAAAATCACATTCATCGTCTTGGCGAGATACATGCAGATTATTTCCGACGGAATGATTGCCGCCTACCCCAATCACATCATTAACATCCACCACTCATTCCTGCCTGCCTTCATCGGTGCAAAGCCCTATCATCAGGCATGGGAACGCGGAGTGAAGATCATCGGTGCCACAAGTCACTATGTGACAGCTGAACTTGACGCAGGTCCGATTATCGAGCAAGACGTGGTGAGAATCACCCACAAGGACAATCCCGAGAGTCTCGTGCTCAAAGGTCGCGACCTCGAGAAGATTGTTCTCTCGCGTGCTGTGAAGAAGCATATCGAGAGAAAGATCCTCACTTATCACAACAAGACGATAATTTTTAGTTAAGAATTAAGAGTTAAACGTTTGGGATTATGAACGTAGCTATAGTGAAATATAATGCCGGAAATATATATTCGGTGGTCAATGCTCTCAGAAGAATGGGCATTGAACCCGACTTGACCGACTCGCCCGAAAGGCTTATGGCTGCCGACAGGGTTATCTTCCCCGGGCAGGGAGAAGCTCACGGCGCAATGCAATACCTCAAGGAAAGACGACTCGACGAGGTGATTCGCAACTTGCGCCAGCCTGTTTTCGGAATATGTGTCGGACAGCAACTGCTTTGCCGTCATTCTGAGGAAGGTGACACGGATTGCATCGGCGTGTTTGATGTCGATGTGAGAAAATTCGTTGCCAAGCGTCATGAGGACAAAATTCCAGCCATGGGATGGAACAGACTCACTGACCTTTCCTCTCCGCTCATGAATGGCATTAGCGAGGGCGACTACGTGTATTTCGTACATAGCTTCTACGTCCCTTTATGCGATGCCACCATTGCCACAACCGACTTTATCCAACCCTATAGTGCCTGTCTGCACAAGGACAATTTCTATACAGCACAGTTTCACCCGGAAAAAAGCGGTAAGGTTGGGGCAAGAATTATTCAGAACTTCTTAGATATCGAAAGAATATGATAGAACTAATACCGGCTATAGACATAATTGACGGAAAATGCGTGCGTCTGACTAAAGGCGACTATGACACGAAGACCGTATATGCTGACGCCCCTGTGGAAATGGCAAGACATTTCGAGAAGACAGGTTTCAAACGTCTGCACATTGTCGATCTCGACGGTGCCAAGTCAAAGCACATCGTCAATGTTGACGTGCTCCGCAGAATCACCGAGTCAACATCTCTCATTGTGGATTTCGGTGGCGGCATAAAGACCGACGAGGATATACAGGCGGCATTTGCCAATGGCGCGCACATGGTGACAATCGGGTCGGTGGCTATCTCACAACCGGAATTGTTTGCCGGATGGCTCGACAAATACGGTGCCGACAGGATTATCCTTGGAGCTGACGTCAGAAACGGCAAGATCTCCATCAACGGATGGAAAGAGGATTCGAGTCAGGACCTTTTGCCATTCCTCGCCTATTATATAGAAAAAGGTGTAAAGAATGTGCTGTGCACTGAGATTTCTAAAGACGGAATGCTCAGCGGTCCTGCCACACCACTCTATGCCGATATCATGAAGAAATACCCGCAGCTGAATCTCATTGCCAGCGGAGGAGTGTCTTCTGAAAATGATATTTACGAACTTAATCGCAACGGTGTGCCTTCAGTGGTATTTGGAAAATCCATCTACGAGGGGAAAATAGACATTAAACAAATAGTTGCATGGTCAAAGCGTAACGGATTGGCAAAGAGAATCATACCATGTCTCGACGTAAAGGACGGTGAAACGGTCAAGGGAACAAATTTCGTGAATCTTCGTCATGCCGGCGATCCAGTGGAACTTGGCAAGGCTTACAGTGATGCAGGTGCCGACGAACTGGTGTTCCTCGACATAACTGCCAGTTTTGAGGGCAGAAAGACATTCACAGATATGGTGACTCGTGTTGCAGCCGAGATAAACATCCCGTTCACCGTTGGCGGTGGAATCAACGAACTTGCCGACGTGGAGCGACTGTTGTATGCCGGTGCCGACAAGGTGAGTGTTAACAGTGCTGCCTTGCGACGTCCGGAACTCATCACCGAGATAACCAACAGATTCGGTTCGCAGGTGTGCGTTTGCGCAATAGATGCGCGCCAAGATCCCGACGGATGGCACTGCTATCTCAAAGGAGGACGCGAGCGTACTGAGCGTGGACTCTTTGAATGGGCGCGTGAGGCGCAAGACCGCGGTGCGGGCGAAATCCTATTCACAAGTATGGATCACGATGGTGTGAAGAATGGATATGCCAACGAGGCTTTGGCAAGGCTTGCCGACGAACTCTCAATCCCCGTGATTGCAAGTGGCGGTGCCGGAAAGAAGGAGCATTTCCTCGATGCTTTCACCAAAGGACATGCTGATGCCGCTCTCGCAGCAAGTGTATTCCATTTCGGTGAAATACCTATCTCCGAACTCAAACTCTATCTTGAGGACGAAGGAGTGAACGTGAGGATCTAAAATTTCGCAAGAATTTTAGAATAAAAAAATAAAATATAAAAATAAAAGTAATAAAGAATTAAAGATTAAGATATATGGAAATCGATTTCGAAAAAATGGGCGGACTTGTTCCTGCCATCATTCAAGACGCAAAGACTAAGACTGTGCTGATGCTCGGTTATATGAACAAAGAGGCATACGAGAAGACAACCAAGACAGGTAAGGTGACTTTCTTCAGTCGCTCGCGCCAGTGTCTTTGGACTAAGGGAGAGACATCAGGCAACTTCCTCGAACTGGTTGACATCATGGTTGACTGCGACAACGACACTCTTCTCGTCAAGGTGAATCCCACAGGACCAACCTGTCATAAGGGCACCGACACTTGCTGGGGCGAGAAGAACGAGGTTAATCCCCTACTCTTCCTCACTTATCTGCAGGATTTCATCAACACACGTCATGAGGAAATGCCAGAGGGAAGTTATACCACATCATTGTTCAAGGACGGTATCAACCGCATGGCACAGAAAGTGGGCGAAGAGGCTCTTGAGGCTGTCATCGAGGCATGCAACGGCACTAACGGCCGACTAATTTACGAGGGTGCCGACATGATTTACCACCTCATCGTGTTGCTGACGAGCAAGGGACTTCGCATCGAAGATCTCGCCAAGGAACTGCAAGTAAGGCACGACCCCAACTGGCATAAGCATTAATTGAGTAATAAAGAATCATAATAAATATGCTGATTAGCTATAAGAATGTCAATGTCTATCAGACGGGCGATGAACCGATACTCGCCAACGTGGATTTCCATGTTGACGAGGGGGAGTTCATATATGTTATCGGTAAAGTTGGTTCGGGAAAGAGTTCGCTGTTGAAGACTCTCTATTTCGAACTTGATGTTGATGAGGCGGATGAGGCTATCGTCATCAATCATGACCTGCTCAAACTTAAGCGCAAGCATATTCCGGCGCTTCGCCGACAGATGGGCATTATCTTCCAGGACTTCCAGTTGCTGGGCGACAGAACCATCTACAAGAATCTGCGCTTCGTACTGAAAGCCACAGGATGGAAAGACAAGCAAGAGATTGACCAGAGAATACACGAGGTGCTGAATGAAGTGGGACTTGACGACAAGGCTGACAAGTTGCCTCACGAACTATCTGGTGGCGAACAGCAACGAATAGCTATCGCAAGGGCAATACTCAACAAACCGAAGATTATCATTGCCGATGAGCCAACAGGCAATCTCGACCCTGAGACGGCTGAGAATATCATCAGGATGTTGAAGGAGATTTCTCAGACAGGAACAGCTGTGGTGATGAGCACTCACAACATTCCTCTGCTTGACAAATATCCTGGCATCGTTTATCGATGCTGCGATGGCAAATTAGAGGAAATCACCGACGACTACAACAAAATCAGCATGAATTTTGACGATTCAACAGATAATACGGATAATTAAAAAAAAGGAAATAGAAATATGAAGGTAATGAAATTCGGCGGTACATCCGTCGGCACTCCTCAGAGAATGAAGGAAGTGACCAAACTCGTGACTGCATCAGGTGAACCTGTGCTTGTCGTTTTCTCGGCAATGTCGGGAACAACAAACTCGCTTGTTGAAATTTCGGATTATCTCTATAAGAAGAATCCCGAAGGAGCCAATGAGGTAATCAACAAGTTGGAACAGAAATACATGCGCCATGTCGAGGAGCTCTACTCCACTGACGAATGGAAAGAGAACACCCGCAATTTCCTTCTTGGCGTGTTCAACTATCTACGCTCGTTCACCAAGGAATTGTTCACCAGCTTTGAGGAAAAGAATATTGTGGCACAGGGCGAGATAATGAGTACCAACATGATTAACAACTATATGCAGGAACAGGGCATTAATTCGTGCCTGTTGTCTGCACTCGATTTCATGCGTACTGACAAGAACGCCGAGCCAGACTCAACTTATATCCGCGAGAAACTCAACACTATCCTCAAGGACAAGGAAGGTGCACAGGTATATATCACACAGGGATTTATTTGCCGTAACGCTTACGGAGAAATAGACAACCTGCAGCGTGGAGGCAGTGACTATACAGCCTCACTGATTGGTGCAGCCATTAATGCAGACGAGATACAGATATGGACAGATATCGACGGTATGCACAACAACGACCCGCGTGTTGTTGACAAGACCGATCCTGTTCACCAGCTCCACTTCGAGGAAGCTGCCGAGTTGGCATATTTCGGTGCCAAGATTCTCCACCCCACTTGCGTTCAGCCTGCCAAGTTTGCAGGTATTCCCGTGAGACTTCTCAACACAATGGACCCTGACGCCGAAGGCACCACTATCAGCAACAAGACTGAGTTTGGTAAGATTAAGGCGGTTGCAGCCAAGGACAATATCACAGCCATTAAGATCAAGAGCAGCCGCATGCTCTTGGCTACCGGTTTCCTGCGCAAAGTGTTCGAAATCTTCGAGAGCTATCAAACAGCCATTGATATGGTGTGCACGTCGGAGGTGGGTGTTTCCATGAGTATCGACAACAAGAGTCACCTCGATGAGATTGTCAACGAACTCAAGAAATACGGTACTGTAACTGTTGACAACGATATGTGTATCATCTGTGTCGTTGGAGATCTCGACTGGAGCAACGTGGGATTTGAGACACTTGCCACCGAGGCTATGAAGAATATCCCCGTGAGAATGATCTCATACGGCGGAAGCAACTACAACATCTCATTCCTCATCAAGGAGAGTGACAAGAAGCGCGCACTGCAGAGCCTTAGCGACACTCTTTTTAATAAGAATTAAAATATTAATGAATTAAAATATCAAAATATTAAAGAAGACACATGCACAACTTAATAGGACAATTCGAGAAAGTAAGAACACCGTTCTACTACTACGACACCGAACTGCTTCGCAGCACACTGCGCACTATCAACGACGAAGCCGGTAAGCACGAGGGATTCAAGGTGCATTATGCCGTTAAGGCCAATGCTAACCCCAAGTTGCTCACCATAATTCGCGAAGCCGGTCTTGGTGCCGACTGCGTGAGTGGCGGTGAGATTGAAGCTGCTTGCAAAGCTGGATTCCCAACTGACGGAATAGTGTATGCTGGTGTAGGAAAGAGCGACTGGGAGATTAATCTCGGTCTTGACAAGGACATCTTCTGCTTTAATGTGGAGAGTCTTGCCGAACTTGATGTCATCAACCAACTCGCAGCTGCCAAAAACAAGGTGGCAAGAGTGGCATTCCGTATCAACCCCAACGTGGGCGCACATACTCATGCCAATATCACAACCGGTTTGGCAGAAAACAAATTCGGTATTGCCATGGAAGATATGGTGGATGTAATCGAAAAGGCTGCAGGTATGAATAATGTCAAGTTTGTCGGTTTGCATTTCCACATTGGTTCTCAGATACTTGATATGGGCGACTTCAAGGCTTTGTGCAATCGTATCAACGAGTTGCAAGACCAACTGGAGATTCACCAAATCATACCCGAGAACATCAATGTAGGCGGTGGACTTGGTGTTGACTACGAGCATCCCGACCGTGTGCCGGTGCCCGATTTCAAGTCATATTTCGACACTTATGCCCGTCATCTCAAGTTGCGCTCTGGACAGACACTCCACTTCGAACTTGGACGTGCGGTGGTATGCCAATGCGGTTCGCTCATCACACGCACTCTTTATGTAAAGCAGGGTTCGGTGAAGAAATTCGCTATCGTTGATGCCGGTATGACCGACCTTATTCGCCCTGCCCTCTATCAGGCATATCACAAGATAGAAAATCTGTCGAGCGATGCCCCTGTTGAGGAATACGATGTTGTTGGTCCTATATGCGAGTCGAGTGATGTCTTCGGCAAGCAGGTGCCTCTCAACGCAACAAAACGTGGCGACCTTATCGCAATGCGCTCCGCCGGCGCTTATGGCGAGATAATGGCTTCGCAATACAATTGCCGTCCTCTGCCTGTGGGCTATACCACCGATGACTTGCGCGCATTATAATTAATTTGTATGCTAATATTTGACACACTAACAATTACAGTATGTGGTGTGCTCCTGCTCATAGCGGTAGCCACCCCATTCTGTAATGTTCTTTTTAGACGACCCGATTTGGATTCGGAGTCATCTGTATCTAATGGAAAATCAGGCGAAAACATGCAAATGCCCGGTTTTTCTATCATTATCCCCGTCCACAACAATGCGATGGAGATAGAAAGGAATCTGCCCGGTTTACTCGAGCAGGAGTATTCAGGAAAATATGAGGTGATTGTAGTTGACGAATCGTCCAACGACGAGACCGAAGATGTATTGAAACGGCTGAAATCACAATATGCCAATCTTTACACTACTTTCATTCCCGACACAAGTCATTATCTGAGTCGCCGCAAACTGTCAATTACCATCGGAGTGAAAGCTGCAAAGTATCCGTGGCTGGTGATAATGTCAGCGGATTGCCATCCGTCGTCGAATAATTGGCTTGCCACAATGGCATCGCATTGCGACAATAATATCGAATTGATTCTCGGCGAAACAAGATATGACGATAATGCCACCGACTATGAACGACTCGACAACATCAAATCATGGTTTCGCCAACTCAAGAAGGCACAAAACTCAACGGCATATGCATATTGCGGACGAAACCTCGCCGTGCGCCGTGATATATTCATGAAGCATAACGGTTTTTTGAAGAATCTGAAATTTCTGCGCGGTGAATACGACTTTCTTGTCAATGAATATGCCACGCCTTACAATACATCTGTTGCCACAGAGAGCGATGCGCTTGTCATTCGTGAGGCTCCGACAAAAAAAGGATGGATAAACGAAAAACTGTTCTTCATCATGACTTCGCGTCATCTTGAGCGCAGTATGGCGTATCATTTGCCCGTAATCATCGACACGGTTTTGCTGCATGCCACATTCGTGGCGCTCGTTGCAGCCATCGGTGTGTCGGCAGTCTTCGGATTATACATAATCACAGCTGCTGCCGGTGTTTCTCTCATCTTCAACTATCTCATAAAGATGTGGATAGCTTCGAAAGCGATGAAAGCCATCGACGAGGATATATCCGCCTGGAAGATACCTTTCCTCGAATTATCCGAGATATGGCGCAATATGTTCCTGAACATAAAATTCCTAAGAAGCAACAAGGAAGATTTCATACGACGTTAACATTATCAGCGAAATGAGAATACTGCATTACTATACGGCAAGCGATAAGATCTCACATGAATATATAGATATCTTATCTAAAGCGATGACAGAACTCAACTATCTGTCGGGAGATGGTTGTATTGAGAATGTCAGTGCCTCTTCGTTGCATGAAGCGTTAAAGTTGATTAACCTATCTAATGTGGATATTATCCACCTGCATGGATGTTGGAGGGATTCCGATTTTATGCTTGTAAGAAAAGCCAAGAAGAGCGGAACTCGTATAATAGTGTCTCCACATGGACAACTTGAGCCGTGGGTTATAAATACTGATTATTGGAAGAAGCATTTTCCGCGTATCATAGTTTATCAGAAAAAGATTGTACGCGATGCCTTCGCCGTTGTGGTAATGGGGCGAATGGAGGAAGAATGCATGAAGCGCCTTGGTTGGAATGTGAGAATTGAGGTTGTGAAAAACTCAATGATCACCGACACTATTACTGAGAAGGAAATGGCAATCAGAATGCTATATATATATAATAAGGTAATGGATAGCCATACGTTGTCTTTACTCAACGACGATGAGCGCAATGCCTTTGCCGCCTTGCTAAAAGCCGGAGTTACCCACGACCAAAGATGGCTGACGGATGATGAGAAGGCAAGCGTTAGCAGTCTTTCGCCACTTGCTTGGCGACGCATAAAGATACACGCCTTTCACACATCCATTTCAGATACCATTGCCGATGCTGAGGCTACTATTAACATTAGCCACGCCGAAATAAAGCCAGAGGCAATACCATGCTATTTGCCGCTTGCGGACAAACGCCGCGGATTGTTCACCAAGGAACTCAAACCGCTGCCTGCCGTCATTGCCGATGACAAGGGCTATCACACCGACAGTTTGTGCAAGTTTATGAAAATCCTGCAAAAGCATGCCGCCACAGGACAACTCACATTAAAGGATATTGTGGAGACAGCAAAACAAATGCGCCGGGCTCTTATTGACGAAATGGCATTTAGTGAGGAAATGAAAATCAAGGGGCTCGATGATTTCGTGTCAAGCATTATGCAGATACTGAGCGACTATACAAGTATGGAGGAAGGATTTATGCTTGCTCCTCCCAAAAATAACTCTCACACGAAGAAACTCGCATCAATGATTGATAATGAATTGCAAATAATATAATAATATGGAAACAATGACCCAGAAATCTCATCCAAAACACGACATTGACAAGGATATGCGCTATCTTAGCCTTCTGTCGCAGTCGTTTCCCTCGGTAGCTACAGCCAGTACCGAGATCATAAACCTTGAGGCTATACTCAATCTCCCCAAGGGAACTGAGCACTTCATGGCCGACCTGCATGGAGAGTATCAGGCATTCCGCCATATTCTCAAGAATGCCTCGGGCAATATCAAGCGAAAGGTGAACGAACTATTTGGAAACGATATCCGCGAGAGTGAGAAGCAAGAACTCTGCACACTGATATATTATCCGGAAGAGAAACTCGAACTTATCAAGGCTTCAGAGAAAGATATCGACGACTGGTATCATATCACTATCCACCAACTGGTGAAGGTATGCCGAGATGTAAGTAGCAAATATACCCGTTCGAAAGTAAGAAAATCCCTTCCCGCTGATTTCAGTTATATCATCGAGGAACTGCTCCACGAGCGCACCGACGATTATGACAAGGCAAAATATGTAGCAGGAATCGTGGACACTATCATATCCACCGGCAGAGCCGACGATTTCATCATCGCCTTGTGCAATGTCATCCAGCGCCTTGCCATCGACCAACTTCATCTTCTCGGTGATATTTACGACCGAGGACCTGGCGCACATATCATCATGGACACAATGATGAAATATCACTCGTGGGATATACAATGGGGCAATCACGACATTCTTTGGATGGGAGCCACTGCCGGCAATGATGCATGCATCTGTAATGTGTTGCGACTGTCGCTCAGATATGCCAATCTTGCCACACTCGAGGAAGGCTACGGCATAAACCTCGTTCCGCTTGCCACGTTTGCCATGGATGTGTATGGCGATGACCCTTGCACCGAGTTTATTCCCAAACTGCTGAAAGGAATGACTATGGATGAGAAGAACTTGCAGCTCACCGCCAAGATGCACAAGGCTATCAGTATTATCCAGTTTAAGGAGGAGGCAAAGATCTTCAAGCGTCGCCCCGAATGGAACATGACCGACAGATGTATGTTAGACAATGTTGACTACTCACGCGGAGTTTGCACCATTGATGGTAAGGAATACGAAATGACAAGCAACTCTTTCCCCACTATCGATCCAGAACATCCCAGCGAACTGACATACGAGGAAAAGTTGCTTATGGGCAAACTGCATCATTCTTTCATGGTTAGCGAAAAACTCCACAAGCATATCTCTTACATCCTCAGTCATGGCTGCATGTATGCTATCTATAACAGTAATCTGCTGTTTCATGCCTCCGTACCTCTGAATGCCGACGGAACACTAAAGGAAGTGGAACTCTATCCTGGAAAGAAATTCAGCGGTCGCGAACTGATGCAGCAGACGGGAATGCTCATTCGTTCGGCTTTCACCAACGATACTCCCGCCGACGAACGGAAATATGCCATCGACTATTTCCTATATCTGTGGTGCGGCAAGGATAGTCCTTTGTTCGACAAATCTAAAATGGCAACATTCGAACGGTATTTCCTCACCGACAAGGAGATATATAAAGAAGAGAAAGGCAACTACTTCAAACTGCGCGACAACGAGCAGATATGCGACAGTATTCTCGACGCCTTTGACGTCAAGGGTGCCAACCGACATATCATCAACGGACATGTGCCTGTGCATGCCTCGAAAGGAGAGAATCCTATCAAGGCCAACGGCAAACTGATGGTTATCGACGGAGGATTCAGTGAGGCATATCATAAGGAAACGGGAATTGCCGGATATACATTGGTGTATCACAGTCGTGGGTTCCAACTTGTTCAGCACGAACCATTTATGAGTGCTTCGGAGTCAATACTCAAGGGCACCGACATCAAGAGCACAACGCAGATTGTTGAGATGTCGGCTCATCGCATGCGTGTGGCCGACACCGACAAGGGAGCAGAACTGCGGATGCAGATTGAAGATCTCAAAAAACTGCTCTATGCCTATCGTCATGGAATCATCAAGGAAAAGAAATGAGAAAGATTATACTTATAACAGGCGGACAACGCTCGGGCAAGAGCCAACAAGCCGAACGTCTCGCACTCTCGCTTTCCCCAAATCCCATATATCTCGCCACGGCACATATATGGGATGAGGAATTTCGCCAGCGTGTCACGATACACCAACAGCGCCGAGGTCCTCAATGGACAAATATCGAAGAGGAGAAGCTACTCAGTCGTCATGACGTGTCAGGACGAGTTGTTGTCATCGACTGCATCACTCTTTGGTGCACCAACTTCTTTTTTTCGCGTGAAAAGGCAGAATGGGAACAACCATCTGTAGATGACGCTCTTGAATGTCTGAAAAAAGAATTCGACAAATTCACTGCCCAGGATGCAACATTCATTTTCGTCACCAACGAAATCGGCAGTGGCGGTGTCAGTGAGAATGCCATCCAAAGGCGATTCACCGACCTCGAAGGTTGGATGAACCAATATGTGGCTTCATGTGCCGACGAGGTAATCTTAATGGTAAGTGGAATTCCTGTTGTTATTAAGAGTTAAGAATTAAGAGTTAAGGATTATATGACGAAATTCAATATTCATAAGCCGGATGACAAGTTGCGTCAGGCGATAATCGACAAGATAGACAATCTTAACAAGCCAAAAGGTTCGTTGGGACGTCTCGAAGAGTTGGCACTTCAGATTTGCCTTATAGAGCAGACACTCTCCCCCACTCTTCACAACCCTTGCCACCTTTTGTTCGGTGCCGATCACGGTATTGAACGCGAGGGAGTGAGTGTTTCACCCCGCGAGATAACATGGCAGCAGATGATCAACTTCACACGTGGAGGCGGAGGAGTGAA
>SAMEA3663023__coassemble_1180_pt1 | contig 16934 bp, 14 predicted proteins | sample SAMEA3663023__metabat2_low_PE_038 | metagenome-assembled genome bin SAMEA3663023 (sample SAMEA3663023) | pig gut metagenome | biome: pig gut; feature: pig-associated habitat; material: faeces | place: France | collected 2012
GCCATGACCGCCGACTGGGCTCATCTGCCCTACGACTTTATGGCAAAAGTGTCGAATGAGATAATCAACAAGGTTAAGGGAGTCAATCGCGTATGCTATGACATTTCCTCAAAACCACCTTCCACAATCGAGTGGGAATAAGAAAAAAGTGCGACCCGCAGATTTTGATGTCTGCGGGTCGCTTCGATTCTATATATATGCATTTTCCAGGCATGCATGGTGAAGTATTAACTTCACGCTGCAAAATTAGTAAATTATGTCTTATGTCATGATTCCTTGGGTAAAAATGATGGTTCAAAAGGTAAAATAGTGGCTTTTTAATGCTTATTTCATCTTTTTTGCCGTAAATGTCATAAAATTATGCTATCTTTGCAGAAAAATTACCCATTATATCCTGATATGGAAGTAGATTTAGTAACAAGGTTGATGCATTTTTCTCAGGGTGCTTATTTCATCTTGAGCATTGTGTTGTGCTGTCTTCAGTGGGCGAAGGACAAGGAGAATGCCCTGCAGAGATGGCTGGCGTGGTTGTTCACCATGTTAATGATGATAAACATATTATCTTTTATCCTGTTCTTTGTATGGGCACCTTTCGAGGATAATATCTATGAAACCGATTTCCTTCAGATGACCGCCATCTATCCATGCGTGTTGCTGCTCAACGAGGCTGCTCATCCCAATACCATGAAATGGAGTAAGGTGGGGTGGGGATTCTTGCCCTATGTCGTGATGTGGATGTTGTTTCGCTTCGGTGGCTATACCTTATTATATAATATAGCGGGCTATGCGTCGGTTGTTGTGGCAGTCGTGGGTATATGCTACACCATATATAGTATGGCAATGTATCATCAGATGTTGCGCGATAACTATTCAAGTATAGAGATGAAGGACCTTCGTTGGCTTGGCGGTATATTGATGGCATTCTCTGGTTTGCTGTTGTTATGGGTGATAGCCTGTTTCTTCACCTCGGGTATGGTGGCAATGACCTACAACTTGTTGAGCTGTGCAATATGGTCGGCATTGTATTTTTTTTGCAATCGTCAGAAAGTGATTGTTTTCTTCGAGAAAGACAACTCACAAGACATTGCAGAAGTTACCTCCTCGATAGAGGAAAAAGATTCGGATTGCAATAGTAATCATCATGAATCAGTAGAGCCGCAGTATCATTTTGCCGTACGATTCATACAATTGATGGAGCGAGAGCGTTATTATCTCAATCCCGACCTCAGTCTTGCCGACTTGGCTGCCGAACTGAATACCAACAGGACATACCTGAGCCGATATATCAACAATGCCATGCATTGCACGTTCTATGATTACGTGAATAACCTACGAATAGCTTACGCACGAAAATTACTCGTTGAAACCGATGATAAGATTGACGTTGTGGCGATGCAGTCGGGCTTTAACAGTATCACCACCTTCCGCCGTATGTTTAGCAAAACCTATGGTATGACTGCGAGTGAATATCGGAAAAAAGAGCACAATGGGTAAAAAATATGGTTCAAAAGATAAAAAAGAGGGATATTTGAAAAAAAAACTCAGATTATTGCTTAGTTATCAAAAATAATTCTTATCTTTGCAGCGTAGATTGATATCTGCAGACATAAAAAGAGTAAAGCGTTAGGCTTTTTCCATACTGATGAATCTCGACACCTCATCTGGAAAAGTGGAAAGAAACTTACGTAATACTCCTTTGGCTACATATATATATGCGTATGGGTTAGGTGTATCTTATCCATACATAGTATATCTATAGGTTAAAGGTGTGGGACGTTTTCATGTGCATTTTCCAGGCAGTCGAGAGCCATTCAGTTGACGTGGAGACACGCCCACACCTCTTTTGTTTGTCGTACCGTGACTGAAAACAATAGTATTTACCTCTAAAAAAACACTGCCGATGGGAGCTTTTTTTGAAATTTGCAAGTTCTCCGCTGGAAGCCTCATTTGGGGATTCCTCATTTCCGCTGTATGTATGGCCTTGTTCCTTATTGCTTTGAAGGGATGGTTTAAAAACGCCCAGTTGTCACCTTGGACATATATCGTGGGTGTAGTGTTGTTTATATTTGTAGGTCTGCAGAGTACTATGATATCTGGCGCCATCAAGATTATCAACACCACAGACTTCTATGAACAGCAACTCACCGAAATAGTGAATCGCGCCAGCGAGCAACGCGGTGAGGGCTTCGGTTTGGGCAACCTTGTGCAGGCGGTTCTCAATGGTGGTGGACTATCGGATATGATAGGCAGTGTTGTGGGCGGCATATTGTCAGGCGATCCCGAGAAGGAAATCAGTGGTCCTGAATCCACTGCTATCGTTGAGAATCTTGTGTCCCAGTTCCCTATTCTTTCCAATTATTTTGACTATGGTGTTTTCACAGGTTACACCATTCAGGAGTTGCCCCATGCAATAGCGATGGAGATAAAAGATTATATGAAGTGGTATATCTTTCGCCGTTTGATGTGGTGCTTGGGATTTCTTGTAGTAGCTACCATAGTGGCAATCAAGACGATGGATCGCAAGAGCGGTTATCGTCGGAGTGCCTCAGGTGGTTATTCCGGCGGCAGCACTGCCGGTTTGTCGAGTTATAGCGACGAAGCTTTTTAATGCAAATAATCAAATAACATAAAAATCATATAGTATGTCAAATCATCTTATAATCGGATTAGGCGGTACGGGAGGCAAGGTGCTTCGCGAGTTCCGCAAGAGAGTGTATGAAGAGTTCAGAAGTAATGAACCTGGTGGAGGAGTATTCCTTGACTATATTTATGTTGATTCGTCTCCCGCTGACCTTAACGACCGCACAGGTTGGAAGGTGCTCGGCAAAAGTGTGCATCTTGGTGAGGCACAGAAGGTGAACATCAATGGCATCAATGCCTCGATGATACAGAATCTCAATATGTATCCCGGTCTTCAGGCATTCATCAATGATAACGACAAGCAACTCATCGACCAGCACATGGGACCGCTCATCTCTGCCGGTATCGGTGGTCAGCGCCGTCGCTTAGGACGTATGCTTATAGCCAACAACCTGACCGACAAGAACAGCAAGGACAACTTCAACAATGTACTTCAGGCAGCTGTGGTGCGACTTCAGCATGCTTCCAACGACAACGACGTCACCTTCCATGTGTGTGCAGGTCTTGCCGGAGGAACAGGCTCGGGCAGTATTGTGGATGTGATATCCCAGATACGCAAGAAATATCCCTACGAACTGAATACCCATGCTTTCAAGATCCGTCTCTTCGTGTATATGCCGGAACGCAACATGGTGTATGCCGATCATGACAGTGGATTTTATCAGGCCAATGGATATGCAGCCCTGAGCGAGCTCAATGCCATCAGTACCGGTCATTATTGTCCGCTCGATGTCACTGGTGAGCGTGATGTATTCACCCAGGAGGTGCAGCGTCTTCTTTCCGGTCAGGAGTCGTTTGAGGCAGCATATATCTATAGTAATGTAAATGAAAAGGGCAAGGTGCTCGACCTCAGTCGAATGTTGCCAGCATCCGTAGCCGATTTTATGTTCCAGACAGTGGTAGTGGCCAATCGCAATGGCGGAGCCGGAAAGATGGCGCGTCTTGTGGGATGCGAGAACGACGGAGCAGGACCAGAGCGCGACCAGAACGGTGACCTCAACCGCAGCCGTAAGTTTATGTCATTCGGTATTACCCGTATAGAATATCCCGAAACTGAGATTGACGAATTCGTGTCATATACATATGCTATCCAGGCCACACGCCAGTTGACATATAACTTATGGCAAGAGGGAGTGGGTTATGGAGAATGTTCCATCGAAGAGGTAGGCACTGGTTTTGCCGACGAGATTAAGGATATCAAGAACCGTGGCCGATTCAAGTTGTCGAATGCCGACCTCACCCTTGAGAAAGCCATTATCGAGAACAGTAATTCGGGCAAGTGGAAACCATTCAACATCACATGGGAGACACGCACCCAGCAGGATGCCGGATTGGTGCAGGGGCAGTTTGAGAAGAAACAGTGGTTGGCACAGTTCACCAAACTTTGTGATGGTTATTTCAATGAGCAGTTCCGTGCCCATGGTGTCAAGAAGTTCTTCGAGATACAGCGACAGGAGATAAAGTCCTACGCGCGTCATATCCGCCGTCATATCGAGGGTATCCTCTTCGAGGAATGGGCATCGGGCAGCAAGGACAGTAAGAGTATGCTCGAGATAGAGAAGTATGCCCAGTTGCTTCGCACCGACTGCGATGATCGTATCACAGCCTTCAAGCAGCAGATCGCGCGTCAGGAGCAGGCTATGGAAAAATACGGTGCCGACATCACCGCCGCCAACACAGAATGGAATAACATAGGATGGATGCGCGATGCGCTCACCAATAAATCCAGCAAGGTGTTTGCCGCCTTCAAGACCGCCAAGTGCGAGTATTATGTAGCAGCCACCAAGGTAGAGAGCTATCAGTATGCCATCTCTCTCCTTCAGGAACTCATCATCGAGTTGGGCAACATGATTGAAGGTATCAAGGCAGTGAAGAACGAGATGAATGCCATTCTCGACAATGTTGTGAAGCAGGCTGGTTCGAAATGTCAGAAGAATGCCGTCACCGACGAGTCGATTATCAAGAAATACGACCCCGAGAAGGTGCAGCAGATAGCCAAGCAATATTCTATCAACCACGACTATCAGAGCAGCAATGCCGCCGAGATTCGCAAGCGCATGATTGATGGTCTTGGCGAGGAGGGCGAGCGCACATTTGCCAACCTCTTCTCTTGCATCGACGTGGACACTGCCACCGATATAATTATTGACGTGTGCGTGAAGAATGCCCGTGCAGCTATGGAGGATACAGCAAAGAACGACCCGCTGATGAGAATGGTGGGAGTTAATATCCTCGACAAACTGAAGGTGGAGCTCAATACCGACGAGAAGATTGAGGCATTCGTAAAGCAGTGTGTCAACTATGCAAGTTCCTATGTGCAGTTTAATCCTTCAGAGTCGTCGAAGGTGATTGCCGGCAATGAGGGCAAGATGATGTCGATGGTGCAGATAGCCTTGCCAAAGGCAGAGAGCGACAGTACCAAGGGATTCCGCAACAAACTGCTTGAGGCATTCCGTGAGAATATCACAGGATTCAATCCCAACGATGATGTATCAGAGAACTTCAAGCCCAACCAGATTGTCGTTGTATGTGCCAATGCGGGATTCCCGCTTCGCTATCTTGAGAATATGAAGGTGCTCAAGGAGAAATACGATCGTCTGCTTGCTGCTCCACAGAAAGACCTCAACCGCATGGTGCTGCATACCGAGTCGTTTAAGACACCTCTGCCATCACTCTTCGAGTTGGAGTCGAAGGAATTGCTCGAGTCGGTGAAGAAACCTCTTATGCTCGCCTTTGCGCTTGGTATTATCCAACCACAGAACGACCCGACAACAGGCGAGAAGTTCTTTGCCATCAAGCAGGCCGACGAGATCTTTGGCGACCAATGGGTAAAGTTGGGCAAGAATTTCGGAGCTTGTCTTGATGTCCTCTCCCACGACTTCAAGAAGTTCAAGGCTCTTGAAGCCGACGTTGAGCGTGAGATTACTATACAGGCTCGCAGCAACGACCAGAAGGCCGAAGTGCGCAAGGCACTTGGCGCTGTTGTCCAGCAGATAATCCTCCCCACCATGTGCGAGGGCAACCAGTTTAGCCCCGTGTATGAGGAGTATAAGAAGAAGGCAATGGAAATTATTGCAAATGAATTAAAGGAGTTATAATAGTAAGAATGAATTAAAAATCAGAATAAAATGGCAAAGAAAAAAGGAATATGTCGCAACGAAGAGTGCGAGATGTGCGACCCTTCAAAAATTCAGGAAGCGGACGAGTTTAATTTTGTGTGTGAGAAGTGTGGTCATGAGCTGTTTCCAGTAGGAGGCATTGTCCCACCCCCTGGTGGCATAGGGAAGTGGGTCATCATTGGTGCTGCAGTAGTAGTGCTTGGTGGAGGCGGTGCTTTCTTCGCCCTTAGCGGCGGCGACGAGGCTCCCAAGAAAGAGGCAAAAGCCTCTGTGCCCAAACCACCAGTGCAGAAGCCTGATACAGTAAAACCTGTAAAGCCGGAACCAACAGCACCCGCACAAGAGGGTGGAAAAGGCACATCCAGCCCATCTGCTCAGTCCACCACTTCTAAGCCCACCAATCCTCAGCCAGCAACGCCAACATCCATTGCTCCAAAGGTGGTGAAGAACGGCTCAGGCTCAGTCAACCTCGGCTATGGCAAGTATGTGGGCGACCTAAAGGATGGCAAGCCCCACGGACATGGCACAATCACCTATACCAAGTCGCATCAGATAGTTAGTTCCAAGGACTTCCTTGCCAATCCTGGCGACAAGTTTGAGGGCGAGTTCCGCGACGGTCGTATCTCTGGAGGTATTGGATATTGGTATCATGACGGTGATATAACAGCTATCAAACCATGATAAGATACTGGCTCTCGATTTTAGCCTTGGTGGTGGCGGCAGCCACGTGCTCCGCTGCCACCTTCAAAACCCGCAGATTGCAGCAGATAGCCGCAGCAGTGGGAGTGGATGGAGTGAGCATCCTAAAGAGCTGCGACACACTCTTGACGTATCGGGGGCGGAATCTCAGGATAAAGAGCGACATCACGGGTAATGTGAGTCATATCGGATACGCCCTTTTCTCCGAGTTGGATGCCGAACGTCTCAAGTCGGCTGCTATGCGCGATTTCATTGAGCGCTATGCTCTTGAACTCGAACTCTCGCTCGATGGCAGGAGTGCCGAGGAGCGTATGGATATCGACAAGGTTCACATCTCGCGAGGCACTTGGCAGATGTTGCGTCGTGCCTCTACGGGTAGTCTCACCGATGTCGAGGAAATCAACCGCCGGATGTATCGCCTCACGTGGAATGTCAGTGGCAAGGAATTACGCATTACCGTTCCCGCTGACTGCCAGCTTATTCTGGGAGGCGATGCCCTGGAATTGGAGAATATTGTCGAGCGGGATGTCAAGAATATCCCCACCGACTATATGTTCAATATACAGTATGACAATACGAAAGTGTCGTCAGCCGACGGGGTTAAGATAGTGGAGCGTGGACATTATCTCAACGAAATGATTCGTGGCGACTTGTATTTTGTTGACAAAGAGGGTGATGTGCAGTTGTATTGCGACAAGCGCAATCCCTCGCGCTCAATCAGCAATATAATGCTTACCGGCCAGTTTGCACGTCAGATACCAATGCTGCTCACCATCAACAAATACGGCTATAAGAGCAGTACGCAGAAAACCACCTTGCAGCAGTTTCTTGCATATTGTGTGGAAGAAGGCTGTACATTGTATTTCGGTATAAAGACAAGTGGCGACAACCGTCTCACCGGCACGCTCTTTGCTCGCAATGATGCCTTGGGCTACAATCACGTCCTGTCGGTGGTCTTCCCAACGGATATTATCAGCGGAGGCAACGGTATAGTGGAATCCACACTCTATGCATACATACCGCTGCACAACGTAACCGAAAAATTCTTTAAATAATGATAAGTATGATGAGAAAAATATCTATTGCAGCCATTGCCCTGCTATTGACGCAAGGATTGGCGGCGCAGAATACAGCAGATATAAAGAAAGAAATCAACGAGGTGAAGCGCAGCAACTCGTATATCTATGCCGAGGCGACAGCCTCCACTATGGAGGAGGCAAAGGCTGTTGCTGAGGAAATCCTGTATGAGGAAGTAAACGAGTGGGCAGCCACCAAGCGCAAGTTTCAGACAAAAGGCAACTTTATTGTCAACAACAAGAGCGACCTCTGGACATCCTATAGTCTTCCACGTGGCAATATGTTTCGCAGTTTCATATTCGTCAGGAAGAGCGATATTATCTCGGTGGATAACTCCGACGTCATAGGAGGCCTTTCCAAGGGGGTGGTCAAGGTGAATCCGGCAAAGGTCAAGCCCATCTTCCCAGATGCGGTGATGCAGGTGTATCATTGCACAAAATATTCCGAATTGGTTGAAACCATCAACCGCCTCAAATCCAGCGGAATGATAACCCACTATGCCCGCTATGCTTCGCTCACCAAGCCCGAGATGTATTATCTTGCGATATACGACCGTCGTGGCACCATCCTTTCCGTGCTCACCAATGGCAATCCCCGCCTGAATGTGGAGACGGGCAAGGAAGACGGAGTGCTCAACTACAAGGGATGCGGAGCAATAGGATTTTTGCTTTCGGATTCAGCGGAATAATAGATACAAACTATACATAATATATATAGGTATGAAAAGAACAAGAAGAATACTATTCCAGGCAGTATTTGCCTTACTCTTTGTCACTCTGCCGGCACATGCCGTGGATGTGACCCTCACTGTTGACGAGCATGTTGATCGTCCTTCCGCCTTGGCGGCAGCGCAATCCAACTTGGCGGCGGTGCTCACCGAGATCAACCGTGCCCAAAAGGCCAAGGAAGCAGTGTCGGTGAAGAATCTCCGTATGGATGAGTTTGCCAAGAAATCATTGGCTCGCCTATGGGCAGTCACCCCGTTCTATTGCGACGACGAGGAAGTGGTGGAGCGTTGCTGGGTGTTTAAGAACGGTACGATGATGGTGTCGCATATCCCTCTCATCATCACCCCCGAGGACGAGAACTTCGGTCTTGGCACCTATCAGGAGGCAGTGGTGGAATTCGACACCAAGGGCCAGCTCATCGATTTCCGCTTTGCCCTCGACGCCCAGACCGCCGAGAGCATGGAGCGTTGTGGCACTGTTGTTGACAAAGAGAAACAGATGATTATCCTGCAATATGTGGAGCGCTTCCGCACAGCCTACAACCAGAAGGACATATCCACCATCGAGAAGATGTTCAGCGACGATGCCCTCATCATCACCGGACGTGTGGTTATGGCAAAGCCCCAAGGCGACCAGGGTGCGCAGTTCAAGGTGGAGTATAACAAGCAGAACAAGCAGCAGTATATCTCCAACTTACGTCGTGCCTTCCTTCGCAACAAGTGGATTGACGTGAAGTTCTCACAGATTGGCGAGAACGGCGAGAATGGCGGTTGTGCCGGCATCACCCAGTCAACCAAGGACAAGACCAAATATGGAGTGCGCCTTCGTCAGTCGTGGAAGTCGAGCAATTATAGCGACGAGGGTTATCTATTCCTGCTTTGGGAATTTCCCGAGGATGGTGGCGATCCTATCATCCATGTTCGCACATGGCAACCCGAGATGGTGGGCGGCACCCATCAGAAACCCGACGACAATATCTCGACACTTGGTGGTTTCGACCTGTAATAATGAGTTAAAGATATTTATGGTATGAAGAAGCTATTATCGATAATATTCTTGTTGGTGGCATCGATAGCGTCGATGTCAGCACAGTCGTATATCTCCTACGTGAGAGTGGAGGACGAGGATATGATAGCCGACCTCAATGGTGCTGGTGGTGTACTTGTGCTTTCAAAGCGTGGCGACCTTGTGTTCACCGTGGATAATGCCTCGCGTCCGGTTGTCACTCCCAAGGGTAAGCGCGACGACGGAATGTATGTGTATGAGATTGTTGTGGCAAAAGACGACAATCCCACTCCCAAAATAGAGGTGAGCAAGCGAGGTGATGTCGATCGCGTCTCGTTTGCCGTCACCACCCGCAAGGATTTCTTCCTTGCATATATGGTGGATGAAGTGGCGAAACCCATCCGTTTCGAGGATCACAAGCAAGCCAACGACATCATTGCCAACGACAAGATGGCAGCCGTGGAGATTACCTCGGCTATTGCCGACCTTGTGGTGGAATGTCCCAAGGAACTGGATGCCAAGATAACCACCAAGACCAAGGATGCCGGAGTGAGGGAGACCGAGGTGGTAATCCCTCTTGCCAATTATCGTCGTTATCGTGATGCCGTCGAACACCTTACCAAGGACATTGAGCGCATGACCGACGAGGTGGAGAAGGAGGCGTCGGAAGGAAAACTCAATGACTCGCAACTACAGGCTCGCTTCGTTGAGATTGACAAGAAAGAAGCCGAAAAGGCTGAGGCTGAGAAACAGCTTGAGGCAGTGTCGAAGATAGCGATATATGCCGATGGTACCAACCGTCTGTATATCGATGTTGGTCAGCTCACTCCCCGTCAGAAACTGGTGTATGGCGTATTGCTTCGCACGGTGGTTGTCAAGGAGCATGTGAGCGAGTGCAGCGGATTCCTCGAGGAGGGAGGACGTCTCTTCGGTTTGCGTCAGTATAAGGGTGCCCGCGAGGCCTTTGCCAAGGCCCTTTCCGCCAGGGATGCCCCTTCCGACATGCTTTCTTCCATCAAGAGCAACATCTCCCAGTGTGACTCCTGCATACTCTATGACCGCTATTCCAAGGGTGCATTGGCACGCCTTAAGGAGATGAAGGACAATGGAACAGGCAGTCAGGCCGACCTTGTCAAGTTTGCCTCTGCTGCCTCTGAGTTCATATCCCAGCTCAATCTATATAATCCATGCGAATTCTATTCGTCGCGTATTGACAAACTAAACAAGATGATAGAAGACCTTCCGCTCGACATCCGCTTCACCATCGCACGATGGGTGAACGACGCTTCGGGATTCTATGAGAACGGAACATTGGGCAATATCGAGTTGTGGGGTGTATATTCCTCAGACATTCCCAAGGCGCGCGACTACAACAAGGACAAGGATTTCCTGAAACTCGTGAGCAGCGACACATCCAAGTATCGCCGTCTCGGCGAGACTGCCCTCGACGGCACGCTTGTGCTCCATCTCCTGCGCAAGGACTTGCCCTCGGGCATATTGTTCCGTCCTGTAGGATATGGCAAGCATATCAAGATTAAGTATCTCAATATGCATGAGATAATGATGCAGTCGAAGGAGGAATACGACATGCGTCAGTTTAGGATGAAAATGTACTATATTAATAACTAAAATTTTTATATTATGAAAAGAAGTATTATTCTTTCAGTAATTGTCCTTGTGCTGGCTTCATTTTCCATGACGTCCTTTGCACAGACAGATACTGCACAGGTGGCCAATGATTCAGCCAAGGTAGATCTCAACAAGGTGCCGGTTTATCATGCCGAGAAGATTGTCAAGCTCGACGAGGCAGGCAATCAGATGAAAAACGACGACGGCACTCTTCAGTATCGCGTTTTCCTTGTCGATCAGTTTGGCAATATCCGCAGTGCCGAGGCTGTAAAGAAGCAGCAGGCAAAGGTGCGCAAACTTGTTGCCACTGTTGTCGGCAAGGTGGGGCTTGGTGCCCTTGCCGGAGTTGGACTTAAACTCGCGTCAAATGCCATTGAAAAGAAAAAGCAGAAGGCCGAAGACCTTGTTGTAGCTGGAGTTGCTGGTGCCGCCACAGGTTTGGCATGGGGCGCATCCGACATAGCCAAGGCAAAAGAGCTCAAGAAATCTCTCAAGGCTCAGGAAAAACTCGTTAAGGAGTACCAAAAGTCATTCACCGACGAGGGTGAGCCTCGCAGTGCTGAAGTGAATATGGACAATGTAGCCGGCATCGAGATTGTTGACAACAACGTGTCCAAGTCGGCTGAGGAAGTGAAGTCTATTCTCGACAGTGGCGACTTCTCTGAGCCCGACGACTCAGCTTGGGAAATCTAAAACACATAATTATTAATCATCTTAACACCCGATAGTCATATGTTGTTTGGTATTTTCAATCAGGATTCTTTAAAGAAGTTCACCACCGTGTGCCTTGTGTTCGCATCGTTGGTGATAGTATCAAATATTGCTTTGCTATTCACAGGTTCCAACAAATTGCCCGAGGATAGCATCGTTCTGTATGCACAGAAAAGCACTAAACTGTATATGCCCTTCGGAGGACATAAGGGAGATACCGTCACCAGCAACATCAGTCGCGGCGACAGCGTATGGCTATTGGGTGTTGAAACAGACAAACTGAGATATTGGGTGGCAGATGCCCAGGGACAGCGTGGATATGTCAATCAGGAGGATTTCGACTCCTGCGTTGTCATTCACAGTATGAAGAGGGTTGATGAAAAAATAAAGCCATTCTTGGGCGACACCGTTCAGATCGTAAAGCCCCTTCGCAAAAGAGGCGAGTTCCTTTGCCGTCTTTCCAATGACAGCACCATCGAGGTGAGTGCGGAGTATATCTTCGGATTTACTGCCATCAAATATGAGAAGTATATCACCAAAGGCAACTATACCACCCACATGTCGATGAAGCGCCTTGAGCGCGAACTCAAAACCTCGAATATTGTATCAGCCGACAGTATCGGCAAACTGGCGCGCGTGATTGCCAAAACCAAGAGTGGATGGCTGGCCCGCTATAATATCACAGCCGTCGGTTCTGATGGCGTGAAATACTATCCTATTGTCGCCTTCGACTCCAACGGACAGTTCTCCAAGGTGGATATGAAGGTGAAAACCAGCTCGGGCTCTTTCCTTTTGTCCCTCCTTCCTTTTGTAGATACGATAGCCGACTCAGGTTTCCTTGAGTCGCTTATCGACGAGCCGATATACAACTTCTCGTTTAATGTATCCGAATATCCCACATGGTTGTATTACATCTGCTGGGTGCTTGTTCTCCTGTTTGGTCTTTTTGTCTTTTTGATGTGGGTTCAGGGCACGGCTCTCTTCCCGATGTTCCTCATGATGGGCATGACGCGATTCTCATGGGCATTTAAGCCTTTGCCCGACATGGCCCTAAAGATAATTGCAGCCGTCCTTGCTTTTGTTGGCATATATGTGTGGGTAGTGTCCATCGGATTGTGGGGCATGCCGTGGTGGATGTCCTTGCCGCTGTTGTTAATTGCCGCCGCCTATCCATTGTCTGAATATGTTGGTAATTTTGCTGATAATGTGCCGCATTCAAGGTGTCCCAAGTGCCGTCATATCGACAGCCTGTCGTATTCTTATGAAGAGGACACCGGCACTCACATCACCTATGAGGAGGAGTCGGTTAATTGTGGTAAGGTTGGCGAGAGCCGCCGCGAATGGGACACCTATAATGTAACGACAACCCGATGGAGCGACGGTCGCACGACACAAGATATTACCGACAAGCAGCATCATGTTAAAGTAGATAATATCTATCATTATGATGTATATAAAGTGAAGTATCTTGTTCACGACATATATGATCATTATGTGTGTCATCATTGCAAACATGATGAGCGCTCATACAATCCTAAATACGAAGAATTGAGTCGTGAATATTTGAGGTCCTACACCGGGTACTGACCTCAAATCACAATAATTCCGTCATATTCTTCGGATATATCAAAAAGTTCCATTCAAATATGCCTTTGTCTGAACGTAACTTGGTTCATAGTAGGCACTGCTATTATAGTTGTCTATCGTTTCGCAGATAGGAGAGGCATAGACGCTGATGATAGAATCAGCAAAGTTGCCTCCTGAAGGTGTAATTGAATAAACCAGTCGTGCATATACTTTTCCCATTTGGGTTTCTGATGGAATCTTGTCTGTGAATCGGGGATTTATGGATGTTACATCAAAGTTTCCTGATTCAAGTGCATACTCTTCCTTCCAGTCAGCAACCACCTGCTCAGGGTTAAGACAATGCAATGTTCCTGCGATGGATAGCTGACGCTCTAGAGCCGCCTTGCCTAACTTCTTTACAACATAGTTATTACGCTGATGAAGATGGCGTGCTGTGCGTTCTATCATATAGCATACAAAATAGAGATCATTGAAAGTTATCTCTTCGTCTGGGAAATAGATGTTGCTCATAATGCGTAGCTCTTTTTGAACGTTAGTGTTTTGAGTGCTCTGTCATTGCAGAATAACAACTGATGAGTTGGATGTTTGAAACGTGCTAATGCCCAAAAGGCTTCACGAGTAATACGGTTAGCAAGAAAGTCTTCAACGTAATCCCATACCTCATCGTCTGCCATCGGTCCTTCCACAATATCGTAGTCATGTGACTCGCCGTGACGACATGCTGCTACAAAGTCCAGCCATTCGTCGGTCATAACAGGGAAAGACTTAACTTTGAGTTCTGGGTTAGGAGTGTATTCGTAAACACATACAATATGAGGGCTACGCTTTGTTACTGCCCAACGTTGAGCCTGGCGCTCAAATTTTGTGCAGTAGAAACCATAGCCAAAGTCCTTGGTATAGCCAGCTATACGTACTTCCGGCTTTTCTACTATTGTATTTGATCCGTGATATACTTCCATAGTTTTCGTTTTCAAAATTTTTGTTATGCTTCCAACTACTTCTTTTATCTTACAACGCTGCAAAGGTAGCGAAAAAGTGGCAAACGACCGAATCTTTTTGTAACGGATATGCTATATATAAACATATTTAACATTTTTGCAAGTGATTTTGAACTTCAGATACTAAGAGTATTTATATTATGTATGTTCATCACTTGATATAAAGAACAGGCTGTAGTAACATTGAATGAACAGGGTGTTGTGACATTGAAAAAACAACGGTAATGACATTGAGTGAATAAGCTGTAGTGGCATTGAGTGAATAGGCTATTCAGTAACTAACTGAACAGCTGTTGAGAAACTGTCTGAACTTAACTTCAGTTATGTTCTCAACAGGTTATCATTGTATCCACACAAAGCTTTGTATGTCCATCCGAAAGCTTCGAACGGAGATTCGAAAGCTTCGTATCTCTATCCGAAGCCTTCGAACCAAAACATTAGAGTAATTACAGGCTATACTAACTACTCATGCCATGGGGTGCTGAGAAGTCTCGAATGGCAGCCTTCCCCCAGCCACAGACTCACATGCAAAGATGTCCTGCATAGGCTCTGAGCCGAGCGTGCGCAAGTCGGCGATGTGATTTCTCAGGTCGGCTTTAATCCTCAGGTTCTCTATCTCCTCTCGCCTCGCCATTGCCATACGGCAGAACTCCTCCTCGCGCTCGATGCCGCAGAATCGTCGTCCGCACAGATTGGCGGCAATACCCGTCGTTCCGCTCCCCGAGAAGGGGTCCATCACCCAGTCGCCCTCGTAAGTACAGGCCAGTATGATGCGCGTCAGCAAGGCGAGCGGCTTCTGCGTAGGATGCTTGCCGCACGACTTCTCCCATCTGCCGATGGCAGGCAGTCGCCACACGTCGGTCATCTGCTTCCCGTCGTTCAGCCTTTTCATCACGTCGTAGTTAAACTTATGCGCCACCTTCTTTGATTTCCTCGCCCATATCACAAATTCCGTTGAATAGGTGAAGAATCGGCACGAGATGTTCACAGGCGGATTGGTCTTTTGCCAAGTGATGACATTAAGAATCCTGTAGCCTAGTTGTGTCAGGCAGTCGGCCACCGAGAAGATATTATGATATGTGCCCGAAATCCATATCGAGCCGTTCTCCTTCAGTTTCTCCCTGCACATCCCGAGCCACTGCATATTCCACTCCCTCATTTCCTCGGGAGTCTTTCCCTTGTCCCATTCTCCCTTATCCACGCACACCACCTTTCCGCTCTGCAAGGATATTCCGCCGTTGGAGAGGAAATAAGGAGGGTCGGCAAATATCATGTCGAACTTAAAGTCAAAGTCGGGCATAACAGAGAACGAGTCACCCTTGATGAGGGTGAAATCCTTTCTCTGTGACACATAAAATGCCTTATCCTTCTGTATGTCCAACTGATATTCCATTGCGGCTGCAAAGGTAGTGGAATATCTTGAAAAAATACACAAAAGATCATAGTTTGACTTTTGTGATCAAAAAAGATTAATTAGATAAAAGATTGATTATCAGTAACTTTGTTGCTAATATGAGACAAATATGCAATACCTGCATTGTTAATTATTGATCACAAAAATACAATAAATAAATTACAAGCGTCTATAGTTACCTTTTCCTAAAAATTCCACAAGACCCTTGTCTCTCAGAAATTGCAACTGTTGCCTTATCTTGTCTTTCACGTGAGCATTGTCACTATGCTTTTCCTGAAGTTCGTCGCAGAAATCATACATCTCCTTAAGTGTGAACACGTCATCTTTCACTCTTTCCACGCACGACAGCACATCCAGCATCCAACCTCTTGAAGTAAGGCTGTTCGTTGCCAGCGACTTTATTCTAGCATAGTCGTCAATCACCTTGTTACGGTCTATTTCCACCCCGTCTTTTACAATATATATCTTTCCGCTTTGTGGAATGTCGGCAATATTGATATTGCATCCCACCCATCCCGCTCTGCGCGCCTTGTCGGATAACGGTTTGCGCTTTATGATTATTTCAGGAGTGAAGAAATGATTCGGGATAAGAATGAAGTTTCTCACATATTCGTCCGTGTGAGTCATGAATAGGAAGTTTGGATTATGCAAGTCGTTGAGTCTCTCCATCATAGTGTCGTATGCCCCATCATTAATCACTTTACCAAGAGCCATCTGATTCTTGCTTTTCAGTTCAAAATCGTTATGGCAATCTTCACAACAAAAATCAGCTACAGGTTTGTTGGCGGTATAGTGATGCAAATGTGGGCGTCCGCAGATGGGGCAGAACATATTCTGTTCTACCCACTTTTCTGTGACCACTCTCATCTTTTGCGTATTACTCTTGTAGCCCTCACATAAGCTATAATCCAAATTCAGCTGCATATCAATTATTGTTTATATTACTGCAAAGGTATAAATTAATTCCGTCATAACAAAATGTTTCGTGATTTTTTTGTTTATTTTATTTTATCATATATAGTTGAATTAGGATGATCACGAATAAACGACATCAATGCAGACCTAAATTCTTTTGGATATTGGTTCATAGGGGCAGGTGCGTTGGTTCGTTAGTTTTTCGCGAATCATTGGTACCTATCCCTATGATTCAATGTCGTTATGATTCACTAGCATACAATTCCGTTGTAGGAATATTCGAACAATGCTAATTCAATAATAAAAAAGCGGAGTTACAGCGAAGTTATAGCGAAGGAAGATAGGAGTCACTTCATGTGTCTTTTCCTGATTTTACTAGACACTTTTTTACTTTCTATACTGCTTTACTATA
>SAMEA3663023__coassemble_1188_pt1 | contig 16719 bp, 13 predicted proteins | sample SAMEA3663023__metabat2_low_PE_038 | metagenome-assembled genome bin SAMEA3663023 (sample SAMEA3663023) | pig gut metagenome | biome: pig gut; feature: pig-associated habitat; material: faeces | place: France | collected 2012
TTTCTTTCGTATTTTGACATATTTGCAGTAACTTTGCGGTCAAAAATAAGAATTTTGCAATGATTTCATTTGATAACGACTACAGTAATGGCGCCCATCCAAAGGTGTTGCAGAAATTGGTTGAGACCAACGACCTGCGCACTCAACCCTATGGTGCTGACGAGTGTTGCATGAGGGCAAAGGACCTCATAAAAAAAGCCTGCGAGGATGATGACGCGAACATTTTCTTTCTGACTGGCGGTACGCAAACCAATGCCACGGTGATTGACTCCATGCTCTACCAATATGAGGGCGTGATTGCCGTGGATACGGGACATATCAATGTTCATGAGGCTGGTGCCATAGAGTTTACGGAGCACAAGATTATTGTTATCCCAAGCCATGAGGGCAAGATGCACGCCAAGGACCTCAGAAAGTATCTTGACGACTTCATGCACGACGGCAGCAACGCCCACTGCGTATATCCGGGTTGCGTGTATATCACCTTCCCTACCGAGTTGGGCACCTTATACAAGGCTTCGGAGATGGCCGAGATCTACGAGGTGTGCAAGGAATATGACATCATGCTTTATGTTGACGGTGCACGCATGGGATATGGACTCATGTCGGAAGGCAACGACATAACCCTGCCTTTCCTTGCCCGCCATTGTGATGTATTCTACATTGGCGGCACCAAGATTGGAGCATTGTGCGGGGAGGCTGTGGTGTTTACTCACAATAATGCCCACCGTCATTTCTTCAGCATACAGAAACAACATGGTGCAGTGATTGCCAAGGGCAGGCTCATTGGAGTGCAGTTTGAGGCCCTGTTCACCGACAATCTCTACTTTGAGATCTCGAAGCATGCCATCGACATGGCAATAAAGGTGAGAGACCTGTTCCGCTCAAGGGGTTACCGTTTCTATCTCGACTCGCCGTCCAACCAGCAGTTTGTTTTGATGACAAGAGAGCAAGCCGATGCACTCGCCAAGAACATACAATTCACGTATTTCGGACAGACTGACAATGGCGATGTGATAGCACGATTCGTAACGAGCTGGTCAACCACCGAGGAGGAGCTTGCAGAACTGGCAAAGCATATCTAAAAAAGAAGTCCGACTACCATTTTGCTGGTGTCGGACTTCTTTTTGTATTATCGAATAATTAATCTTCGTCTTGTGATGCAGGTTCCTCGGAATACTCAATCACATTCTTGCGGTTGGCCTGAATGCGATTATATTCCTCCTTGCTGCCAACAATGAGCTTGTCGAACTCACGGAGACCGGTTCCCGCAGGAATCAGGTGACCGCAGATCACATTCTCCTTCATACCCTCAAGCTTGTCAACCTTACCGCGGATAGCAGCCTCGTTGAGCACCTTGGTGGTCTCCTGGAATGATGCAGCCGACATGAAGCTCTTGGTTTGGAGGGCAGCACGAGTGATACCCTGGAGAATCTGGGTTGATGTGGCAGCCACTGCATCGCGCACCTTCACAAGGCGGAGGTCCTTACGCTTGAGCTGTGAGTTCTCGTCGCGCAGGCGGCGCACTGTGACAATCTGACCCTTCTGCAGATTCTGACTGTCACCAGCATCGATGACAACCTTCTTGCCCCAAATACGGTCATTCTCCTCAGCGAAGTCGAGCTTGTCAACCACCTCTTGCTCAAGGAATGATGTGTCGCCCGGATCATTAATCTGAACCTTACGCATCATCTGGCGCACGATGATCTCGAAGTGCTTGTCGTTAATCTTCACACCTTGCAGACGATATACGTCCTGAACCTCGTTAACGATGTATTCCTGTACAGCTGTTGGACCCTTAATGGCGAGGATGTCATTAGGAGTGATGACACCGTCGGACAGAGGTGTACCGGCACGAACGGCATCGTGCTCCTGTACAAGGATTTGCTTTGACAGAGATACAAGATACTTGCGCTGCTCACCAGTCTTTGAGGTTACGATAATCTCGCGGTTTCCACGCTTAACCTTGCCCATTGACACCTCACCGTCGATTTCGGATACGACAGCTGGGTTAGACGGGTTGCGTGCCTCGAAGAGCTCAGTAACACGGGGAAGACCTCCGGTGATGTCACCACCCTTAACAGCTGCACGAGGAATCTTGACGAGAGTTTCACCTGTCTTGACAGTCTGGCCGTCCTCTACTACGATGTGACCACCCACAGGGAAGTTGTATGTTCCAATCTTCTCACCATTGGCATCGAGGATATCACAGGTGGGCACCATATTGCGGTCCTTGGACTCGGTGATAATCTTCTCAGTCAAACCAGTTGTATCGTCGGTTTCGGCACGGTATGTAGCACCTTCCTTGACATCGTTGAACCTCAACGTACCGGCATACTCTGTTACGATAACGGCATTGAAGGGGTCCCACTGGGCAATCTTCTCGCCCTTTTCAACTATCTCGCCGTTCTTGTGATACAGAGACGAACCATAAGGCACGTTCATAGTAGAAAGAACGATATTTGTATTAGGATCTACGAAACGAACCTCACCCAGACGGCTGACTACCATCTCGCACATCTTGCCGTCCTCATCGAACGGAACGGTGCGAAGCTCCTCAAACTCAATCTTACTTGGGTTCTTGGCGAAGATAGCCGCATTGGCAGCTGCGTTGGCAGCCACACCACCGGCGTGGAACGTACGAAGTGTAAGCTGTGTACCAGGCTCACCAATGGCCTGTGCAGCAATCACACCGACAGCCTCTCCCTTCTGCACCATCTTACGTGTGGCAAGGTTGCGACCGTAGCACTTCATGCAGACACCATGCTTGCTCTCGCAAGTGAGCACCGAACGGATCTCTACGCTCTCGATTGGAGAGTCTTCAATCTCCTGTGCCACCTTCTCGGTAATCTCCTCACCGGCAGCCACAATAAGACGTCCGGTAGTGGGATGTATGATGTCATGCACTGACACACGACCGAGAATACGCTCTGACAAGGTAGAGATAACCTCGTCGCCATTCTTAAGGGCTGTGCATACAAGTCCGCGCAACGTACCACAGTCTTCCTCATTGATAATCACGTCATGTGACACGTCAACGAGACGACGTGTAAGATAACCAGCGTCGGCAGTCTTCATGGCGGTGTCGGCAAGACCCTTACGGGCACCGTGGGTAGAGATAAAGTACTCAAGCACCGACATACCCTCCTTGAAGTTGGACAGAATCGGGTTCTCAATAATCTGTGCACCTTCAGCACCGGCTTTCTGAGGCTTGGCCATAAGACCACGCATACCGGAAAGCTGACGGATCTGGTCCTTAGAACCACGGGCACCAGAGTCGAGCATCATAAACACGGCATTGAATCCCTGGTCAGCCTCGGTCATCTCCTTCATAAGCACATTGCCAAGGTCGTTGTTGACGTGTGTCCATGTATCAATAACCTGGTTGTAACGCTCGGTATCGGTGATGAATCCCATATTGTAGTTCTCAGTAATCTGGCGAACTTCCTCATTACCCTTCTCTACAAGCTTTTTCTTTTCCTCTGGTATGATGATGTCGTCGAGGTTGAACGAAAGACCTGCAAGATAAGCCATACGATAACCAAGGTTCTTGATACCATCAAGGAACTCGCATGCCTCGGCAAAACCTACGTTCTTGATTACATCTGCGATGATGTCGCGAAGGCTCTTCTTAGAGATGACCTTGTTGACATATCCCACCTGCTTCGGGATGATGCCATTTACTATCACACGTCCAACAGATGTCTCGACCATGTGCTTGTATGGAATACCATTCTCGTCGATATCGTCAACAACCACCTTCACTTGTGCGTGGAGGTCGCAACGACGCTCGTTATGGGCAATGATTGCCTCCTCAGGACCATAGAACATCAGCCCCTCACCCTTTGCTCCTGGGCGAATCTTAGTGATATAGTAAAGTCCGAGCACCATATCCTGTGAAGGTACGGTGATAGGAGCACCATTGGCAGGATTAAGGATATTGTGGCTCTGAAGCATCAGAATCTGCGCTTCAAGAATTGCCTCATTGCTCAATGGAAGATGGACTGCCATCTGGTCTCCGTCGAAGTCGGCATTGAACGCCGTACATGCCAACGGGTGGAGCTGAATAGCCTTACCCTCGATAAGTTTCGGCTGGAAAGCCTGAATACCAAGACGGTGAAGTGTCGGGGCACGGTTGAGCATCACGGGATGACCCTTCATCACATTCTCGAGTATATCCCAGATAACGGGCTCGCGACGATCAACGATCTTCTTCGCGCTCTTGACGGTCTTGACGATACCGCGCTCGATGAGCTTACGTATGATAAACGGTTTGTAGAGCTCGGCAGCCATCAGTTTAGGCAGACCGCACTCACCCATCTTCAACTCAGGACCTACAACGATTACCGAACGTGCCGAGTAGTCAACACGCTTACCGAGAAGGTTCTGACGGAATCGTCCTGCCTTACCCTTAAGTGAGTCGCTCAGTGACTTGAGCGGACGATTGCTCTCGCTCTTCACAGCACTGCTCTTGCGCGAGTTGTCGAAAAGACTATCTACAGCCTCCTGAAGCATACGCTTCTCATTGCGGAGGATCACCTCGGGAGCCTTGATTTCAACAAGCCTCTTCAGACGGTTGTTACGTATGATGACACGACGATAGAGGTCGTTGAGATCGGAAGTGGCAAAACGTCCACCATCCAGCGGTACGAGAGGACGCAACTCGGGAGGAGTCACGGGAATAATCTTCATGATCATCCATTCAGGACGGTTGACTTCCTTGCTTGAACGGAATGCCTCAACCACCTGCAGGCGCTTCAAAGCCTCATTCTTACGCTGCTGTGAAGAGTCGCTGTTGGCACGGTCACGCAGTTCGTATGAAAGTGAGTCAAGGTCAAGACGGAGAAGCAGGTCATAAATAGCCTCTGCACCCATCTTGGCGATGAACTTATTGGGATCGGTATCCTCCAGATAATCGTTGTCAGGAGAAATATGATTATCTATGAGCTCATTGTATTCATCCTCGGAAAGAAGATCATACACGTTTGAGCCAAGCAGTTCGTTGCCTTCAGCATCCTTCTTTCCAGCAAGAGCACCTGGCTGGATAACTACATAACGCTCATAGTAGATGATGGCGTCGAGCTTCTTGGTAGGCAGACCGAGCAGATAACCAATCTTATTGGGCAATGAACGGAAATACCAGATATGAGCCACGGGCACTACGAGTTCGATGTGTCCTGAACGCTCGCGACGCACCTTCTTCTCAGTGACCTCAACACCGCATCGGTCGCAGACGATACCCTTATAACGGATGCGCTTGTACTTGCCGCAGGCGCACTCATAGTCCTTCTGCGGACCGAAGATACGCTCGCAGAAAAGACCGTCGCGCTCAGGCTTGTAGGTGCGATAGTTAATGGTCTCCGGCTTGGTTACCTCACCGAATGAATTCTCCAGGATCTCCTCTGGCGATGCCAGACTGATGGTGATCTTGGTGAAATTACTCTTTATTTTTGTATCTTTCTTAAAAGCCATATTTATATTGTTTCTAAAGAGTTAACTAAAAATTAATCGAGTTTGATGCTGAGTCCAAGACCCTTGAGTTCGTGCAGGAGCACGTTGAGCGACTCAGGGATACCGGGAGTAGGCATAGGTTCACCCTTAACGATGGCCTCGTAAGCCTTGCTACGTCCGACAACATCGTCAGACTTGATGGTAAGAATCTCCTGAAGAACATGGCTTGCACCGAATGCCTCAAGAGCCCAAACCTCCATCTCTCCGAATCGCTGTCCACCAAACTGTGCCTTACCTCCAAGAGGCTGCTGAGTGATAAGTGAGTACGGACCAATTGAACGGGCGTGCATCTTGTCCTCAACCATGTGACCAAGCTTGAGGAAGTAGGTGATACCCACTGTAGCCGGTTGGTCGAAACGCTCTCCTGTTTCACCATCATAGAGATATGTAGAACAAAGGTGAGGAAGTCCTGCCTTATCTGTCCACTCTGCGAGGTCCTCAAGTTTTGCACCATCAAAGATAGGTGTTGCAAACTTCACACCGAGCTTGCGTCCAGCAGCTCCGAGGATGGCCTCGAAAATCTGGCCGAGGTTCATACGAGAAGGCACACCAAGCGGGTTAAGCACCAAGTCAACTGGTCGTCCGTCTGCGAGGAACGGCATATCCTCCTGGCGAACAATCTTCGAAACAATACCCTTGTTACCGTGGCGTCCTGCCAATTTGTCTCCTACACTGATCTTACGCTTCTTGGCAACATATACCTTTGCCATCTGCAGAATTCCAGAGGGAAGCTCGTCACCTATGGTGATAGCAAACTTCTTGCGCTTCATCTCAGCATCAAGCAACTTGAACTTCTTCATGAAGTTGATGATCAGCTGCGAGATAAGCAAATTCTTATGGGCATCGGCTGTCCAGTTGCTGATATGTACGTCACCATACTCAAGATTCTTGAGGTTGGCAACAGTGAATGTACTACCCTTAGTGATAACCTCAGAACCGGTATAGTCCTTAACGCCCTGCGATACCTCACCTTCGGTCAGTTCGAGCAACTTGTCGATGAGTATCTCCTTCAAGTCGTCAACCTTTGCCTCGTATTCCTCGTCAATCTTGGCAAGAGTAACCTTATCCTGCATCTTTGTCTGACGGGTCTTGATGGCACGCTTGAAGAGTTTCTTGTCGATGATAACACCAGTAAGCGAAGGATTGGCCTTGAGTGAAGAATCCTTAACGTCGCCAGCCTTGTCACCAAAGATGGCACGAAGCAGTTTCTCCTCTGGCGAAGGATCGCTTTCGCCCTTAGGTGAAATCTTACCAATAAGGATGTCTCCCGGTTCAACACGGGCACCGACACGAATGATACCATTCTCGTCGAGGTCCTTTGTAGCCTCTTCACTTACATTAGGAATATCGGCAGTGAATTCCTCCACTCCACGCTTGGTCTCACGCACATCGAGCGAGTATTCGTCAACGTGAACAGATGTAAGTATATCTTCACGTACAACACGCTCGTTGAGCACAATGGCATCCTCATAGTTATAACCCTTCCACGGCATATATGCCACGAGCAGGTTACGTCCAAGTGCCAACTCTCCATTTTCGGTCGCATATCCTTCAGTGAGAATGTCGCCGGCCTTCACTCTCTGCCCCTTGTTGCAAATTGGACGGAGGTCGATTGTCATGTTCTGGTTAGTGCGACGGAACTTAGGAATACGGTATTCCTTCAATGCCGGTTCGAAACTTACGAACTCCTCGTCCTCAGTGCGATCGTAGAGGATACGTATAGTAGTAGCGTCAACATATTCAATAACGCCATCGCCCTCGGCAGTAATCATGGTGCGAGAGTCCTCGCACACCTGCTTTTCAATACCAGTACCCACGATAGGAGCCTCATTGTGAAGCAGAGGAACAGCCTGGCGCATCATGTTCGATCCCATGAGTGCACGGTGGGCATCGTCATGCTCGAGGAACGGAATCAGTGAAGCTGCAATAGAGGCAATCTGCTGCGGCGACACGTCGATAAGATCAACCTGCTGTGGGGGCACAACGGGGAAATCGGCATCTTGACGGCATTTCACGACATCGCGGATGAACGAACCGTCGTCTCTCAACGGGGCGTTACCCTGACCGATGATGTGATTCTCCTCTTCCTCGGCAGTGAGATATACCACCTCATCATTGTTGAGATTGGCTATACCGTTCTCCACCTTTCTATAAGGAGTTTCGATGAATCCGAGATGGTCAATCTTTGCATATACACAGAGAGAAGAGATAAGTCCGATGTTAGGACCTTCAGGACTCTCGATAGGACAGAGACGACCATAATGGGTATAGTGAACGTCACGCACCTCGAATCCGGCACGCTCACGCGACAGACCACCAGGACCAAGAGCCGAAAGACGACGCTTGTGTGTCACCTCGGCCAGAGGGTTGGTCTGGTCCATGAACTGTGACAATGGGTTGGTACCGAAGAACGAGTTAATGACACTCGATATTGTCTTTGCATTAATAAGGTCGGTCGGAGTGAACACCTCATTGTCGCGCACGTTCATGCGCTCACGGATAGTGCGGTTCATACGAGCCAAACCTATTGAGAACTGATTGCTCAACTGCTCACCCACAGTGCGCACACGGCGGTTGGAAAGGTGGTCGATATCATCGACAACAGCCTTTGAGTTAATCAGCTGAATGAGATACTTGATAATCTCGATAATATCTTCCTTGGTCAGCACTCTCACATCCATATCGGTGTTGAGTCCCAACTTCTTGTTGATTCTGTAGCGGCCTACCTCACCCAAGTCATAACGCTTGTCGGAGAAGAACAGGTTCTGAATAACTTCGCGTGCACTTGCATCATCGGCAGGGTCGGCATTACGCAACTGGCGATAGATATAAAGCACAGCCTCCTTTTCTGAGTTTGAGGGGTCTTTCTGCAGAGTGTTGAAAATAATTGAATAGTCCTGAGCAGTTGTCTCGTCCTTGTGAACAAGGATAGTAGAGGCATTACTCTCAAGAATGTCAATCATATTCTCCTCGGTGATCTCTGTCTCGCGCTCCATGATAACCTCATTACGCTCGATAGATACAACCTCACCCGTATCCTCATCCACGAAGTCTTCATTCCAACTCTTCAGCACGCGGGCAGCCAGACGCTTGCCAATGTTCTTCTTGAGATTGGTCTTGTTAACCTTTACCTCATCGGCGAGTTCGAATATCTGGAGAATGTCTTTGTCGGCCTCAAAACCAATAGCACGCAGAAGAGTAGTTACGGGCAACTTCTTCTTACGGTCGATATATGCATACATGACATTGTTGATGTCGGTTGCGAACTCGATCCATGAACCCTTGAAGGGGATGATACGAGCCGAGTATAGCAACGAACCATTAGCATGCACGCTCTGTCCGAAGAACACACCAGGAGAACGGTGTAGCTGAGACACTACAACACGCTCAGCACCATTAATCACAAATGTGCCATTCTCGGTCATATAAGGAATAGGGCCGAGGAAAACATCCTGGATAACAGTACCGAAATCCTCGTGATCAGGGTCGGTGCAATACAGTTTTAGCTTAGCCTTGAGGGGTACGCTGTAAGTCAGACCACGCTCGAGACACTCGTCGATAGTGTAACGGGGCGGGTCGATGTAGTAATCCAAGAACTCAAGAACGAAATTATTACGTGTATCGGTGATAGGGAAGTTCTCTGAGAACACCTTATACAAACCGTCATTCTTGCGTTCTTCAGGCGGTGTATCCAACTGCAGAAAGTCTTTGAATGACTTTAATTGCACATCGAGGAAATCCGGAAACGGCATCGGATTCTTGATGCTGCCAAAGTTTACTCTGTTGTCTATTACTTTTGAAGCCATATAAAATTAATGTTGTCTCTTGTTCGTATAGTGTCAGTGAAGACACATTAGCAAAGTGTCGATAGACACAAAAAGGTTAAGAACCTCCTACTTAGAGGTTCTTAACCGAATTCTATAGTATGATGCTTTATTACTTAAGCTCAACTACGGCACCTGCAGCCTCGATGGTCTTCTTCAGGTTCTCAGCCTCGTCCTTAGACAGGCCTTCCTTCAGAGTAGAAGGTGCACCGTCAACGAGGTCCTTAGCCTCCTTCAAACCAAGACCGCAAGCTTCCTTAACAGCCTTTACAACCTGCAACTTAGCTGAACCAGCCTCCTTCAGAACAACGTCGAAAGAAGTCTTCTCTTCAGCTGCGGCAGCAGCGCCACCAGCAGCAGGACCAGCAGCAACAGCAACAGCTGCAGCAGCGGGCTCAATTCCATACTCGTCCTTCAGGACTGTTGCCAACTCGTTAACTTCCTTTACTGTAAGATTTACTAACTCTTCAGCGAGTTTCTTAATATCTGCCATTTTATTTAAAATTTTTATTGTTTTTTATTATTAAAATTGACTTAAAAACTAATTCGGAAAATCCGGATTACTCAGGACGCTCGCCTAAAGTCTTCAGCACACCATGAATAGTGTTTGCGCCTGATTGGAGAGCAGAAACAACGTTCTTTGCCGGAGACTGCAGCAAAGCCACAACATCGGCGATAAGTTCGCTCTTGCTCTTGAGAGCAGCAAGCTCATCAAGTTTGTCAGCACCTACGAAGAAGCTCTCCTCGGCATAAGCTGCCTTGAGTGCGGGAATTCCTTCCTTGGTGTATTCCTTGAGAAGCTTGGCAGGAACATTAGCTGTATTGGTGAACATAACAGCAGTGTTTCCCTTGAGAGTATCATACAGAGGCGAGAAATCAATCTCAGAAGCCTCGAATGCCTTATGCAGCAATGTGTTCTTAACAACGAGGAGCTTTATCTCGTTCTTGAAGCACTTGCGACGGAGAGCGCTTGTCTTCTCAGCATTCAGTCCGGTAAGATCTACCAGATAGAAGTGAGGGTTATTCTTAATGAGCTCTCCAAGTTCTACGATAATTGTATCTTTTACTTCCTTTTTCATTTTACTAAACTTTTAACGAGTTATTCAACTGATTTAGGATCTACTTTGATACCCTTACTCATAGTGCTTGAGATAAAGATACTCTTCATATAAGTACCCTTAGCAGCAGCAGGTTTCAGCTTTATGATGGTCTGGATAAACTCCTTCGCATTCTCATAAATCTGCTGCGGGGTGAAAGACACCTTACCGATAGAGGCGTGTACAATACCAGCCTTATCTACCTTAAAGTCAATCTTACCCTGCTTAACTTCCTTAACTGCCTTGGCAACATCCATAGTTACAGTACCACTCTTGGGGTTAGGCATAAGTCCACGAGGACCAAGCACACGACCCAGAGGACCGATCTTACCCATGCATGAGGGCATAGTGATGATGACATCAACGTCAGTCCAACCGCCCTTGATCTTCTCGATATACTCATCGAGACCTACATAGTCGGCACCAGCTTCCTTAGCGGCAGCTTCAGCATCAGCTGTACAAAGGCAGAGCACACGTGTAACCTTACCAGTTCCGTTAGGCAGTGAAACGACACCGCGCACCATCTGGTTAGCCTTACGTGGGTCAACGCCCAAGCGTACATCGATATCAAGCGAAGCGTCGAACTTGGTCGTAGTGATTTCCTTGACCAGCTCTGCAGCTTCCTTCAAAGAGTATGCTTTCCCTGCTTCAACCTTGTCAGCTACCAACTTTTGATTTTTTGTCAGTTTACTCATTTCTTAATTGAAGTTTTAAATTATTGTTCAGGGAAGTCCCCTTTTACAGTGATACCCATACTTCTTGCAGTACCAGCAATCAGTCTCATGGCTGACTCAATGGTAAAGCAGTTCAAATCACTCATCTTGTCCTCGGCGATGGCCTTTACCTGATCCCAAGTAACTGACGCTACCTTCTGACGGTTAGGCTGAGCTGAACCGCTCTTAACCTTGGCAGCCTCCTTGAGCTGAACAGCTGCGGGAGGAGTCTTGATGACGAAGCTGAATGACTTGTCGTTGTAATAGGTGATAACAACAGGAAGAATCTTTCCTGCCTTATCCTGGGTTCTGGCGTTGAACTCCTTGCAGAATCCCATGATATTGATACCCTTTGAACCCAAAGCAGGGCCTACGGGTGGTGAGGGATTCGCAGCGCCACCTTTAATCTGTAATTTGATTAATCCAGCAACTTCTTTAGCCATTTCTTTTATTAATAATTAAATGATTTGAATTGTGTCTTGGATTTCTCCTTGACAAAATATTCGGAACTCAAGGCATCGTAACAAATACCTATCCTTCCTTCTCAACTTGCATAAAACCAAGCTCTAACGGTGTTTTACGTCCGAAGATCTTGACCATCACCTTCAGTTTACGCTTCTCGGCATTCACCTCTTCGATGATACCGTCGAATCCACTGAAAGGTCCCTCTGTCACTTTGACTGTCTCGTTGACTGTGAATGGAACGCTTACTTCCACGTTCTCCACCAAAGTCTCCTCGGCAGATCCAAGAATGCGATTGATATCAGCTTGCTTTACAGGAGTAGGATTATCCAAACCTCCCAAGAAGCCCAAAACATTAGGCATAAAACGCAATGTATGAGCAACCTCACCCTGAAGGTTAGCCTGTATGAGGACATAACCAGGAAGATAAAGTTTCTCCTTAATCACGCGCTTGCCGTTACGAAGCATGGCATACTTTTCCGTAGGGAGAAGAATTTCCCCAACATTAGGCTTGAGCAAGTCGTTGTTCTTGACAGCAGCCTCAATGTATTCCTTTACTTTTGCTTCCTTACCGCTTACAGCACGTAATACGTACCATTTCATACCTTTTTCAGACATCTCGATTGATTTTATTAATTTGGATAAATCGAACTCATGACAAACTTAAATACCAAATCCATTGCCCACACAACCAATGCAATGACAAGGGAAGCAGATAAAACAACCACTGCACTGTGTGTTAGCTCGGCACGAGTTGGCCATGAAGTCTTATGCGCAAGTTCGTCGAAACATGCCTTGCAATAATTAATGAATCTCTTAAACATATTGCTTTCTATTTAGCACGGGAAGGAGGACTCGAACCCACGACCCTCGGTTTTGGAGACCGATGCTCTACCAACTGAGCTATTCCCGTAAAATAGGTTCCCATACGATTAATACGGGAACCTAAGGTGTATTATCTGATACTAAATATTAGTCTTCGATAATCTCAGTAATCTGACCAGCACCTACCGTACGACCACCCTCGCGGATAGCGAAACGGAGACCAACGTTCAGAGCCACAGCGTAGATAAGATCTACAGTGATTGTTACGTTGTCGCCAGGCATTACCATCTCAACACCCTCCGGCAGAGTGATCTCACCGGTACAGTCCATAGTGCGGAGATAGAACTGAGGACGATACTTGTTTCCGAATGGAGTGTGACGGCCACCCTCTTCCTTCTTCAGAACGTAGATCTGAGCCTTGAACTTCTTGAAAGGCTTGATCTGTCCAGGATGACAGAGCACCATACCACGCTTGATTTCCTTCTTGTCGATACCACGAAGAAGAAGACCTACGTTGTCACCAGCCTGACCCTCATCGAGGAGCTTGCGGAACATCTCGACGCCAGTTACGACTGACTTCTTGTCCTCACCAAGACCGAGGAGCTCAACCTCATCACCTACGTGGATAACACCAGTCTCGATACGACCAGTAGCAACAGTACCACGACCTGTGATTGAGAATACGTCCTCAACAGGCATAAGGAATGGCTTATCAGTGTCGCGCGGAGGAAGTGGAATCCAATTGTCAACAGCATCCATAAGCTCCATTACCTTGTCAACCCACTTGTCAACTCCGTTAAGAGCACCGAGGGCAGAACCACGGATGATAGGAGTGTTGTCGCCATCGTACTCATACTGATCGAGAAGCTCGCGCATCTCCATCTCAACGAGTTCGAGCATTTCCTCATCCTCAACCATATCGCACTTGTTCAGGAACACAACCAGCTTAGGAACGTTCACCTGACGAGCGAGAAGCACGTGCTCACGTGTCTGAGGCATAGGACCGTCAGTAGCAGCAACTACGATAATAGCACCGTCCATCTGAGCAGCACCAGTAACCATGTTCTTCACATAGTCAGCGTGTCCCGGGCAGTCAACGTGTGCATAGTGACGATTAGCTGTCTCATACTCGATATGAGCAGTGTTGATGGTGATACCACGCTCTTTCTCTTCAGGAGCGTTGTCAATCTGATCGAAAGACTTAATTTCCTCGCTACCGAAGCCCTTCTCGTGAAGAACCTTAGAGATGGCAGCAGTCAGAGTAGTCTTACCGTGGTCAACGTGACCAATTGTACCAATGTTTACGTGCGGTTTGGTACGGACAAATGTCTCTTTTGCCATAGCTTTTCTTGTTTATTTAATTTTAATGAATAATCTCTTGCTTATTTTACATTTCGTTTGAGCTGTATCTGAGAGTTGAACTCAGGACCTCTTCCTTACCAAGGAAGTGCTCTACCACTGAGCTAATACAGCAGAGAAAGAGCGGAAAACGGGGCTCAAACCCGCGACCCCCAGCTTGGAAGGCTAGTGCTCTATCAACTGAGCTATTTCCGCTTGTCTCGACTTTTAAAGTGGGTGGTGATGGATTCGAACCACCGAAGGCATCGCCAGCAGATTTACAGTCTGCCCCATTTGGCCACTCTGGTAACCACCCTTACTTTTTTATGTCTCAGTGCACTGCGTCACTCTCATCAGTTGAGCCTCTTGTCGGATTCGAACCAACGACCCCGAGATTACAAATCACGTGCTCTGGCCAACTGAGCTAAAGAGGCTTTTTATGCACCCGCATCCCGACTGATATTCGGTCTTTGCAAGACTTTTATCGGATTGCGGGTGCAAAGGTACGAATAAATTTTGAATTACCAAAATTTTTCGGCACTTTTTTTAATAATTTCTCGATTTTTCTTTATATTTCTGCAGTTTTACCCTCATTGAGTCCACTGAAAGGTCGATTGCCTCCTCAAAAGTGTCACTCACCTTCTCCACAAACAAGTTGGTTCCGGGAGCAGTGACTGACAGGCTCACTTCCTTATTTTGGGCAGTTGCGGGTTTCACCACTTTCAATTGCACCTCTACTTTCTGAATATCGTCTAATGACTTTTCCAACTTGGCGACTTTCTTTTCGATAAACGCCTGTAACTTCTCGGTAGCGTCAAAATGAATTGACTGAATCTTAATTTCCATATAAACCTCCGTCTTTTAAGGGTTATGCCCGTGGGTGGGCTTGTTTATAAATTCGCTTTAGCTGCTCAAATGTCGTATGAGTGTAAATCTCAGTTGTTGCGATCTTCGCATGACCAAGCAGCTTTTTCACACTTTCTATTCCTGCGCCGTTGTTGAGCATTGCCGTTGCGAACGAATGTCTCAGTACGTGCGGCGAGCGCTTTTCCTGGGTTGTCACCTTAGCGAGGTTGTCTTCAACGATTTTCCTCACCTTTGCCGGGGTCATCCTCCGGCACTTGTCATCCACGAACAGCGACCCTGCCTTATCACCCGTCATGCACTCTCGTGCACTGAGGTATTTCTGCAATTCCGCTCTCAGTTCGTCTCCGAACGGCACCACCCTGTCCTTGTTTCCTTTACCCCTTACCTTTATATATCCTTCTACCATATCCACCGAAACAACATCCATTCCTGTCAGTTCCGACACTCGGACGCCGGTTTGGTATAATAATATAATAATGGTACGCGCGCGAAGGTCACCAAAACTATCATCCCACATTTCCTCGCCATCAAGAAGCCGGTTCATCTCCTTCTCCTTCACGAACGCCGGAAGCGGTTTGTCTTTCTTGGGCCCCACAATAGCGTGGGCAGGATCCCTTTCCACCAAATGCCTGGACAGTGCAAATCTGAAGAAACTTCTCAGGGCGCTCAGTCGTCTGTTGACCGAGGTGGCGGTATGCCCGCCGTCCATCATGCTTTCCATCCAGTCGCGGATAAGGTCGGAGTCCACTGACTCCCAAGTGACTTGGCTGTCCTTTTCCCGGAAATACGACTCGAACATTCTCAAGTCATCCTCGTAAGCCTGCACCGTAAGCGGGCTCCGATTGCGCTCATAGCGCATATATTCCAAGAACTTTTCAACCATCATAGCGCTGCAATTTCAGTTTCACGCAGCGAATTTACGAATTAAAATTCAAACTACCAAATTTTTTAGGATTTTTTATTATTCCTCGGCAGCTCTTAGCTTCTGTACATAGATAGCGTGCTCCATCTTCAGCCTTTTGAGTACAGATGGCTTGTCGAACTGCTGACGTGCGCGGAGTTCCTTTACGACACCTGTTTTCTCAAACTTTCTCTTGAACTTCTTGAGGGCCTTCTCGATGTTTTCGCCTTCTTTTACTGGTACAATAATCATTTTTTTGCTTTTAAATTTATTAATTAAACATGTTAACTTTTGGACTGTGTCCTTTTTTTGCGGCTGCAAAGGTACTGATTATTTGTGAGATACGCAAGTTTTTGAGCGTTTTTTTAATAATAAAGGGGCAGTTTTTTTATTCAACTGCCCCTTTTAGGTAATTATTAGCTGTTTTTGCCCCAATTTTCATCTTGTCAGGGGGGCACAAGCATTCGCAAGCCATTCCGTCATCTCGTCGTCAAGATATGGCGAAAGACTCTTGAACACCGCTGCATGATAGTCGTTGAGATAGTCGAGTTCCTCGTCGGCGAGCATATCTACGTCTATCGGTGCCTTGTCTATCGGGCAGAGCGTCAGAGGCTCCAACTTTAGGAAACGGCCGTATTCGGTGTTCATGTATTCGGTGATGAGCATTGTGTTCTCTATCCTGACTCCAAATTTGCCTGCGAGATACAGTCCCGGTTCGTTCGTCACCGTCATTCCGGCTCTCAGAGGTTCCGGTTTGTATTCCATACGGATTTGGTGAGGTCCCTCGTGCACACTCAGATAGCTACCCACTCCATGTCCTGTTCCATGCATATAGTTTAGCCCTTCTCTCCACATTGCCTCGCGTGCAAGTATGTCGATTTGAGTGCCCGAGGCATTTGCGGGAAACTTTGCCATCGCCAGTCGGATATGCCCTTTGAGCACGAGGGTGTAGATATGCTTCTGCTCGTCGGTCACGGGTCCGAGTGCAATAGTGCGGGTGATGTCGGTAGTGCCGTCGAGATATTGTGCTCCACTATCGAGCAACAGCAGTCCCTCTGGTTTCAATTCGATGTCAGTCTCTGGCGTAGGTTCATAATGCACGATGGCACCATGGGCACCATATCCTGCAATAGTGTCAAAGGATATATCCTTAAACAAGGATTGCTCAGCCCTAAACGCCT
>SAMEA3663023__coassemble_1197_pt1 | contig 16601 bp, 14 predicted proteins | sample SAMEA3663023__metabat2_low_PE_038 | metagenome-assembled genome bin SAMEA3663023 (sample SAMEA3663023) | pig gut metagenome | biome: pig gut; feature: pig-associated habitat; material: faeces | place: France | collected 2012
TTGTGACGAGCTTTACTCCTGCATTCGAGAATGCCTCCTCGGCAACGGGGAAACCGTAGGTATAGGAAGCCACCATACCGACGACCTCATAACCGGCAGCACGCAATGCCTCGACAGCCTTAAGACTGCTGCCCCCCGTGGAGATAAGATCCTCGACGACAACCACCTTGGCACCCTCGGGGAGTTCGCCCTCGATAAGATTGCCCATACCGTGATCCTTTGGTTTGCTGCGCACATATACAAACGGTTTGCCCAACTGGTCGGCTACGAGAGCACCCTGGGCGATGGCACCAGTGGCAACGCCAGCAACGGCCTCAGCCTCGGGGAAATTCTCCTGGATGGCATGACACAGTTCGATCTTGACGAATGTGCGGAGGTCGGGGAACGAGAGGGTCTTGCGGTTGTCGCAATAGATGGGCGACTTCCAACCAGAAGCCCATGTGAAGGGATTGGCAGGCTGAAGTTTGATTGCCTTTACATTGAGCAGTTTCTCTGCGAAAAGTTTTTTTGTTGCTTCCATTTTATTTGTTTTTTATTCATTATTGTTCAATTCATTCTGCAAATATACTCATTCTTTGGCGAATGACACAGAAAAGAGAGTTAAAATTATTTAATTCGATGATGTATCATTGTTTTGTCATTCCCAACGTCAGTATGGAGAGCCTAACTCCCGCCGCCTTTTGACTTATTTCGCGAAGGCAAACCGACAGGGTGGCGCCGGTGGTGAAGATGTCATCGACGACGAGGGCATGACGACCCGACAAGGCAGAAGAAGACACCAACTCGAATGCACTGCGCACATTAGACAATCTCTGCTCGCCGCTCAGTCGTGTCTGACTACCTGAGAAACGGCGGCGGACAAGCGAGGTGGCATCAACCGGGATGCCAGTGACTTCGGATATGCCCCTCGCCAACATCTCGCTCTGATTGAAACCACGATGAAAACGGCGCAAGCGGGTGATAGGCACTGGCACTATCACATCCACACCATCGAAGAAACCTGAGGGTTTCAACACCTTGGCGGCATGGCGACCCATGAAAACGGCTATCGAACTGCGACCGTCGTACTTCATCCTGTATATCAGCTGTGCAATATTGCTATGCGGATGAAATTCAAACAAGGCATTGCCCCTGACCACATCACCACAACCGAGAATACTCCTCACCATCACATTGTCGGAGTGGTCGGCGAAGATTCCCGACATACTTTCATAAAGCAGGCAACGGCTGCAAACAATGGTCTCGCCATCGTGGAGACGCGAGTTGCAAGCCACACAGCGACGCGGAAGGAAGAAGTCAGAAATCAGTCTCGCTATCTTCTTCAGCATAGTCGTCGCAATCGATACATTGTCTGACAATTGAATAGTCGAAACCGCGCGAGAGGGCAAACTTGATGAGTTTCATGTTAAGCTCGTAGTCGGTGGTGGCCTTTATGCTGCGGCGCTTAGACTTGAGGAGGTCGGCAAGCACCGACTTATACTCGCTGTCGTCAACCTCGTCGAGCACCCTCTGGCGTATGTCGTCGGCGATATGCTTGGCCCAAAGCGCCTGCTCAACCTTGCGGCGTCCCCACTTGTTGTATTTGATCTTGTCCTTGACGAAGGCGCGGGCATAGCGCTCGTCGTCCACAAACTTCGCATCGCGCAGATATTCGACAATGCGCTGGCGGTCGGATTCATCCACCTCCCACTTGCGCATCTTCTCGGTCATCTCGTATTCGCAGTGCTCTGCCGACGCGCAAAGGGCAGTGAGCCGCTGCAGTGCTATTTCGTAGGTCATCATCTCTTTGTTGCTTTGATAAAACGTTTTTTTCCGAATTGGTCATTTCGGATTAATACATCCACATATCCAGAGGCGTCAAGCATGCTACACATCTCAGAGTGACAAAGGGGATTAATCTCAAAATACAGGGTGCCACCTGGTGTAAGTGACAATGAGGCATAATGAGCTATGGCACGATAGAACAACAAGGCATCGTCGTCGGGAACAAACAAGGCTGTAGGCGGTTCATATTCAAGCACATTTGCCTCCATCCCACTACGCTCACTGTCGCATATATATGGAGGATTGCTCACTATCACATCGTATTTCCCGACGTCGGCAGGCGGATTGAGGGCATCACATCTCGTCACATTAACATCTGCCATTAACGAATGAATGTTATCATTAGCTATGGCAATGGCTTCGTCGGAGATGTCCCAAGCATCTACCTTTGCCCCAGGGATGTCGAGGGCAAGTGTGGCGGCTATACATCCGCTGCCTGTCCCGATGTCAAGTATCGCTGGAGCTGAAGGATAATAGTCTTCTTCAACCCAACGACACAGTTCCTCGGTTTCGGGACGGGGGATAAGACATCCGGGGCGCACTGTGAACAGGCGGTCGCAAAACCATGCCTTGCCAACGACATACTGCACTGGAGTGAAAGCCTTGAGGGCTGAGACATCCTCGGATAATGTGTGGGCATCGGAATATTTTTCGATTTCCTCGCATAGCATGTCGGCAGTGGTCATACCGTATTTGTCGGTGAGCAACATGCGTGTCACCGCCTTTGCCTCGCCTTCGGCATAACCTGAATCATGAAGTATGCGCCATAATTCGTTATATCTCATAGATCAATCTTATTTTCTTGCAAAAATACGAAAAAAAACGGGCACGACAGCAATATTTTCAGATATTTTTTGTCTTTTCGGGGAAAAAACTGTAATTTTGCACTTATGAGCGAAGAAATGGACAAGATTTATATGCGCCGATGCCTGCAAATAGCAGCCAACGGCAGACAGAACGCCCGACCGAATCCTATGGTGGGCGCAGTGATTGTGTGTGACGGACGTATCATCGGCGAAGGCTACCATGTGAGATGCGGAGAAGGGCATGCCGAGGTGAACGCCTTTGCCTCGGTGAAGAAAGCAGACGAGCACCTGCTGCCTCAAAGCACCATATATGTCAGTCTGGAACCATGCTCACACTATGGCAAGACACCGCCTTGCGCCGACCTCATTGTGAGCAAGGGCGTGAAGAGAGTGGTCGTGGGGTGTGTTGACCCCTTTGCCGAGGTGTCGGGGCGTGGGATAAGAAAACTGCGCGATGCCGGAATAGAGGTGACGGTGGGTGTGCTTGAGGAGGAATGTCGCATACTCAACAGTCGCTTCATGACATTCAACGAGAAACATCGCCCATACATTATACTGAAATGGGCGCAGTCGCTAGACGGATACATCGACAAGGACTTCAAGCCTTTCGTCTTCTCCACTGCGTTCACACAGATGCTCAGTCACAAACTGCGAGCAGAGAACGACGCTATCCTCGTGGGGCACACCACTTCGCTAAGGGATAATCCCTCGCTCACAGTGAGAAGATGGTGGGGAAAGAATCCCATGCGACTTATCCTTGACTCTAAAGAACCTTGTTTCCCGGAGATTGACCCTACCCTACCGATGATTCCACAGTTGATGGAATGTCTATACAAGCGCAAGGTGCAGTCGCTGATTGTGGAGGGAGGAGCCATTACACACCGAAAGTTTATCGAGGCGGGATTATGGGACGAAATACGAGTAGAGACAGCACCTGTGACTGTCTCACAAGGCACTGCCTCTCCTTCTCTTCCGCCCAGTGCCGCCATCTCGGGCATTGAGAGCTATGACGGGAATGTGATTACTACATATATCCAAGCCAGCGTAGGACATCATTGAGATTGGCAACAATCATCAGCAGGATGATGATGCCAAATCCTACATACTCAGCCTTCACCATAAAGTCCTCACTCGGTTTGCGTCGTGTGATCATCTCGTAGATCAGGAAGAGCACATGACCACCGTCGAGCGCAGGAATGGGCAGTATGTTCATGAAGGCAAGCATCACACTAAGCAAGGCTGTCATTCGCCAGAACATATACCAATCCCAATCGGCAGGGAAAAGACTGCCTATGGCACCGAATCCGCCAAGCGACTTTGCTCCGTCGGCAGTGAAGACATATTTCATGTCATCAACATAGGAGGTGAGAACGTGAACACCATATTTTGCTCCTGCGGGGAAGCTCTCAAAGAATCCATATTCCTTGGTATATGGCTTATAGATCATGGCATAGGAATTGGTGGCGAAGCCGAGTTTGAGGTCGGCTGTGAGCACCACATTAGCGGTGTCGCGACTCTTGTCGGCATGCTCGAGAACAACGGTTGCCTTGCGCACCTTCATACTGTCGGCAGCTGTGGAAGCAGTGGCAAGGACGTCGGTGAGCTTGCCTATCTCGTCGGTGAAGGTGTTGTAGGAATCAACGGGCTTGCCATTGAGAGCCAGGATGCGGTCGCCCTTCTTCATTCCGATTTTGGCAGCAGGAGTGCCTGGCATCACGGTGTCGGCAACACAATGCAGCAACGGGCGCACAAATGGCGGCTGATTCTTAATCATAGACAGGAGATTAAGGTCTCCAGGCAAAGCAATACTCATTGACTTGCCACCACGGATAATATCCACACGACGGGCCTCACTGATTGCGCGGAACATATCGGCTCCAAAGTCCTTGAACTCACCGTTCTCTGTGCCTACGAGTATATCGCCATCACGGAATCCCAAAGCCTTTGCCTCCTGATTAAACTTCATACCGTTGGTCATATTCTTCACCGGGATATACGAGTCGCCCCAAGTGAAGAGTATCATCGAATAGATGAACAACGCCAAGAGGAAGTTGAACAACACTCCGCCAATCATCACGAAAAGTCGCTGCCAGGCTGGCTTGGAACGAAACTCCCACGGTTGGGCAGGCTGCTTCATCTGTTCGGTATCGAAACTCTCGTCGATCATTCCGGCTATCTTGCAATAGCCACCCAATGGCAACCATCCCACTCCATAGGCTGTGTCGCTCTTCTTGGGTTTGAACTCGAAGATATGAAACCATGGGTCGAAGAACAGGTAGAACTTCTCGACCCTAATGCCAAAGAGTTTGGCAAAAAGAAAATGTCCTCCCTCATGTATAAGCACCAACAGCGATATAGCCATCATGAACTGCAGTGCCCTGATAAGAAATATTTCCACTTTTATTAAAATTGAAAAATTAAAAAATTGAAAAATTGAAATATTAAAGTAATTCGCTTGCTATGCGACGCGCCTCATTGTCGGTGGCTACATATACGTCGTAGTCGGGGTTGGCATCGAAAGCCACCTTTGCCATCGTCTTCTCGATGATGTCGCTCATCTGGAGGAATCCGCAGCGATCTTCAAGGAAGGCACGATTGACTATCTCATTGGCTGCATTGAGTATGCAAGGCATATTGCCACCCCTCTTGATTGCCTCGAAAGAGAGGGCAAGGCAACGGAACTTCTCGAAGTCGGGCTCGAAGAACTCCAACGGATGGTTGAACAGGTCGAGACGGTCACCACTGAGATGGAGACGGTCGGGATAGGAGAAGGCATACTGAATAGGGAGACGCATGTCGGGCACTCCCAACTGAGCCTTAACCGCACCGTCGGCAAACTGCACAGCACTGTGGACTATCGACTGGGGATGAACCAACACTTGGATCTTGTCGGCATCGACACCGAAAAGCCATTTAGCCTCGATGACCTCGAATCCCTTGTTCATCATCGACGCCGAGTCGATGGTGATCTTCGCTCCCATGTCCCATGTGGGATGGCGCAGGGCATCATCCTTAGTCACCTTCTCCAACTGCTCGCGAGTGAACAGGCGGAACGGGCCTCCACTTGCCGTGAGCAGAATCTTCTCTATCTCATTGTCGCCCTCACCCACAATGCTCTGGAAAATAGCGGAATGCTCACTATCCACCGGCAATATCGGAGCATGGTATTTCTGTGCCAACTGGCAAATCAGTGCACCAGCCACAACAAGCGTTTCCTTGTTGGCGAGACAGATGGTCTTGCCAGCCTTTACGGCATGTATCGTAGGCGAGAGACCGGCAAAGCCCACCATAGCGGTGAGAACCATATTGATTGACGGCGACTCTACGATTTCGTCGATGGCCTTGGCACCTGCATATACCTTGATGTCGGGTTCGTCGGCAAGCAACTGCTGCAGACGCTCGTAGTGAGCCTCGTTGGCAATCACGACGGCAGCTGGCTTAAACTTTCTTGCCTGTTCGGCCAACTGCTCTACACGGTTGTTGGCAGTGAGGCAATATACATCATAGAGGTCGGAATGTTCCTCAATGACCTCAAGGGCTTGCGTTCCGATAGAACCGGTAGAGCCCAATATTGCAATCTGTTTCTTCATAATCATTATTTTTTTAGTTGACAAGTTTACGAGTTGACGAGTCCTTCGGGCAGGCGCATCATCAGTTTTCGTTCTTCGTGATCGATGTCTTCAATAAATTCGTCGGCTGCAGGAATGAGTGTGCCGTCGGATAATTCGAGCAGTGTGTTGATGGTTGTTTCGTCAACCGCCTCTATGCGACCAATAGTCTTGTCGGACAACACATCTACAATATCGTAACCCACAATCTGACTCCATGTAAGCACATCGTCGCCAGCATCGGCAAGATGGCGCGGAAAGAAGACATCGCAACCAGTGAGTTCAGAGGCACGGTCCTTCGTGTCGATGTCCTCAAACTTCACAAGTGCCACCTCGTCGCTTCGGAAACGATATTCCTCAATGAAGAAGGGCACGAGTATTCCGTCAACCATAAGTACGAGGTAATCTGCATCGACGCGGTCGAACACATCGTCGCTGAATCTCAGTGTCACCTCGCCGCTAATGCCATGAGGCTTACCGATACGACCTATTTTATATACTTCGTCCTCTTTGATCATCGTCGTTGTTATTCTCTTCTTATCCTTGCACCGAGCAAGTTGAGTCGCTCCTCTATGTCCTCATATCCACGGTCGATCTGCTCGATATTGTCGATACGGCTCGTTCCGTTGGCACTCATTGCGGCAATAAGCAAGGCTATACCAGCACGGATGTCGGGACTTGCCATACGCCCTGCCCTCAGTTTGATGTTATGGTCGTGACCCACTACCACTGCCCTATGGGGATCGCAGAGTATGATTTGAGCACCCATGTCAATCAGCTTGTCCACAAAGAAGAGTCGGCTCTCGAACATCTTCTGATGGAAAAGCACACTGCCCTGCGCCTGTGTGGCCACTACAATGAGCACCGAGATGAGGTCGGGGGTGAGACCTGGCCAAGGAGCATCGGCAAGTGTCATTATAGTTCCGTCGATGAACGACTCTATAGAATAATGGTCCTGATGGGGGATGATGAGGTCGTCGCCATCTACGTCAATCCTCACTCCGAGACGGCGGAAACTGTCGGGGATATTACCGAGATTCTTCAGCGACACATCTTTTATTCTTATACCTTCGCCACACATTGCCGCCATACCGATGAACGAACCTACCTCGATCATGTCGGGCAAGATGCGATGCTTAACACCGTGGAGACAAGGAACGCCGACGATAGTGAGCAGGTTGCTGCCTATGCCGCTAATGCGTGCTCCCATCTTGTTGAGCATGTGACAGAGTTGTTGGATATACGGTTCGCAGGCTGCATTGTAGATAGTTGTGGTGCCCTCGGCAAACACCGCCGCCATGATGATGTTGGCAGTACCGGTGACTGATGCCTCGTCGAGCAGCATATAGCAACCTGTGAGCTTTTCGGCATATATCTCATATACGTCGGTGTTATACACCTGACGGAATTCGGCACCAAGGTTTCTGAATCCGAGGAAATGCGTGTCGAGTCTTCGGCGACCAATCTTGTCGCCTCCGGGTTTGGCGATTACAGCCTTACCGAATCGTGCGAGCAGCGGACCTATCATGAGAACGCTGCCACGTAGTTGGGAGCATTTCTTGACAAACTCGGCACTCTCGAGATAGTCGAGATTGAGTTCGTCGGCACAAAACGAAAAGTCGTTTCTTGCCAACTTCCTCACCTTCACCCCAATATCCTCAAGCAAAAGAATAAGGTTGTTTACATCCCGAATATCAGGAATATTGCGTATGACGACCTCTTCTGACGTGAGCAGTGAGGCACATATCACCTCCAAAGCCTCGTTTTTGGCTCCCTGGGGAGTAATTTCGCCCTTGAGCGGATGTCCGCCCTCGATAATGAATGATGCCATAGGCTATACTTATTTCTTACGTTTCTTGCCTGCTTTCTGCATGCGGTTGCCGATTACGTTCATGACAGCAGCCGTCTCCGCCACGTTCTCAAGTCGGATATTATCCAGGTTGAGCTGCACACGTCCGTCGGTGTATCGTGCCAAGTCGTCAGCCACTCTCTCGTCATCCATTGTTCCGCGTCCCCAAGTGGCAAGGTCGCGCTTCATTTGGTTGGCAGTGAGGTATATCAACCTATCCCTTCCCTTGCCTTCGGGCATGGTCTTGAGTATGTTGAAACATTCTTCCATGAGATGACCATAGTGGCGCAGCCTGACAGGGTTCTTTCGTATGGGCATAGGCTTTGGCCTCTGCATAATCTTGACTGCCTCACTAACATCGTAGGGCCAGTCGATGTCGAGTTGTCCGTGCCCCATCATATAGAGATGATCCCACAATGCCCTTAGTCCATCGTTTGTCTCTGCGTAACTGGGCATCTTTGTCGCCATCATTCTCACTATGGTATTGGCACAAGCGTTGCGCTCCTCGCGTGAGGGACGACTAATGGCATAATCCACCATTCTCTGTATTTCCCTTCCGTATTCGGGCAACAGCAGCGTATCCCTCTTAGTGTTGTAGTCTAATCCCTTGATGTTCATATAATATCTCAACTCTTAATTCTTAATTCTTAACTCTTAATTCTTAACCCCTAACTCCTAACTCCCTCTAAGCAGGTCCTTAGGTTGTTTCGCCACAAAATCCTTAAGATAATACGGCACGAAATATGCCACATCCTCATGTATGTCATTGAGCATTTTCCTCTCTGCCAACGGCATCATCCACTTAGCCACCGGTTCGATGCCCTCAATCAGATGGGCATTGGGATGGTTGATGGTGTCCATACACTTGGCCGCTCCATTTCCGAAGAAATACACAGGTCGGTCTTCGAGCCATTGGCGATAAGTGTCGGCATCGACCACATCAGCCTGGATACCACGCACCGGCTTGAGAGCCCTGTCATAAAGTGCGGCATACACCTCCATGCGCCTTGCGTCGATCATCGGACAGAGCAATGCCTCATCCTCAATCTCCTCATTGCGCAGCAAAACGGGCACACACATCAGTTCGAGTGTAGGCACCGACAACAAAGGCAGGTTTAGAGCATAGCATACGCCCTTGGCCATCGACACTCCGATGCGCAAACCTGTGTATGAGCCAGGGCCGCTGCTCACAGCCACTGCATCAAGCGGGATGGCATGACTGTCGGCAAACGACATTGCCTCATCGACGAAAGAGCCAAGAGCCTCTGCATGGTTGTTGCCTGTACGGTCGGCCTTGTCGAATATCACCTTTCCGTCTTCACTGACTGCCACCGAGCACACATTGGTGCTGGTTTCAATATGTAAAATACATGACATAGTATTCTGAATTCAAAATGCTTTTTTCAAAATCAATGTGCAAAGATACTGTTTTTTTTTATCATTAGTGGCATATCATACGATAAATTAACCATTTTTATGCAAACTAAGCACTTTGCAATATGAGCCACGCCATATATGCCACGAAGAGGGCAGTGAGCACAGCACCCTCCCAACGGGCAATGGTGAGTTTGGTGTAGGCGAAAAGCCACAACAAGCACATACTTCCAATCATCACACTAAGGTCAATCCATGTAATACCGCTCACCGTCATAGGACAGACGACACCCGTAAGTCCCACGACAAAAAGGATATTAAACACATTGCTGCCTATCACATTGCCGATGGCAATACCACTATTGCCCTTGCGCGCAGCGACGACACTCGTGGCGAGTTCAGGCATGGAAGTGCCGCCTGCCACGATTGTCAAACCGACTACCGCATCAGGCACATTAAAGGCAATAGCCAGCGACGAAGCACTGTCAACAAACACATTACTGCCGCCAACTAATGCCGCCAACCCAAGAACAATCCACATAGCCCCTCTCCACATTGAAGGGACGGATTGTGGGGAAAGTGCGGATTCTCCGGGATCATCCTTCTTCGCCCCCTTTAACGTAATCCACATGAAAACAATGAAAAGAGCCGAAAGAATGACAGCATCCGCCCTCGATATCTCGCGGTCGAAAACAAGCGCTCCCATAATAACTGAAGCAGCAACGGCAAACACAAGGTCTTTTCTCACCGTCTGTCTCATCACACACATCGGAGCCACCATTGCAGCCACACCCACAATAAGCATGGCGTTGAACACATTGCTGCCCACAACATTTCCCACAGCCATGTCGGCGGTACCCTTGAGGGCGGAAACAAAACTGACACAAAACTCTGGCATAGATGTGCCAAGAGCCACCACAGTCAGTCCGATAACCAACTGCGACACACCGATTTTAGACGCTATAGCCACCGACCCTTCAGTCAATCTGTCAGCTCCCCATAGCACTATCACCACTCCCACTATTATCAGCAGGACATCTATTAGTATTCCCATGATTTAACTATTTATCAATTATCACGCTGCAAAAGTACGAAAAAAAACACAAACCTCCAAATAAATGCCTAACTAATTACATTCTATAATTGATACTTTATTGCCTTTTTTACGTACAAATGAAAAAAAACGGCGAAGAAATTTTGTCAGTTGCATTTTATTTGCTACTTTTGCAGCGAAATAATCAAACGAAAAAACGCCATAAATTAATGACAAGAAGGAAATAACATGTCAGAAATAGCCGGGAATAATCTTAGGATATGGACTGCTGTATTGATTACAGCTTTCATCTGTTGCCTTGCCACCACGGCAAGGGCGGATAAGTATGACTATGACTCAGCCATGAGAAAAGCACAAACTGAAATCAACAGCAAGGACTACCTACAAGCTTTCTCCACTATCAAGGGAATCGGACACAATGCCTTCAAGAACAACAACGCATACGGCAAATATCTATTCTACTCCGCCACCGCCAATCTCTATCACGTTCAAGGGGATTATGTGAAAGCGGAAACACTGTACAGAAAAGCTATTGAGACGGCTAATTCCGACCTCCGCACCATTGACCTTTCTGAAAACTACTTGAATATGGCAAGATGTCTTGACAAACTGACAAGAAGAAGTGAAGGTGTGGAACTGCTGGAGAAAGGACTGAAGAATGTAAAAACCACTAACGGCAAGGCACTGATGTATATACAACTGTGCAAGATGTTGTATTGGGAGAAAAGGTACGGCGACTACATTTCCTACTATCATAAGGCAAAGCAATATTTCGGTAAGGAGATAAGCACTGACATGGCGGCTTATATGACAGCAATCAAGGAAATAATTGAAGGAAATGCTGACAAAGCCGAAAAGACTGCCATGGGCATCAACAATCCCGATGACCGCTATGCGGTACTGCGCGAGGTGTATGTGGCTACGGGCGACTATCGCAAGGCTTATCCCATATTCCAGGCAAGGGCACACCGACTTGAGGCCAACACTCTTGATGAGGGCATGTCATACCATATTGCCAAAATGGATGCCGGAATAATCAAAAGCCAGCTTAATCTCACACGCTTGAAACTGGAATATGAGATGGCTCAACAGAAGTTGAAGATGAACAAGGAGCAGGACCTGCTAAACGAATCAAGAAACGAAAACGCAAAGATAAAACTTGCCAATGACTCGCAGTTCATCGCAAAGATGAGAGCCGACAGCCTTGTGCACAGCACCGAAGCCGAAGAGCGCGATGCGCAATATCAGATGCTCGTGGCAATGGGGAAGAGACATCGCATCACAATGATATTCAGTATCGTGGTTTTCGGTCTTGTCATAGTCTATGGACTAATTGCATGGACAAGCAACAGACTGGTAATCAGAAACCTTAAGAAAAAACAGTTATTATTGTCGGAAGCACTCGACAAGGCACAGGAGGCCGAAAGAATGAAAACGGCTTTTGTTGACAATTTGGGATATGAGGTGACCACCCCGACAAACATGGTTATCGGTATGGTGGAAAATGCATTGGCACGTATCGACACCATGTCGAAGGAAGAAAAGACACAAATAGACAAGGAGATAAGCCATACCGCCGACGGACTGACGGCGATGCTCAATAACGTACTGAGAAATTCGCTCGCCGAGAGCGAAGGCAAGTTGGCGAAGGTGATTATCACTATACTCGCTATTGGGGCTACGATGATGCCTACAGGATCATCGGCACAACCCGCTGACGAAAAACTCGACAGAATATACGAATGTCTTAACAATAAACAATTGCTGACGGCACAACAGTTGGCTGTGGAACTGCTGGATGAAACCCAAGAGAGGAAAGACCGCATGGGACAATTCGAAGCAATGGAAGCCCTCGGCGAAGTGCAGAGGGCAAGACGATCCTATAAGAATGCCATCCAACTGTATCTTGACGCATACGTTATTTACCTCAAAAACCAATTGAATGGCAACCCCACAGCAATGCTCATCAACCTCAGCAAAATTTATAGGCAAGAGGGAGAATATGACGATGCCGCACATTATTTAAATGAAGCAAAGAGACAATGCAAGACACCACACGATGAATACTTGATCAAAATAGAGAAGGCACGACTGGCTTTTGAGAACAACAACAAGCCGGAATTCCTGCGTCTATATGCAGAAATCAGTAAGATGAAGGCTGAAAACGGATTTAGTTACGCTGACGAAGAGAATATTCTGCACATCATGAATATGCTATATGAAGGCAAGCGCGACAAGGCTATGGCAAAGGCAAAGGCAGAACTGAGTGACGAAATGTATCTGCGTATTATGGAGCTGGATTGTGCACACAATGGAGAATGGAAGAAGGCATGCGAGATATTCCAGCAGGAGGTGGTGCTTCACCGTCAAAAGATGAAGGAAGTGTTTGAAGCAGACCGCATGGAAATGAACAACATCGCAGGCAATAAACTTCTGGAAACAAAGAACATGCAGATGAAACTTGCCTCTGCCAACCTCAACATCGAACAGTTGAAACAGCAAAATGAACTGGGAAGATACCAGCAGGCGCGACATAAACTGATGTTGGACAACAACGCATTGGTAATCAACCGCATGAAAGCAGAACAGAGACTGTCAGAAGCTATGGACAGCCGTAAGGAAGCCGTGCTCAAAATGCAACAAGAAAAGTCGGAACTCAACAAGCGTATTTCCATACTCGCACTTGTCTTCGCATTATTATTGACAGCTTTTCTCTCTTCCTATCTTTGGCACACCCACAAGAGCAAAAAGCGACTAAGAGAAAAGAACGACGAACTGAATGCCGCTATCAGCAAGGCTCAGGAGTCGGAAAAGCTAAAGAGTACGTTCATACAAAACATGAGTCATGAGATACGCACTCCGCTCAACGCCATAGTTGGATTCTCAAAACTCTTGTTGGACGAGGAAAACGAACTTGACGCAAAGGAAAAAGAGGACTTTGTGGATATTATACGACGTAATGAGGAAATGCTGAAACAACTCATCGACGACGTACTGTCGCTGCACGACCTACATAGCGGCAACTACAAGATGAAATACTGTCCGCATATCGTGAACAACATTTGCCGTTTGTCGATAGAAACGGTGAAGCACAGGGCAAAACCCAATGTACCAATCCTGTTCACCACCAACGTCGGCGATGGCTTTGAGATAATAACCGACGGTATGAGGATGTCACAGGTAATCATAAATTTCCTCACTAACGCCATCAAATATACTGAAGAGGGAAACATCACATTGGATTGTTCGTATGACAAAACAAAAAGCATACTGACAATTTCTGTCACCGACACGGGATGCGGTATACCCAAGGACAAGCAACAGGAGATATTCGAGCGTTTTGCCAAGCTCGACTCCTTCCACCAAGGCACAGGCCTTGGTCTGAACATCTGTCATGTAATATCACAGCGATTGGGAGGGAAAGTGGGCATCGACCCGGAGTATGAGAATGGTTCGCGCTTTTTCCTTACCCTTCCGGTAAAGTAAAAAATAGAGGGCTTATTTCTTCCTTCCGAAATCAGCGGGAACCTCGCCCCATTTTTTTGTCTCCCATTTTAAAAGAGGGTTCTTGAAAGAATGAGTCTTCAGCCATGTCTCGGCACGCTCCACTACTTGGTATAGATACTCCGTTTCGGCAGTGCGTTCAAGTGTTGTCTTGCATTTTTTCTTGTTCACCCAAAGGATGGCGTTGTAGCTGTCGGAATATACTGTTCGCAACGTGTCACCTTGTTTATCAAGGAGAGCGAGAGCATGCACAATAGCAAGAAACTCACCGATGTTGTTTGTGCCATGCAACGGACCGAAATGGAATACCTGTGCACCAGTGGCAAGATCGATACACTGGTATTCCATCGGACCTGGATTTCCCGAACATGCAGCATCAACAGCCCAAGCGTTTGCCTTCACCTCAATAGGCAAAGGCAACACTGTATCGTGGCGGTAATCAGGCGGGTTCTGCATATAATTCAATCTTCAACTTTCAATCTTCAATCTTCATTACATTCTCTCGGGCACCTCAATGCCGAGCAATGCCATACCATTGCTGATCACCTTTGCCACATTGGCAGCTATCTTCAGACGCACTGCACGCTTCTGGACATCCTCTTCCTTAAGAATGCTGTAGTCGTGGTAGAATTGGTTGAACTCCTTGGTCAGTTCGTAGCAATAGTTGGCAATGCCACTGGGACTATAGTCCTTACCTGCTTGTTCAACGGCAGAGGCATAATCGCTCATCTTCTGGATGAGGTCGATTTCCTTCTGACTCAGTTCAGCCTTCATCTCGCCCACAGGGATATTCATCTCGGCAGCCTTGCGCATTATCGAGCGTATGCGTGCATAGGTGTACTGGATGAACGGTCCGGTGTTGCCGTTGAAGTCGATAGACTCCTCAGGATTGAACAGCATGTTCTTGCGGGCATCCACCTTTAGGATGAAATATTTCAATGCCCCCAATCCCACGATGCGGGCAATCTCATTGCGCTCCTCGTCGGTCATGTCGGCAAACTTGCCCAGTTCCTCACTTGTCTGCTTGGCGTCGGCAATCATCGTGGCGATGAGGTCGTCAGCATCTACCACCGTTCCCTCACGGCTTTTCATCTTGCCATTGGGCAGTTCCACCATTCCATAGGAGAAATGAACAAGTTCCTTGCCCCACTTGAATCCAAGTCGGTCGAGAAGTATCGAGAGCACTTGGAAATGATAGTTCTGCTCATTGCCAACCACATATATCATCTTGTCGATGGGATAGTCCTTGAATCGCATCTCGGCAGTGCCGATATCCTGTGTCATATATACGGAAGTACCGTCTGAACGGAGCAGCAACTTCTGGTCGAGCCCCTCGTTAGTGAGGTCAGCCCAAACGCTGTTGTCAGCATGACGCTCGAAGAGCCCCTTGGCGAGACCCTCCTCCACCTTGGCCTTACCTTTGAGATATGTCTGCGACTCATAGTATATCTTGTCAAAGCCCACTCCAAGTGCCTTGTATGTCTCGTCAAAACCGGCATACACCCAGTTGTTCATCTTCTCCCATAGGGCACGCACCTCAGGATCGTTCTGCTCCCACTTCACCAGCATCTCGTGTGCTTCCTTGATAAGCGGTGCCTCCTCCTTTGCTTTCTTCTCGGCTTCCTCAGTGTCCATTCCCTCTGCAACATATTTCGCCGTGAGTTGCTTCACCTCCTCGCGATAGTGCTTGTCGAAAGCCACATAGTAGTCGCCGATGAGGTGGTCGCCCTTCTTGCCGCTGGTCTCGGGGGTTTCGCCATTGCCGTATTTGAGCCATGCAAGCATCGACTTGCAGATATGTATGCCACGGTCGTTGACAATATTGGTCTTGACCACCTTGTTGCCGTTGGCCTCCATAATCTTGGCAAGCGACCATCCCAGCAGGTTGTTGCGCACATGCCCGAGGTGAAGGGGTTTGTTTGTATTTGGCGACGAATACTCTATCATTACCAATGGAGAGTTTTCATCAGCCTTCCTTTCGCCATACTTTGCGTCGGCATCTATGTCGGCAAGCAGCTGAAGCCATGCCGATTGGGCAATCACGAGATTAAGGAATCCCTTCACCACATTGAACGTTGCTACTGCACTGCAATTGTCCTGCAGATACTGTCCTATCTCCTGAGCAGTGTCCTCGGGTTTCTTCTTGGAAATTTTGAGGAACGGGAACACTACGAGTGTGAGATTACCCTCAAACTCCTGCTTTGTCTTTTGTATCTGCACCATTTTGGGTGCCACCTCTTGACCATATAGAGCCTTGACAGCCTCTATCACGGAATTGCTAATAATGCTTTCTATTTTCATAATGCTTCTGCTTGCTATACCTTTTATTATATATATAATATGATTTCGGGGTGCAAAGGTACAACAATTCGATGTAAAAACAAAACAAAAAGACGATTTATTGCAAATAATAAGGCATAAAGCCCCAAAAGTAGGTTAAAAACATAAAAAAAAAGCACTTATGTTTGGCAAAATGAAAATAATGTAATATCTTTGCAGTCGAAAAACAAGGTATGTATTGTCTAAGACCATGCCGCAATGGTGGAATTGGTAGACACGAGGGACTTAAAATCCCTTGGCCA
>SAMEA3663023__coassemble_1229_pt1 | contig 15886 bp, 13 predicted proteins | sample SAMEA3663023__metabat2_low_PE_038 | metagenome-assembled genome bin SAMEA3663023 (sample SAMEA3663023) | pig gut metagenome | biome: pig gut; feature: pig-associated habitat; material: faeces | place: France | collected 2012
GACTGAGCATCAATATATCGTATGGCGAAACTCCTGAGAACGCAACAAGTCATAGGGGCTCGCGCACGACATCGTATATTATCAATGGTGAAGCAACTCCCAAATCTGATTTTACCAAGAATCCGGAAAGAGAGGACCATTGGTATAATATTGCTACCATCGACGTGAGAAGGGAGGGATGCGAGGCTATCGCAATAATAGGTAACTCGATTACGGACGGACGCGGTACGACGACCAACTTGCAGGACAGATGGACAGATTTCCTTGCTGACAAACTCCAGGCAAACGAGGCCACAAGGAATATCGCCGTGCTCAACTTGGGTATCGGAGGAAATGCCGTATGCTTCGGAGGATTGAGCGACCCGGCAGTGAAGAGATTCGACCGCGACTGCTTGCAACAAGCTGGAGTGAAGACCATCGTGGTGTTTGAGGGTATCAACGACCTCGGAGGCACTAATGGCGACGCAGAGAAGAGGGCAAAGAAGATAATAGAGTGTTATAAGGAGTTCATACAGAAGGCGCACGACCGAGGTATGAAGATATACGGCGCGACAATATCGCCATATTTCAAGAGTTTCTATGACAATGGTGACCCATTCCGCGAGGCTGCACGCCAATATATCAACAAATGGATAAGGGAGTCTAAGACATTCGACGGAGTGCTTGACTTTGACGCCGTAGTGCGCAACCCCGAAGCCCCCACGGAGGTGCTTGAGAAATACCAGATGGACTGGCTGCATCTTAATCCCGCAGGATATGAAGCATTGGGAAATTATGCGGCTGAGAGGATTATCACAACAGCACATTGACTTGTAATATCAGAATATGGACATTTCCGTTATCATTCCCGTATTTAATAAGGCAGAGTATGTGGAACTTTGTCTTGAGAGTGTGCTCGAACAGGACGTGGAGTCGTTTGAGGTTATTGCCGTGAATGACGGCAGTAGTGATGAGTCGGGAGCTATATGTGATGACATGGCACGTAGATACCCCAACCTGAGAGTGCTGCACGTGAAGAACGGTGGGGTGACTGCCGCCCGACGCATAGGGCTTGAGAATGCCAAAGGCGAGTATGTCACCTTTGTGGATGCTGACGACGTGATGAAACCACTTGGACTGGCAGCACTGCTTTACACCATACAGACGACCGGGGCAGACGAAGTGGTGGCGACATACGACACCCAGTATGGGAAACACGTGAAAACAGGAATAGTGGGAAATGTGGATCCCGACTGGATGATACGCAAACTACTGTCGGCTTCGGCACGTTTCTGCGTGCTTTGGGGGGTGGTCTTCAAGCGCAAGTGGTTGGAGGGCTGTCTCGACACGCCAAGGGTGGTGCGCTCGGGTGAGGATATACTGATGCAGATACTCTATCTGCTGAAACGTCCAAAGGTGGTGTTCATTCCCGACAGTGTATATATCTACACCGATGGGCTGCCCAATCAACGCTTCATGACATTAGAGGAGCAGCAGACTTACGACGCAGTGCTTCGCAATGCCATAGGAGAGCGTTGGGAGGAATTTGCAGATAACTATACATTGCGCAGAATAAAGATGTACGAGAACTTTATCGACTGTCGCATGTTTGATGTGTTGTCGCCATATTATGACGACCTCCGTACTGCGCTAACGAAAAACATTCCATTAGCCGACCGCATTGCCGTGATGCTGCCACCGATGTTGGCATATATTCCCATACACTTGCGCAAGTTGCTCTACAGGAAATAATCGGTGAGCAATGTGATGTTGTAGGCAAAGAGGAAGCATGCCATCACCAGAACCATGGAGCGAAGAAAGACCTGCCACATGCCTTGGGCGCGCCTGAAAAGACAGGCAATGGCAATGGGGATGATGAAAATCCAATGACCGGACATGATGAACGCTTCATTGAGACCGAAACCCAACCCCAGGTGGATGAAGGCATCGAATGACACGCCTGCCAATACCATAAGGAAAAACCTGCTGCGTAGTCCTGCCAATATACCGGCAAGGAACATAAGCACTATGATGCCTTCAACTACATAGTTGAGGGCATTGTCGTATCTGACCACTACAGGACGACCTCGAAGCACATCGTCAAGGAGATATTTCTTATGCAACTGGATTGGTTCGCCAAAGATATTCTCCACAAGGGCATCTGTGCGCGAGGTTGTCTCATCGGTCCATTGCATAAACTCTCCCTTGCCCATGGGCGTTCCCTTGTGGGCATGCCATGGCTGCTTGTGGTCGGCTACGTATTTCTCATACATCTTGCGCCTCTTCAACTTATTAAAGGCCTTGGCTATCTGGGTGGAGTCGGTAAGACTGGTGGTGTCCTTGAACAGGGCAAACATCTTGGCGTCTTCCTTTTTCGCAGCGGCTAATTTCTTTTGTTTCTGGGCTCGTTTGCGAGGGGCTTCGTATTCCTCATACTCCCAACGGGCAAAGCTCCATATCAAGCCACAGGGCACTATCACTGCCAATATGATAAACTTGGGACGGAAGAAACGCTTTTTGTTGACGAATAGGACATCGAGAAAGACTTTTATTCCATTGCTCAATGTGGTGCCGGCAGTGATGATGAAGATTACCCACGTCTGCCATATCGCCAATTGCTTGCCTTTTTGGATTGCCTTGCCGCAGACGTAGAGACAGGTGACAAGCATGAACATTGACACGGCAAAATGATCGGGCACCATCAGGGTGAGCATCACATATCCGAAGGAGTAGAAGAACATGGAGAGAAGGACGGAGTCGGAGCGACGAAGTCCTATTATCTCACGGAGTATCCTATAAAGGAATATCCATGTGTAATATGCGAAGAAGACGAGTAATACGGCTACTATCACCTGTGCCATGTTTTTATCAAAAAGCATGGTAAGACCTGTGTTGAGGAGATAGAAAGGATATTCGAAGAAGGCGAGAAGAGGATGACGATAGATATTATATTTGGGTTCCCACTCGGTGATGATGCAATAGGTGATAGGGTCGAAGCCCGACACTCGGTAGTATTTGACAAAGAGGCCCCATATTGCCTGATGGGTCTTGCTGAAGGCTACGTAGTACTTGCTCAACGCAAGGACATTGAGGGCAGACATCAACACTAATATAAATAATGAGGGGAGTATCTCCTCTCTCTTTATCTTGAAAGTATTAAAAAACTTTCCAAATGAATCTTTTACGTCTTTTATCTTCATAAATGTCTATGTCCTGAATGGTTTGTAATGTGAATAATCGGCGAAGGCGAGAAGTTCGCGGTCTCCTCGGCTGTCGCCAAAGGCTGTCAACTCGTATGTGTCCCTGTCGGGGTGGTGCAGCAAAAGTCGGTTGACCTTCTCCTGGCCATAGCAGTTGCTGCCGATAAACCGGCCTGTTATCACTCCGCGGGATGACTCCATCTCGGTGCACAGAAATTCAATGCCGGAGCAGGAGCGGAAGAACGGTCGCACCCATATCGACGGACTTGCGGAAATGATGCAAACAGTGGAGCCCTCGGCAAGGGCCGACTTTATCATCTTCATGGCTTGGGGACGGATGATGTGGGCATTATCGTTTGCAAATGCCTCAGCTTTGGACGAAAGGGCGTCTTCGGTCATACCGGCGAAAATATGACGGCAGAGTTGCTGCTTGAGCTTGTTGTTGGAATAGAGTCCCGCCTTCATCAGCAACAACAGGTGGAGATGGGAGAGTATCCACAGAAGGAGTCGCCTGCTGCCACTCACATATCGGATGATAGCTATCAGGGAGTCGCAATTGGTTATAGTGCCGTCGAAGTCGAACGCGTAGATCTTTCTCATATATATTTATAAATAGATGATTACCAAGAACGAGAGAAGCCATGCAAGAAGTATTAACTGTGTGGCGCGGTCGGAGAGTGCCACCTTGACGGGGTCGCCGCTCTTCTCATCGACAAATGAAATCTGCAAGTAGCGCAGTATGGCAAGGATGACGAGGATGGAGGTGAGATAGAGCTTGTCGGTGGCAAACTGGGCGATTATCTCGGGCGACACGGTGTACATGACATAGCAAACAAGCATGACACCGGCGGTGATGGTGATGGCTTGATTGATGAATGTGAGGTTGTAGCGGCTTGTGTTGGCGCGTGGTGCCTGTCCGGTGGTGTTCATGCGAAGCACGTCGTCGCGCCGCTTGGCAAAGGCGAGGAAGAGGGTGAGCAGGAAGGTCATGAGCACTATCCACTTACTGAGTTGCACGCCTGTGGCATAACCGCCGGCAAGAATGCGAAGCACAAAGCCGGAGGCAATAATGCAGACATCTATGATGGCATATTCCTTGAGACGGAGACAATAGGCCACATTTATGACGAAATAGGCAACGATGACGAAGATTGTCTTTGTCTGACCCGCGGGCAGGAGGAACATCAGCACAATGGATACGAGCATGCTGAGTGCCATCATACCATAAGCCTGGGGTATGGTGATGGCTCCCGAGGCTATGGGGCGCTTGCACTTGACGGGGTGGGCACGGTCGGCATTGACGTCGATGATGTCGTTGAGGCAATAGATGGCTGATGCCGCAAGACTGAACGACAGAAAGGTGAGGGCGGCGGACACCGCCTCGGAGGTGTTGAGCAGTCCTCCTCCGAAGAACACTGGCAGGAAGACGAAAAGGTTCTTTATCCAATGGGTGGGGCGTGCCACCTTGATGATATGTCGTATCTTCATTTCTTTCTTAAAGTTTGCAGTTTTTCAATTATATAATGTAGTACGTATGCCAAGAGGGTTGACACACCGAGGGTTATGACCAACGTCAGCCAATATCCAAGATGGAGGGGCTTGACATTCTTCATCACAAACTCGATGTGGATAAGATATATCTCAAGACTCACCGTTCCCACTATTGTAAACACCTTCAAACTCCAGCGCGGAAGGCGGTCGAAGAGTTGGGACAGCAGGATGGTGAGCGACACTGTCCAGGGGATATATGCCCAACGCTCTATGAACAGAGGGAAACGGCGGCGAAGGCCGTCCTCGAAATTCACGCACACTAAGGTGCTCATCACCAATAGGAGAACGAGAAGCCATAATGAGGATTTTGACATTCGATAGCGCGACTTGACTAACGCTCCGGCATTGATGCCAAGCAGAAAGATGGGAATGCGCGAGAAGAAAATCTCAAGATGCCCCACAGAGTGGTGGAGAGGTTGCCAATATTGCACTAAGAGCGTGAGAAGAAGTGCTGCAACCGGCAGCCAACGGTAATGTGCGTCGGATTGGATAAGTCGCATATACCACGGTGCAATGAGATAGAGGGTGAGGATGGCGGGAACATACCAGAAGTTGAGGGCAAGATGATGCCAGAAACCGTAGTTTATCGCCAGTTCGCCCAACAACTCCCAAAGGTTTATCTTGCCGTCGATGAACTTGGGTATATAAAATAATGCAGCGACAACGAGCCAAGCGGGATAAATACGCTTGTAGCGGCGCCAATAGAAATGGCGCAGAGAGGAATTTTTGGTCCAGGCATACCACAATCCGATGCCACTGAGGAATAGAAAGATGTCAACACCGAGGTTGCCGCAACGTGCAAGGCAATACCACAGTGTGTCGTGGCGATTTCCACATACGTGAAACATCACCACGTATATCATGGCAAAACCCATCAGTTCGCCGCGATACTTGCTTATCAGTGACAAATCAATATCCTTCATCGTCCCCACTTTAATATTTTAATTTTTTAATTTTTTAATATGTTCAAAGCCCCACGCCACGCCAATGGCGGCAATGACATAGAGCATGAGTCCGTCGTAGATGTCACCACGATGGGACACAGGAATGAATATCTTGCGCATGGCGGGATGGGTGACGAACATAGCCGCAGAGATGCCACCAAGCCATATCGACCAATGGAGAAGCCAATGGGGCAGCGACTTGACAAGGCAGGCAGTGGCAAGGATGACAGCCACGGGAGCGAAATACCATGATATCTCATATAGGCTCATCACCACGACAAGAGCCGATGCCACCAATGTGAGCAATGCCCAATGCCCACGGGTGAAGGCTGAAAGTGCTCCGCCGCACAGATGACGGGCGGCAAGAATGCCGCAACCGAAGGGCAGAATGCCCCCTACGGCATTATAGCGCAGATAATTGAGAGTGTCGCCAGTGGGATCGCAGAACACCTGTGCCAGGAAACACACGACTATTGCCGCTGCCACTATCCATGACGGGCGGCGATACATCACAAGACGATAAATGAGATAAAGCTCTATCATCAAACCGAAAAACCAATAAGGTCCAGGCCATATCCATCTGTTCGGTTCGGGAAAGAGGTTTATGATCATAAGTCCTTGCTCGATTATCTTGTCGCAGTAGAAATGAAAACTGCGAGGTGTCATTATGTCGATGATGATGAAGAACACGAATCCGGGCACCATCATCTTGAGGAGCTTGAGATAATGAATGTGCATGAATCCTAATGTGGAATGGCGGGGAGAGGTGGTATTCTCGTACTTAAGCACAAGACCGAATCCGCTGAGGAAAAGGAATACAGGTACGCCATAATGCCCGAAGAACGATAGCATGTTGGCCAAGAAGAGGTCGTCGGGGGAGGTGAGGGCTTGCCACATTACTGCCGCCCTGTCGGCATGGAATTTGTATTCATTCTCCCTGACTGTACCATTGAGCCAATGGCAGTAGTTGTGGAGCATGATTGCCATGATGGCTATGCCACGCATAGCAGAACATTCATCTTTTGTGAGTATGCTTGTTTTCATCGTCTTTCTTCTTAGTTTTCATTTCTTCTTCATGTTTCATTCTCAACTCGTCGTAATCGACCGTGCCCTTGATGATTCGCTTGCGTGAAGCATCGTAGTCGTCGCTGAGGATGTTGTAATCATCACGATAGAAAGGAGTGTGTATGCCTGCAAGATAAACTAACACCTGGGATATGTTGTCGGTCATAAACGGACGATGGGCTGCATGGTTTATCTGTCGCACTATGTCAGGATGATTTTTTGCATATTGCTTGGAATACCATATCCACAGGGGTATCTCGTATTCCTCATGAGCAAGGCGGAAGTCGATGACTGCCGAGTGGTTGCGACCGAAGATCTCAAGGCCGTCGCCAAAGGCTTCCTCACCGTGGTCGGACATATAGATGACTATGGCATCCTCGTTCTCGAAACGCTTTATAACCTCGCCCATGATGGAGTCGTTGTAGAGTGTGGCGTTGTCGTAGTCGGCAAGCAGCATGCGGCATTTCTTGCTCATCTCGGGCCAATCTTTCTTGTAGTCGCCTTCGTGGAAATACTTACGCTTGGGCGGGAAGCGGTCGTGATAGTTGGTGTGTTGTCCTTTCAGATGCAGGATGGTGAGGCGGGGCACGTCGGGATTATCTTCGCGGTCCTTCATCACTATCTGGTCGTAATCCCTCAACACTCCGGCATCGTATTTATACAACTGAGTGTTGCGCACGTCAAACTGCGCCTTGCTCAGAATAGGGTTGTTGAGGAAGAAGCCACCGCTGAAGTCATACACAGCCTCCTTGGCTTGTGGCAAGAACTGGTTGGTGATGAAGGCAACACGATAGCCTGCCCTGCGGAACAGTTCGGGAAAGAGAGGGTCGTCGCACCAGTCGCCCTTGTCGCCTACGGCATGGAGCGAGAAGATATTCTTGAAGACAAAGCTCGTGAGGTTATATGGCGCGATGACATCGGTGAAGGGTATGAGGTTGCCCTTGCGACGTAGTTCCACCTGCCGTGGGGTGGTCTCGTGGTTATAACCGTAGAGCTGGGAGTGGTGCTTGTTGTAGCTTTCGCCAATGACGAAAACGATGTGCTTGCTACGGAAGGTGCAGGAGTCAACCTTCACATCCTGTATGCCAGCCACGAGTTTGTCAACCTGCTTCGACGCCAACTTATTGGCGTATATACTGAATGCAAGTCGGTATATGGGAAGATAGAGGTTGGCGCGACCTTTTTGTGTGAGTTCGTGCTCCACATCGCCGATGTTCTTGTAGGACATCAGTCTTACAGTGGCAAGTTTGTTGTTGATGGTTTCTGTATATCCGTTATATAGCAATATTAGCGAAAGCACACCAAGTAGTCCGCCTGCTGCCGCTCCGATACTCACCTTTGCCTTGTCTGAGGGTGAGAGCTTATGGTAAATACGACCTATGCGCCCAGTGAGTTTATGTCGCACTGCGGGATGCACCTTGCGGCGAGAGGCGATAATGTTGCACGCAATGTGGGCAAGCATAAGAAGAAGGATGAGACCTATGGGTGACCAAAGGAGATTCCAGTCGAGATAGGTGGTGAAGAACTCTGATGCCTCGCTGCTGTTGGTTTCGCCCACGAGAAGCAACATAGTGGGAGTGAGGGTGGAGCCAAGCCTGACGAAGCAATACATGTCAATAATCGACACAGGATAGAGAATACCATACATGGTGGCTCGTATCCAACGTCTTATCTTGACGGGAATAAAACTAAGGATGAGGCACACGACATAAAGGTCGAGGAACAGTTCTATTGGAGCAAGCTCATAGGGGTAGTACCCCTTCTTGTCAGGCACTTCGAGCTGCGTGCATGTATAGCCCAGAAGAAACATAAACACAAAGAAGGCAAAATTCAGCCTTATTGGAGTGAATGCTCTTGCAAGTAGATATTCAATCTTCTTCATACCTTTATTAATTTCGCTACAGCCTCGGGCACCAGGCTTGATATGTCCTCACCCAGGCTTATCTTATTTCTTATTTCTGTACTGCTAATGTTATATAGTTCTGTTTCTACCAAGCACACGTTGGAGGGGAGGCTTGAGATGTCAATGTCCGCTCCCTGGCGCGGGTAGATTATTATCCTGAATTTGCGGAGGATGTCCTCCCACCTGTACCAACGGTGGAACATCTTCCAGTTGTCGCCCCCGATGATAAGAACAAACTCACGGTCGGGATAATCCCTCTGCATGGATGTCAGTGTGTCGTACATATACGACGGTCGGGGCATGTGAAACTCGTAGTCGCTTGCCACCAAAGAGTTTTCACCCTCAAGGGCTGCCCTCACGAGCGAGAGACGGTAGGTATCGTCGGCAAGGGAGCCGGCTGACTTTAGCGGGTTGTGTGGTGATACGACAAACCAAATCTCGTCGAGACCGCCTTCCTTGAGTATCTGACGTGCCAAGGCGATGTGCCCGTTGTGTATCGGATTGAACGAGCCGCCGAATACTCCTGTACGATTCATTTAATTAGGAATTAGGGATTAGGGATTAGGAATTGTTTTATTATCCCCAAAACTTCTTTCTTCGCCTTATCCAAATCGTCGTTCACCACAACCTTGTCAAACTTGTCGACAAAGCCAATCTCAAACTCTGCCCGGGCGATGCGCTGGTCGATCACCTCGGGAGCATCGGTGGCGCGGGATTCAAGTCGGCGCCGCAGTTCGTCAACCGATGGTGGCATGATGAATATGCTAAGGGCCTTGTCGCCATAGTGTTGCTTGATGTTGCAGCCTCCCTTGACATCCACGTCGAACACCACATTTTGACCTGCGTCGCATTGGCGTTCAACCTGTGACTTGAGTGTGCCATAGTAGCGGTCGGTATATACTTCCTCGTATTCGAGAAACTCTCCTGCCTCAATACGACTACGGAATTCGTCGGGGGTGAGGAAGAAATACTCCACACCGTTGCGCTCCGTACCGCGAGGGGCACGACTTGTACAGGAGATGCTGAATGCCATCTTCAACTCGCTGTGCTCCTGCATTAGCCAGTTAATTATCGTACTCTTGCCCGTTCCCGATGGGGCAGAGAATATTATCAGTTTACCTTTCATAGAGGAGCCATTCTTCATTTTATTACAACGCATTCAGAACTTGCTCTTTGATTTGCTCAAGCTCATCCTTCATCTTTACCACAATGTTCTGCATCTCAGCTTGGTTGCTTTTAGAACCGGTGGTGTTGATTTCACGTCCCATCTCTTGGGCTATGAATCCAAGTTTCTTGCCAACGCCATGACCTTCTTCTTCCATTGTCTCGCGGAAATAGTTGAGATGGTTGGCAAGGCGCTGCTTCTCCTCGCTGATATCGAGCTTCTCGATATAGTATATTAACTCCTGTTCGAGTCGGTTTTTGTCATACTCCACCTCAGGAATCGAACTTAATCCCTCGATTATGCGTTGGCGAATCTTCTCAACACGGGCTTTCTCGTAGGGCTCAATCTCTTCCATCAGGTGTTGAATATTGTCAATCTTCTCGGTAAACTTCATCTGAAGGGCTGCTCCCTCCTGACGGCGGAAGTCAACAAGTTGCTGAATTGCCATCTCAATGGCATTGCGTGCCACATCCCATTCTGCGTCAGTGAGTACCTCTTGCTCAGTTTTTGTCATCACGTCGGGCATCCTCAACAATGTGGCGAAGACATCTTGTGGTTGGGGGATTCCCGTAGTGGCAACGATGTCGCATATCTGCGAGTAATACGTTTTCATCAGTTCCTTGTTGATAGGAGTGGCTTCGGAGCCCGCATCCTTCTCGATCCAAATACTGAAGTCAATCTTTCCTCTTTCGAGCGCATTTGCAATCACCTGCCGGATTTCCATCTCCTTCTCACGGTAGAGGGGACAAATCCTGACTGAGAGGTCAAGAGACTTACTGTTGAGCGACTTGACCTCTACGTTGATTTTCTTGTCATCGTAGGCTACGACAGCTTTACCGTAGCCTGTCATTGATTGTATCATATTATCTGCGTTATATAGATATTAACCTACTTGACTTCCTGGTTTCACTCCGCGTAGCAACGATGTTACTGCAAGCGAACCGTCGTAATCCACTGCCGAGAGAATCATACCTTGACTCTCGAATCCCATCATCTTGCGTGGGGCAAAGTTGGCAATGAACAGGACATCTTTTCCGACGAGATCCTCGGGATTCCAATACTCGGCAATACCGCTCAAGATGGTGCGATCCTCGCCTGTGCCATCGTCGATGGTAAACTTGAGGAGTTTCTTGGATTTCTTCACTTTCTCGCAAGTCTTGACGTGACCCACTCGGATGTCGAGCTTCTCGAATGTCTCAAAGTCGATAGTGTCCTTGATGGGGGCTGCCTTGTAGGAAGCTGCCTCGTTGGCTTTCTTGGTGGCTTCGAGTTTGTCGAGCTGCTTTTGTATCGTTTCGTCCTCAATCTTCTCAAACAGGAGTTCGGGCTCTGCCAACTGATGACCAGGTTTGAGCAGTTCGGTGCTTCCCAACTCATTCCAGTCGAATTCCTCCAAGTTGATGAGCTTGCGCAACTTGGCACTGCTGAACGGCAGGAACGGTTCGAAGGCAATGGCAAGATTAGCAACGAGCTGAAGTGAGATGTTAAGCACAGTCTCCACACGTTTTGGATCGGTTTTCCATACCTTCCAAGGTTCACATTCCGTTATGTAGCGATTACCGATGCGGGCAAGGTTCATAGCTTCCTTCTGAGCCTCGCGGAACTTGAACGCATCGAGCATTTGCTCAACGTTCTTCTTCACGTCCTTAAATTCCTCAAGAGCCTGACGGTCAACATCCATCAGTTCGCCACAGGCAGGAACAACTCCGTTCCAGTATTTCTTTGTGAGCTGAAGGGCACGGTTGACAAAGTTTCCGTAGATAGCAACCAGTTCGCTGTTGTTGCGCTCCTGAAAATCCTTCCATGTGAAGTTGTTGTCCTTCGTCTCCGGGGCGTTGGCGGTGAGCACATATCTAAGTACGTCCTGTTTGCCAGGCATATCCTCAAGATACTCATGAAGCCATACTGCCCAGTTGCGGGATGTTGATATCTTGTCGTTCTCGAGATTGAGGAACTCATTGGCTGGCACATTGTCGGGGAGGATATAGCTGCCGTGAGCCTTGAGCATGACGGGGAAGACAATGCAATGGAACACGATATTGTCCTTGCCGATGAAGTGAACAAGGCGAGTGTCCTCATCCTTCCACCATTTCTCCCATGTACCCCATTGCTCGGGCTTTGCGTCGCAGAGCTCCTTGGTGTTGGAGATATAGCCGATGGGGGCATCGAACCATACGTAGAGCACCTTGCCCTCGGCTCCCTCCACTGGAACGGGGATTCCCCATTCGAGGTCGCGGGTCATGGCTCTGGGTTGGAGGTCCATGTCAAGCCAACTCTTGCACTGTCCATATACATTGGGGCGCCACTCCTTGTGACCCTCGAGAATCCACTGCTTGAGCCAATCCTGATATTTGCCAAGGGGCAGATACCAGTTCTTGGTAGGCTTCTTGACAAGGCCGTGTCCGGGATTATTCTTGTTGGTAGGGTTGATCAGTTCATCTGGCGAAAGTGTAGCTCCGCATTTCTCGCATTGGTCGCCGTAGGCTCCCTCGGCTCCACATCTTGGGCATGTGCCCACGATGTTACGGTCGGTGAGGAATTCTCCTGTCACCTCGTCACAATACTGAAGTTCGGTGTGTTCCTCCAGCTCGCCTTTGTCATATAGTGTGCGGAAGAAGTCGGAGGCAAACTTATGGTGTATGCCGGATGTGGTGCGACTATAGATGTCGAACGATATGCCGAAGTCTTCGAAGGATTTCTTGATGAGGTTGTGGTAGCGGTCAACCACCTCTTGCGTGGTGATGCCCTCTTGGCGCGCGCGTATAGTGACGGGTACGCCATGCTCGTCGCTGCCGCCAATGAATATTACCTCCTGCTTCTTCAGGCGGAGGTATCTCACGTAGATGTCAGACGGTACATATACACCAGCGAGGTGACCTATGTGCACGCCTCCGTTGGCATAGGGAAGCGCTGCCGTTACAGTTGTTCTCTTGTATTTCTTTTCTTCCATTGTTGTATAGTGTGTTTATTATTTGTCTTTCTTTTTTCGATACACGAAGTGCAGTATGGTGAAGTTTGTCGGCACTGCTATCATCAGAACGAGTATCGGTGCGATGAGCCTGTGGATATTCATTGAGATAAACAGGTTGAATAGCACTATGTGCAGTGTGTAGTTGACGATATGGCTGAAACTGAATCCTGCAGCCTTGCCCACCGACACCTTGGAACGGAATGTAAAGTAGGTGGTCATGAAGAAGTTGCAGACGAGACTCACAACATATCCTATGGTATATGAGATGCTTAGCCACAGACTTCCGCCACTTAGGAATTGCAGTAGATAGTAAACCAGATAATGAATACCTGCGGCAATCACACCGACGATACAGAATCTGGCGAACTCCTGCTTCTTTCCATTTCCACTCATCAAAATGTTTTTCAACATCACTCTGTTTATTTCAGTTGTTTCTCAATCGTCTCCCTTAACTTTTCCTTTGTCAGGTTGATTGCGATAATCTTTCCTTTGGAGTCAGCCACTATGTTGCCTGGCACTGTAGTGATTGCCAATTGCCTCAAGGTGGGCGATTCCCATAACTGCTGGTCGCAAATGGTCTGCCATTGCAAGGAGTCGATTCTTATTGTGCGTCTGCAGTGTACAGTGTCGGCATCGAGGCATATTCCTATCACCTGCAGTTTGTCGCCAAATGTCTTTTTCTGTTTCCGCAATTCGCGCTGTATGTTTACACTTTCGTAGTTCCATCCTGCCCATGAGATGATGACATTGAGCTTGCCATTGAGCTTGGCTCCCGATACAGCCTTGCCGTCAATATCTACTGCGCTGAAAGAGGGCAGTCGTCCGCCCTTCTTCACATTCTGCAGTTCCTTGAGTTGGCGTACTAACATCGAGGCCCTGGCATTGTTTTTGTCTGCCTTTACCATGGATTGTGCTAATGTGTAGGCCATGACATAGTCAGGTTCTGCCGTGTTGATAAAGTATTTCTTTATGAGATAGAGACTCACAATACTTTTGGGGTGCTTGTTAATGTATTCCTGTGCAGACTTTTTTGCCTGAGGAGGTGACATGTTGGCTGCCGAGAGGCGGAAGGCAGTCATATCCTCGTTGGTCTTGTCGCCCTTGATCTCCACTTCCTTGAGGTGGGAGGCATCGCCGCTGATTTCGGCCATAGTGCCTGACTTGCCGAAAACAGGCAGTTCGGAGTAGTTGGGGAATACAATTATAAAGGTAGCCTCGTCGCCAAGCGTCGTCTCGTAGGAGAAGCGCCCGTCAGCCACCTTGATGGTGTCCATTCCAGAGAGACCTCCATCAGGACTATAGACATAGAACTCACCCTGATTGAAGCTCCTCAGGCGGCCCTTGATGCGGAAATGCCCGCTTTTAGTGCCACATGAAACCACAACCAGGGTGAGTAGGATATATCCTAAGATTTTCTTCATTCCTTATTTGCTGACATTGAGCAGTTCAAGGTCCTTGGCTGCATATCCAGCCCAAGAGGAATCCTTGCTGATGGCATTGCGCAGAGCGTTGGCAGCATCAGTTGTATTGCCCTGACGTGCGTTGAGGATTGCCTTGAGATAGTCAGTTGTAGCGTCGGCATTCTTGATATTGCTCAGAGTGCTTGCAGCAGCGCTGTAGTTCTTGTTGAGTATCTGAGCCAAGGCAGCTGTGTTGCTGTTGATGTTGGCAAGATCCTGCTCAGCCTGTGCATACTTACCCTGTGCAATGTGCAGGTTGCCGAGAGCCTCCTGGATATTGCTTGCGCCAGAAGCCTGTGAAATCAAGTTCTCAGCCTTGGCAACGTTGCCTTCTGTGAGGGCTATCAAACCAAGGTTAGCCTTAGCGTCGGCGCTGTTGGCATCGATGGCGAGAGCCTTCTCTGCGTATGACTTGGCAGCGCTATAGTCACCACGCTGGTAAGCCAATGTCGCGAGGTTATTGAAGGCGCGAGCATCGTTGGAGAAGAGCTTGGTTGTGGTCTTGTATATGTCTTCCTTCTCGGCTGCGTTGTCAGTGAGACCGGCGTTGTAGAGGAGCTCCTCAAGGCTCAGCTGCTGAGCGTCGCTCTTGTATTGATCCTTGATCTGCTCGTCGCTGCGTCCGATAACCTCATAGTTGATGGTCATGCGTGAACGGCGAAGCTGTGGGAGAATGCCGTCGGCGAGCTCGCGGAATACAGAACTCATGTTCTTGATCTGCTGTTCGCGCTCCTCGGGATCCTTATACATAGAAAGCACACGTAGAATGACGTCCTTGTCCTGAATGTTGGACACCTTAACCAGCTCCTGGAATCCTTCCCAGTCCTGAGCGGTGTATTTTGCATCCACTGCAGCACCTTTGTTCTTGGTTTTCTTCAACTGCTGCTTTACGTATGTCTCTGTATTCTTCTGACGCTTGTTTGCCAATTTGTCGTTGAGGTCGAAACCACCATCAGGTGAAGCATAAGCCGAAACCTCGATATTCTTCAGGGCGAGAGTTTCCTGCTCCTGCTGAATCTTTTTGAGAAGGCTTACGAACTCCTTTACAGAGTTGTTCTTCAGTTCGCTTGAACGGAGATTAGCCTGCTGGATAAGGAACTTGATGTTGGCATCCTGCTTCTTCTCGATGATACGCTGATAAGCATCTGAAGACACGCTTGGAGTAGCCTGCTTTACAGTGACATATCCAAGCTCTCCTGTAGATATTACACCGTCAGCCACCTTAATGGCTGGAACTTCCTGCTGCTTGTTACCTATCTTGGCGTCGAATGTCAGGTAAAGCTCGCTCTTCTGCATTTCGGGCACATACTTGAAGTTGGTCTTCATGGTATAGTTGCCGCCAACCTTGTACGCAATGGTCTGGTCGTTACCTTCAACTTTCTCTCCCTGGAATGTAGCTGCCTCGCCACGGGCAACTTGTCCGTCGCCATAACGAAGTTCAGGAATAACTGTAACAACAGCCTTCTTCTTCATATACCCTTCAGGGAACATGCCATTTATGGTAGCAGATACATTGCCGCCATTTGACTCAAGCGGATTTGGCACTACGCTGAAATTGTCCGCTGAAAGTGCTCCAAGTTTTCCGGAGCACGATGTCAGAAGCATAATTGATGCTGCTGACAACAGGAAAAGATGTTTCTTCTGCATT
>SAMEA3663023__coassemble_1242_pt1 | contig 15614 bp, 15 predicted proteins | sample SAMEA3663023__metabat2_low_PE_038 | metagenome-assembled genome bin SAMEA3663023 (sample SAMEA3663023) | pig gut metagenome | biome: pig gut; feature: pig-associated habitat; material: faeces | place: France | collected 2012
CTGTTTTCGTGCGCAGCCTTTTATATCGGCGAGATGGAGTGGGTGAGGGCAATGTCATTCAGTCCGATGATAGTCGGTATTATTCTTGGTATGCTCTATGCCAATAGTCTCCGTAACAATCTGCCCGAGACGTGGGTGCCAGGCATACAGTTCTGCTCCAAGCGAGTGCTGCGTTTTGGTATAATCCTTTATGGATTCAGATTGACCTTTCAGGATATAACAGCTGTTGGACTTCCTGCCATCATCATCGACGCCATTGTCGTGGTGGGCACTATTTTGTTAGGTGTCTTTGTTGGCAAGTTGTTGAAGATGGACCGCGACATAGCCCTTCTTACCTCAGTAGGTTCTGCCATCTGCGGTGCGGCTGCCGTGTTGGGTGCTGAGTCGGCATTGCGTGTCAAGCCATATAAGACGGCAGTGTCGGTAGCTACGGTAGTTATCTTCGGCACTACGGCAATGTTCCTCTATCCCGCTCTCTATCGCGCAGGTGTGTTCGATCTCGACCCTCAGGCGATGGGTATCTTTGCAGGAAGCACCGTGCATGAGGTGGCTCACGTTGTGGGAGCCGGCAATGCCATGGGGCCCGAGGTAAGCAGTTGTGCCATCATTGTCAAGATGATTCGCGTTATGATGCTCGTGCCCGTATTGCTTTATCTCACATGGGATGTTGCCCGTCAGATGCGCCGCAATCCCTCTATGGCTGCCGAGGGCGGCAAGGGCAAAATCAATATCCCATGGTTTGCCATTCTCTTCCTCGTAGTCATCTGCTTCAACAGTTTCGACCTTCTGCCAAAGTCTCTCGTTGATTTCATCAACACCTTCGACACCTTCCTCCTCACCATGGCGATGACAGCCTTGGGAGCCGAGACCAGTATCGAGAAGTTTAAGAAGGCAGGAGCCAAACCGTTTATCCTTGCCGCAGTCCTCTTCGTATGGCTCATCGGCGGAGGTTATGTTATGGCAAAGTATTTAGTACCGGTTATTTATTAATATGAAACACAATGGAAATCTTATTATCTCTAATTCCTATTGCATTGCTTATACTGCTGATGGCAGTGTTCAAGCAGCCAGGCGACCGTAGCAGTCTCATCACCCTTGTTGTTACTGCAGTGATCGCAGTCTTTGGTTTTGGCATGTCGTTCCACGATATGTCGTTCTCCTTCCTCTATGGAGCCACAAAGGCAATATCGCCTATCCTCGTCATCATCCTGATGGCAATATTCAGTTATAACACCCTCCTGCTCACTGGCAAGATGGAGGTTATCAAGCGCCAGTTCTCGATGATTTCCACCGACCGCAGCATTCAGGTGTTGCTCATGACATGGGGCTTCGGCGGCATCCTTGAGGCAATGGCAGGTTTCGGTACGGCAGTTGCTATTCCCGCAGCCATCCTCATCAGTCTTGGTTACAAACCGATTTTCTCGGCTGTCGTTTGCCTTATCGCCAACAGTGTGGCAACAACCTTCGGTGCCATTGGTACTCCAGTCATCGTGCTTGCCAACGAGACCGGTCTAGACGTGAATACACTTGCCGCGAATATCGTACTTCAGTTGGCACCGCTGATGTTCATCATACCATTTATTATTGTATATATGGCAGACAGCCGTAAGGAGGCTCTGCTCAAGAATATCATCCTCTCGCTTATAGTGGGAGCAGTGTCATTAGGCAGCCAGTATGCCGCTGCCCTTTATATGGGAGCCGAGTCGCCCGCTATCATCGGTAGTTTGCTTTCGATTATCGTCATTGTCATTGCCGCACGCTTTGTCAAGGGCGAGAAAGTAGAGGAGACGGCCGACCAACCTAAGTCGAGTGTTGGCGAACTGCTCAATGCGTGGAGCGTATATCTGCTCATTCTCCTCTTGGTGATTGTCACCAGTCCTCTGTTCCCCTCACTTCGTGCCACACTCAGCAGTGCCCTTGTCACAACAATCCATTTCCCTGTGGATAGCATCAGCGACTATAAGATTTCTTGGCTCACCCATGCTGGAGTATTGCTCTTCGTCGGCACATTCATCGGCGGACTCATCCAGGGAGCATCCGTGAGCGGCATCTTCAAGACCTTGTGGAAAACCGTTAAGGGACTCAAGGCAACATTGATAACAGTCATCTGTCTTGTAGGTTTCTCCACCGTGATGGATTATGCAGGAATGATTACAGTGATAGCCGGCGGTCTTGCTGCTGCCACAGGTTCGCTCTATCCGTTGTTCGCCCCGCTGGTGGGAGGCATTGGCACCTTCATCACCGGTAGCGACACATCCGCGAACATTCTTTTCGGCAAGATGCAATCCACAGTGGCAGGACATATCAATGTCTCTCCCGAATGGCTTGCAGCCAGCAACTCCGTAGGAGCCACGGGCGGAAAGATTATCTCTCCGCAGAGCATTGCCATAGCCACCTCAGCCTGCTCGCTTCAGGGCAAGGAGGGTGAGATACTCAAGAAGTCTATGCCCTGGGCAATCCTCTACATTGTCATCTCCGGATTGATGGTATATTTCCTTGTATAGTGATTTTGTTAACTTGACACAAAGAATAATGCGTTAAACCACTACGGTAACTCCTTTTTTTTAAGGGGTTAACGTAGTGGTTTAACGCATTATTGGTTATTTATTATTATTATCAGGATGTTCTTTGCGTGAAAATGTTTGTTTTATATGTCATCTGTCATTATTTAGGCGTAACTTATTAATATACAGTTAGATAAACACTGACAGATGGCTGACAGACGATTTTATCTGTCAGCGAAGACAAAGAGGTAATAATCACGTTGGCACAGTTGTGACAATGCCTATTGTCACACTTGTTCCACTGCGGTTGTCACAGTCTTCCCATAGCTATGGTACAATTGTGACAACTTCGGTGGTACTGCTGTGACAACCGCAGTGGTACAACTGTGACAACATCGTTAGTATAGTCGAGACAACAGTTTTACTATAATATAAAGACTGTAGTATAACTATTTGTGTTGACTACTTATTTTCTTATTCATAAAACAGGTTGACAAGTATATTTATTATTTATAATACTCGTTGACTCTACTTGTCATTTTTCACTCTGAAGGTTGACCACTTTATAAAGATAGTACACTTCATACATTAATTGCTCATGTTCTGAATATTTTTGAATATCAAAAAACCATTCTTTATATTTCATCTTTTCTTAAAATTTTGGAGTCAACCGATTCTAAAAAAGACAGTAGCCGTTCTGTGTTTAATGATCATATTATTGTTAAATTCGTGTTAAAACTATTTCAAACATATATAATTCCGATTATTTTCTTTATCTTTGCAATGTAATAGATGTTAAGTTGCACCGAGTCTTCGGGCATCCTTCACCTAAGTAGAATGAACACACATCCAGATGTGGACATTAGGCGAGGCAATGAGCCTCAATGCTTTGGCCTTACCGCCACTGCCATCCCCGAAGCCAATAGCTCACAAACAGGGGTGTCGGTAAGGAATGCCCAAACGGAAACCGAGCAATGGTATGTGCTTAGGGTATCATATGGCAGAGCCGAGAAAGCCAAAGAAATCTTGAAAGCGAAAGGGATAGAGACATACATCCCTCTTCATACAATATATAAAGAGGTTAACGGCAAACTTAAGAAACAACGCGTTCCTATGCTTCCCAATTTTCTCTTCGTCCACACCACTCTCACCATGCTCAAGACAATACTGAAGTCCATCACAAACAAAACCCTCATCACCTTCTACTACGACCACTTCTCCACAACCGAAGATGGCAAGAATCCTCCACTCGTAGTACCAAACTCAGCTATGGACAACTTTATTAAGCTGACCAGCATCGACGATGAGAACATCATCCTTATCGACCATGTCAATGGCAAATTCAAAAAAGGAGACCAAGTCCGCATAGTTGAAGGACCATTTAAAGGAATTGAGGGAAGGGTGACAAAGATAACAGGTCAGAAGCGAGTAATAGTAGAATTGCCAGGTCTTTGCAGTGTGGCGACAGCGTATGTACCGAAAGCGTTTATAAAAAATAATGAAGATAATGAAAGATAGTACTAAACACATTGTAGCGACTGAAATAGCTTTTTTCACAAAGTTATTCCTCATAGGTGTTATTATCACTTGCATAATAATTATTATTAACAATCGTAACCCACTAATTTATTACTTTAAATATATCAGTGATTCATTAATTGTATCACTTCTTCCAGTCTTGATTGGATATATTTGGAGATTATATAAATGGGTGAAAGAATGGAAATTGTAATTGCAATGGTCTTCAGTTGTATCTCCCAAAGTAATCCAACAAACAAAAGGATTAATTGCTATCGAATATAAATCATTAATATCATAAAAAATGAAACTGATAAGTTGTAAAGAATTTGAAGAAAGACGAGAAAATGGTGGTAATAATTTGATTGTCTTACATGATAATAACAGTGAAAAGAATTACTTTATTCTCATTACTGAGAATGAAAAAAAACTAAGTGACATTCAACTTTTAAATTTGTTGGCGAGAGAAGAACATCTAATCTTAGACAATGCTAATATAAGGAAATACTACATTCAGCCAACAAATAAAACAGAAGAAGATGAGAAGCATAGTGTTCAGCAGAAGAAATGAATTGCTTCGTGTTCCACTGAAGAAAGCTATGTTCTTCGAGTCTTACGGAAATTATTGCTACGGGGTGTTTCCTAATAAGCAAAAGGTGATGCTACCTGTGGGTCTGGCTCAGGTTGAGCAACTGATTTGTAGTGAGCCGGAGGTAGGTCAGCCAGTCTTTATACGGATTGGCAAACGGTTTATTGTGAATACGGACATAATAGTGCAAGTGAATATATCAAGTCAAAGGTTGGTGTTGTCTGACTTTGACCACCCAGGCAATTTCTCATTGCCAATATCTAAGGAGGCTTTGAAACAGATAAAGGAACTATATGAATCTAAAAAAATATGGATATAGGCGAGAGCATAATAATCGGCAGAATGGGACAACAACCGCTGCATATTGCAGACACGACTGTTGACCCTCAACACGCACTGCTGAAAAAGACAGCACCAGATACTTTCCAGATCATCGATAACAACTCCGCTAAAGGAATATATGTGTTTGGGCTTAGAATAAAACGAAAAGCAATTAAAGAAGACACTCCTCTGTTCTTGGGCGGATTAAAAACTTCGGTACGACAGCTACTGAAAGAGACAACAGGAGAGGAACTGCAGAAAATATGGGACGACTACAATAAAAACAAGATTAAATGGGACAGATATACAATGATGGTAAACTCGATTCGTATGTTGACCCCAATCATAACGATGTCGCTAACCCAGTTCGTCGGACAAAACTGGATGGTTTCCTGCATCGTACTTGTAGTTGTTATGGCAATTGCCATCATTGCAGGTGAAAAGGTGTTGGAGAAGAAGAATATGGCAATGGCTGAGTTGACAGCAAAGATGCAGTCTGAATATGTGTGTATGCACTGTAACAGATTTCTTGGTTTTTTGCCATACAATATACTTAAAGGAAAGGGTTACTGTCCACATTGTGGAGTGCCATTAAAGTAAATAACTAACTATGATAAGCAATAATGATTTACTCTCAATTGGCACATTGTTGTGCAATGGGAAATATAGAATAGAGAAACACCTCGCATCAGGAGGATTCGGCAAGACTTATTTAGCGACAGATACAAGTTTTGACGAGATAGTAGCTATAAAGGAACTTTATATAAAGGGATTGTGCGGTCGTGATGCAGTGACAGGCGACGTTGCCGTGACATTGATCGACAACAAACAGCCGTTTATGGCTCAACAGGAGAAATTTCGCAAAGAAGCAAGGCGACTAAGAAAACTCGACAATAAGCATATCGTAAAAGTTAGAGACTTGTTTGATGAGAATGGAACATCATATTATGTCATGGATTTTATTGACGGTGAAAGCCTTTCAGAAAGAATTAAACGCATAGGGAGGTTAAGTGAGTCAGACATAATGGCGTTGCTTCCGCAGATACTTGATGCGCTTGATGCTGTTCACAAAGAGCAAATATGGCATCTGGACTTGAAGCCTGCAAACATAATGGTGGATAGTAATGGGTGTGTGAAATTGATTGACTTTGGAGCAAGCAAACAGTTGCGTAGTTCTGACGGAACAATGCTGTCAACATCGTCAACCTTGGCATATACACCTGGCTTCGCCTCTTCTGAGCTGATGGAGCAGAACCTTGAGAAGTTTGGACCCTGGACAGACCTATATTCGCTTGGTGCAACAATCTACTATGCACTCACCTTAAACCAGCCCCCATCTCCATCAGACATTAACGAGAATCCTACTGAAGCCTTAAAACTGCCTTCAAATATTGGAGAAAAGATGGCGGAGTTGGTAGCATGGCTGATGAAACCAAATCGGATGGAAAGACCCAAAAATGCTAAAGAGGTGTCTTTGTCATTAAGGGATATGTGTACCAATATAAATATTGGTGATAATGTAAATAGTTGTGAAGATACTATTATTGCCAAAAATGATGATGAAGGAAATATAAGCAAGGAAGAAAAACCAAAAAACAAATTATTGTCTGTTATAGATAAAATATTCGTAGTATTATTAGGTGCTTATTCTATGGTATTAATAGCCCTTTTACCAGGTTTGTATAGTATTAAATTATATGACAAAGTAGCTGATTTGTCACCTACTTATATATCAAAAATTGATTATTCTGACCCATATTTAGATTTAATAGTTGTAATTGTTGGAACTATTGAATTTATTATATTTGCTGTATTTTATTATTGGCATAATGAGAGAAAAGACCAATTTTATCAATTTAACAAAGCATATAAAGCATATTGTGAAAAAAGATACAAGAAAGCAGTGAAATGGTTTCGCAAGGCTGCAGAGCAAGGATATGCAGCAGCACAATTTAACCTTGGCTATTGTTATGATGAAGGACAAGGAGTAGAACAGAATTATGAAGAGGCAGTGAAATGGTATCGCTTGGCTGCAGAACAAGGAAATGCAGCAGCACAATGTAGTCTTGGCTATCGTTATGATGAAGGACAAGCAGTAGAACAGAATTATGAAGAGGCAGTGAAATGGTATCGCAAGGCTGTAGAACAAGAAAAACAAAAAAACGAACTATTGTCTGTTATAGATAATTCATTCAGAGTATTCTTTGGTGTTAATATTGTGTTATTATTTGTTTATTTTCAAGATACATATAGTGTAATTCCATATAAAAAAGTAGTTGATTTGTTGCATACTTATATATCAAAAAATGATTATATAGACTCAGATTTAATAAGTATAATCGTTGGAACTATTGGAATTATTGTATTTTCTGCATTTTATTATTGGCATAATAAGAGAAAAGACCAATTTTATCAATTTAACAAAGCATATAAAGCATATTGTGAAAAAAGATACAATAAAGCAGTTAAATGGTGTCTCAAGGCTGCAGAGCAAGGAAATGCAGTAGCACAATGTAACCTTGGAGTTAGTTATTGTAACGGACAAGGAGTAGAACAGAATTATGAAGAGGCAGTGCTATGGTATCGGAAGGCTGCAGAGCAAGGACATGCACGAGCACAACTTTTACTTGGCTATTGTTATGAATATGGACAAGGAGTAGAACAGAATTATCAAGAGGCTGTGAAATGGTATCGCAAGTCTGCAGAACAAGGAAATGCAGATGCACAATGTAACCTTGGAGTTTGTTATTATAAAGGACAAGGAGTAGAACAGAATTATCAAGAGGCTGTGAAATGGTATCGCAAGTCTGCAGAACAAGGAAATGCAGATGCACAATGTAACCTTGGAATTTGTTATTATAAAGGACAAGGTGTGGAACGGGATCTTGATAAAGCAAAAGAAATGTTTAAGAAAGTTCTTGAGACGGAGACAGAAGGAGAAAATTACGAAATAGCGATGGATAGTTTGAAGGAAATAGAATCTCTTCAGAAATAGGCATTTCGTCAGCTAAGGATATCGTTTCGTCACTTGTAAGACAGATAAACTTGACAAGGCGGGTAAAAAAGCATATCTTTGCAATACAATTCACAGAGTTAAGGACAAGAAAAAAGATGAATTATGAATAACGAGAACGACACATTGTATGCAGGTAAAGAGCTTGAAGGGATTACTGCGAAGAAAAAAGAACATAAAGGAATTGGCAGCAATGTAGCCTTGGGCACTGTTGTTGGAGCCTTGGGCGGTGCTGGAGGTGCATACGCCGTTGAAAACTATGGAAACAGAGAAGACATTGTTGCTGGAAATGACGTAACTACAGCCTGTAACAGAGAAGAATCTCAAAAAGTTGATAACGCAAAGCAAGAAATCAAAGAGGAAACCACTACCGATGGAAGTAAGGTTCCAGTAAGTGAAGAAAAGGAAGAAAGCGAAGTAAAGCTTGAGGAGGCAGAAGAAGAGAGAAATTTCTTCGATGAACACAAAGTAAAGATCGATGATATAGAAGTGAAAACGGATGAGGACGGAAAACTAATGCACTTGGCCACAGGCGAAGTTGACGGACATAGGGCTGTTTTTGTTGAGGACGGAAGTGGTCAAGTGAAAGGTGTTATTGTTGATGAGAATGACAATAGGATTCCTGACGAGAATGAGTTTTACGACTTGTCAGACAAAGATGTCTCGCTGCAAGAACTTGCAGATCATAAACAAGTGGAAGTGGAGGTAAAGGTGATAGCGGTGAACAACGATATCAATATAGAAGGAAATACGGTTGATGTTGCAGCTATTGCGGTAAACGATAATCCGGTAGTGCTTGTTGACGTTACGCAAAACGGCGAGGTTGACATAGCCATGGCAGATTTCAATCACAATGGACAGATAGAAGAGAATGAGGCACAAGATGTTGCTGACGCACACATACCAATGCCAACGGTAAACGATGTTTGCGGACAAGACATTACTATGACATCGCCAACACCAGATGCTCTTCCTGACTATTCTGACGACAGTGACATCACTTTTTATGACATCTAAATCGTGAACGAAATGAAAGTAAACCTCATGTGTCCAAATTGCAGGGCTGAGTTAATGGTTGAGTCTGCTGATGGTCTTGAAGAAAGAAATGTGGAATGTCCGCATTGTCATACAAAAAATCAGATACGCCAGTTCTTGCCTAAACTTTCGCTAAAGGTAGGAGATAAGAACTATCAGTTGCGTTTCGGATGTCAATGGGTGGGGAGAGAGAAAGTTGGTAATGACGCGGCAATACAGATGTCCGATGAAACAAGATATATGAGTAAGAAACACGCATTGGTGGAAGTGAAATGCTCAGTGAAAGGTATTATGTGTACTTTTGAGGAGCATGGTAAAAACCCTACTTCAATACAAGGTATATCACTCATTGCAGACGATATTGTTTATCTTAGCATTAACGACTGTCTCACACTTGGAAGCAAGAAGATGTATTTGGCAAATGAGTATGGAGTATAAAAAAGAAACAGAATGGATATAAAAATATCTGTACCACAAGGCTTCTCTGAAATAGGGCAAAAGTCTAATCAGGAAGATACATTGTTTCCGGACCTATACGAAGTGTCAGAAAATCAACGCTCATTTATTGTATGTGACGGAATGGGCGGACATGAGAATGGTGAAGTGGCTAGTAATTGTGTCGCAGAAACTATAGGAAGAATTACATCTTCAGCCCCATTATGCACAACTGACGAGATGTGCGAGCTGTTTGAAAAGGCATTGGAAGAAGCATATAATAGACTTGACGCATTGGATAAATACGATGATGGGGAAAGGAAAATGGGTACAACACTTGCATTTCTTGCCATTTGCAGCAACGGATTGTTGTCGGCGCATATTGGTGATAGCCGAATTTATCAATTGCGAAGTGGAAAAGGAGTTGTGTTCCAAACTCGCGACCATTCTCTCGTAAACGAGTTGTTGGCTTCTGGTGATTTAGACGAAAAGGACGCGAAGAATTATGTGCACAAGAATGTCATTACGAGGGCCATTCAGCCGCATCAGGAATATCGTGCAAAGGCATCATACAATATTATTTCTGATGTAAGAAAAGGCGATGTGTTCTTTCTGTGTAGTGATGGTATTGTTGAAAATATTGATAACAGCGAATTAGCACGGTTATTGCTAAAAAAAGTTGGCTTGAAGAGCAGAATAGAAAGCCTAAATGACGAATGCCAGAAACGTAAAACGCATGACAATTTCTCCTGCTATGCTTTTGAAATAGAATACAATGAGAACGTAAAGCAATGCAATAACTACATTTGGGAAGATATAAAAAAGATTGGCAATGCCTTACTGAAGGCATTGTTTGGTAAATAACTATGTTAATATTTCGTGTATGGATACAATAGATAATGATTCTAATAACACTGATATAAGAAGTGATAACGACACTTATAGCGAGAAGAGATGCAGAGAATTGTGTCTCAAAACGCTTAAGGAGTTGAATTGCGAGGTTCAGATTTCTGAAGACGATGTATTTGAGTTTGCTTTTCAAGGTTATCGGTTCGCGATTGTGTATGGTAAAGGATTTATTAGAATAATGTTGTTAGACTGGCATGAAATTGATTTGGATGACATTGACATGCTCGCAAAAGCAAGGCGTTTGATTAATGAAATGAATACTGACGACCCTTTTCCTTGCCTAATGTACTTCATCAGCGAGGATGAACACAAGATGTTTATACGTGCGATGGCTGACACTCTGTTTATTAGGGAAATTCCCGATATTAAACGCTATTTGGGCAACAATCTCGAATGGTTCTTCCCAAAAGTATTTGAATTCAAGAATCGAATTGCACAATAAGAAAAGGTAAACATTTAGCAATAAAGTATATTATGATGAGAAAGTTATTTGTGTTTTTGATATTGGTACCTATTGTAGCAGCAGGCTGCAAGTCTGGTAAACCAGCAGAAGTGAAAGACGACAACAAGTTGGATACCGCTTTACAAGTAAAGGTTGAGGCGGCACTGCTTGATGGTATGAAAGATTGTCAGGCAGATAGTGGTCAAGTGATTGTTTTGGACATTGATAATGATGTATTCGTCGCTTCCTCTGGTTTTGCAATGTCTGGTGATACAACTGATTATTTGAAAGTTAACCTTGCAGACGAGAGCGCTGCCTGTGGATTGGGAAGGCTTGAATGGTATCTGAGGATGCTGGAGAGTGGTGAAGTGAAACTGGATGACAAACAAGAAACAGGTAATGGTGTTCTTGTTGTTGGAAACGATACTATCGTTGATGACAATTGGCGCAGAGGTGGCTATGGAAAGATTTCTGTTAAGACGGCAATTGCACACAATGTGAACACTACTTATTTTAAGTGTCTTTCAAAAGTATATGGGGAGGACAAGGCTATAGATTTATTCCGTCGTGAAAAGGAATTGTCAGTGACAGAAATAGCAAAAGAATTGAAAGATAGTATTTTGATAAGAAATGATGAATATGCAGACAGTATCAAGTCGGCAATGAGATATTTTATTACTAACGGATTAGGGAAGTCTGCTGATTGTGAGGGAGTAAAAGTGGCAGGGTATTCCAACACGACCATGACAGGAAACAATAACTATACATTGGACTTTTATGCATATTTCCCATACGATAAACCAGCTTATGTTGTTGTCGTAAGAATGAAGAAGAAAGGGCTACCTGCAAGTGCAGGTGGAATGTGTGCATCTGTTGTTAGGCGTATCGTGCCTGACATTTGCAAACAAATACACTAATATTTAGTGTTTATTCAAAGGCGTGATTTACAGTCAGGCAATTGGCGATGCCCTTGGACTTTATTTTCTACTATGACACGCAATGCAAATCCGTTTCAAACCTATTTTGAAAGGGAATTGCATTGTTTTTGGAAACGCAACGTTTTTACGTTGTTTTTCCAAAAACTTTGCCTATATCAATGATGCCATATACAATGGGAGGTAGATTATGCCGTTATCTACTTCTACGTTGTTTGCCGACAGGACTATGCTTCGGTCAATCTTCATAGCATTGGTAGCTATGGCATTGTTCTGTGATGCATGTCTCTTTTTCTACCATTTTTTTTGTGATGCAAAGTTATATATTACAGTGAAGGGTTATTTACAATGCCAATGGAGTCGTTCTTGTCTGAAGAGACAAAAGGAAGACTAACAGAAAAGTTTGGTATCATAGCAAATAGTTTTGACATACGGGATTGGCGGAAACAATATTTTGTATTTCTGTGAATATCTGTTCTTTTGTCATATTAATAGCCTTGTTGATTATATTTAAGACTCCTATTCATCACACTCTCAGCCAACAGATACACTCGTGTGCCGAGAGTCTGCGGCCAACGGTCGGCTGGATTTTTGTCCAACGCTTTTGCTCGTTCTATCGCTTCTTCTACATGGACAATCAGCATTTGGGCATCGTATGCAGCTTCATGGTAAGAACCCATTTCTTGACGCAATCGCATCTTTAGATATGGGGCTTTCCTCCTCGAATTTCGGCGATTCTCCAGCCATTGCTGCTGTTCTTCGGGAGATAATGAAGCGACATCTACCAGATGCAGCAACAGCCATAGCTCGATGCAAGGATTACTCAGCGCCATGTGCATATATTCATCATGTGTACATTCCGTAGCTACACGAGATAGCATTGCTTCTGTCCAACGGTCTTTGTCAATTACAAGCCAAAGTTCATCGTCTGCTTCTAAAGCATATTGTTCTTTGTAATCGTTCAGTTGCTTCAAGACGTGTTCTGGACTGGAGTTGTTCTGCTCGGCTTCACTCCGTTCCAAAATATGCACATGCACACGGGGGTTGGTATATTCCTTGGCCAATGCCTTGAAATATATCCTCTCCGTGTCTTTGCCCTCAGAGGCTATGACTATCAGGCGGGCGTCTCGAAATGCTTCGCGACGTTCACGCATCAAACTATTCCTACTTCGCATCGTCCCAATGAATATTATTCAGTTCGCCAAAGAACGGAATCGCTCCATAGCGACCATTCAGATAACCTTTCTGCACATTTTCCCTCGGCTTATACTCGCAGAGTGAAGACAAATGGCTTTCTCCTTTCTTGTCTTTTTCTACAAACCAGACTTCATCCTGACGGATAGGGGCGGTAGAAAGAAGATTGGACTCGTGTGTAGTGCATATTAGCTGCATTTGCGAATCGCTTCTGAGCAGGCTGTTATACATCTCTAATAATTTCAATGTTAACATCGGGTGTAAGCTCCTGTCAACCTCATCAATCACATAGACCGCATCATTGGCGCGCATATCGATAAGCATTGGAATGAAGTCGAACAAGCGTGACGTGCCATCAGACTCTTCGAACATTTCGAAGATATAGTCTGAGCTGCTCTCTTCCTTCTTGTGGATGGTTTTCAGTTCATGCCACTTCAGATTCTTTGACTTATCTTTTTCTGCAAAGATGAAGCGGTTCTCATTGTGAATCACCACACCTGTTTCGGAGCCTTTGCCTTCAAGACTTTCCTCAATCTTTTGACGGATTTCGTCGGGAATGCCCAATTCTTCAGGTTTAGACTCTACGCGACGAAGGTCTGAGATACCTGTTCCAAAATAATTTAGCATTTCGCGCATAATAGTTCTGAACTGGGTGTCGTTCACAACTCGGAATGGGAAATCCGTTCTATGAGTATAGGGGAAGATGATATTCAGATTCTCAAACCATTTACGAGCAGACTTAATCGCTTCTATTCCCTTTCCGTTACGCTTGATATACTCACTTAAGAAAGTACCCTTGGTAGGTGTGCCGTCAATCAGGAACTTCAAGAATTGTCCATCCTCATCTTTCAGGAACTGAGGTGCAATAGTATTGTCCCAACTGTCACCATTACGTTTACGCTCAAAGATCATGGTGTCATTGCGGCTGCCAGTCTTATATAGCCATTCCTCAAGCAAACCGCCTTTAGAGAAAGCTATTCCGTAAGCAAAGAACTGGTTGTCTGCCTTAAACTCCAATTCGATACTCGAACGCTCTTGGGGTTCATCCGTCATCTTGAAGTAATTATATTTGAGGTTGCTCCAACCATTCAAGGCAAACTCCTTGATAATCGCCAAACATTTTGTGATGTTTGACTTTCCAGAAGCATTGGCACCATAAATCAATCCCATGCGGAGCACAGATATATCATCCCGTTTTTCCGCACGTGACACTTGCAACGGCAATTGGTCGCTCTTGCTGGCTGTGAACAAGATACGTGTTTCCTCGTTAAACGAGTAAATGTTTTCAAATTTGGCTGACAATAACATAATGACGTCTGATATTTCGTGAAATTTCGTTGCAAAGATAACAAATTATTTCAGAACTCTGACAATTGTCTGCGTTAAATATGTATAAATGCGACAAAAATTACGTTATTCATTGTCATTTTGTCGGTTATCTGCACGATTTTGTCATAAATTTGACCCTGGCTTAATATTTGCATGGGTAATATAAAGCGCTATGACATGTTTGTCAAAACTGGGCGCAGAAAGGAGGTGTAACAGATGGGCAAGAACCAACATGTTGTTCCTGCTGGAGATAAGTGGGGCATTAAGGGCGAAGGCAATTCAAGACTGACTTCAACATTTGATAGGCAGTCCGATGCAATTGCTGCCGCTCGTCAAATTTCCAAGAACCAGCATTCCGAACTATTTATTCACGGTCGTAATGGACAGATTCGAGAAAGAGACTCTCATGGTAAGGATCCATTTCCTCCAAGAGGATAAGTCTCTCAGCATTCTCTCCGTTTAGAGAAGAGCCCTAATACCACAGGGGAAGGTTGTGGTAGAGTAAAGATGTGCCATGGCGAAATTCGCTGTGGCTTTTTCTTTTTAGTCGAATCAGATATAACGATTATTTTTGCCATCTACAATTGGCATTTTTTGTTTCCAGCCCCGTAAGTTCAATATAGAAGTGCAAAATCCGTAGTGTGGCGCAAGCTTTAAAATCATGAAAAACACTGCGGAGGTTTGCCTGAGCGGCAGGAGGCGCAAAGCCTCCTGAGAGCGGACCTGAGGAAGAGAATCTGACAAGCAATGCAAAATTAATTAATCTTTGGGAGACAGCGGCTCCCATTTTGTTTTTTTAGCATTGCTAGTTGAATCCGCGGTGTCTGAACAATCTTCCATTATTGTTAAATTCGTGTTAAAACTATTTCAAACATATATAACTTCCGATTATTTTCTTTATCTTTGCAATGACCTTACCTCTATTGCCATCCCCGAAGCCAATGACTAACCTACAGGGGGGGCGATAGAATATGGTCTATAGTGAAACTTTTAAAATAATAGAAGATATGGATTTGTTTTTAGTAATTGTCGGATTTATTACAGGCTTTGCCACTTATATGTTTATATTCGCAAAGAAGAATTCTGACGATGATAATTCAATATCATCACCAGTATCCAATACTGGACAGAAAGACATTAAGCATCTTCTCATTAATACACTCAATGAGATGAACTGCGAGCCAGTAGTAGATGAAAAGGAAAATAACCGAGTGGACTTTACGTATCAAGGTCAGAATTTCAGCATCAACATAGATGACAACAGTGAATTCATCACGCTTTGGTATCCTTTCTGGTCAGAAATAGAACTTGACGATCTTGATGAGGTATCGAGAGTGTCAAAGGCTATAAATTACACTAATCAGAAGGGAATCATAACCATGTGTTATGT
>SAMEA3663023__coassemble_1266_pt1 | contig 15071 bp, 7 predicted proteins | sample SAMEA3663023__metabat2_low_PE_038 | metagenome-assembled genome bin SAMEA3663023 (sample SAMEA3663023) | pig gut metagenome | biome: pig gut; feature: pig-associated habitat; material: faeces | place: France | collected 2012
ATAAATAATTCTTTAATCTCAAAGCTTTGCTTCAATTTTCCTCCAATGATCCTCCGTTGCAAAGCCGATGCAAATTCGATGGAAAGTCGATGAAAGATACTTTTAAGGGCGTATTTATAGGCATATATGAAAATGAAACTGCCAAACATTTCGGGGGATTATTCACGAAAAAGGGGGTGACACTTCCCCGTCATCAGGTGACACTCCCGCCGCATCCCAATTTGAGCCAGCTCACAAGGGGCTTTGAAGGGGGATAGTAAGCTGTTTCAGCCTGCTCGTATGGGCGTTTGAGCCAGCTGACTCATATATGTGTATTTGCCGTTATTTCATCACAAGCGTCACCCGTCACCTCAGTTTCGGGAATTTTTTCATGTCCACAGTCCCCTTTTATTAATTAATATATAATAAGGTACGCGAGAAAAGAAGAGAAGGCAATCCCCTTCAAAGCCACAATAATCGCCAACTCATAATTCAACCTATCATACACCAAAAAATTGCCGATTTCAAGGTGACGGGTGACGCCATGAAGTAATTCACGAACATAAGGGTGGCGACAGCATTGCCGTCGCCACCTATATAAATGATAAGTATTTAATTATGATGAAGGGGAATCATCTATTACTTTGCAGTCAGTGTGCAGTATGCCTTACCTGGGCAATATGGATAAAGTTCAACGTAATATGTCCCAGCTGTAACGGGGATATTATCTCCACCCATTGAGAGATTACCCTTATCGCCACCCCAGTTGATATCCCAACCTTGGTTTGCACGGAACTTGAATGTTCCATCAGTGAAAGTAACATCACCTTCCCAGCACTTCTTTTCTATATTGTACTCAAGAGGTGTATCATTATCCCAACCGCCTGCAGTTGCATCTCCTATAACACCAATTGTAGTAATAGGAGTAAGCTTGTATGTATTGGCTGAAAGGTTAGCCTCAACCATATAATAGCCTTCTTCGGCAAAGATGTCCGAACCTGGTTGTGCTAAACATCCTTCTGTTCCGCTACCGCCCCAAGTGTCACTGTCAGCCCAACTTGCATTCTGACGTATCTTAAAGCCACCATTGAGATAAACAAATCCCTTATACTGACCATCAAAATTAGGTGATGAAATAGGCTCATCTGCACCCCAACCATTATGATTACCAATAACACCTACATACTCGCCGAAATTGAGGGTTTCGATGAGATAGGTACCATCCATCATGTTGAGTGTCATTTTTACCATCTTGGCATCTCCTGGTTTGATAAGGAATGAACCATCATCTGTGAGTTCACTACGACGAGCTATAAAGCCCTTTTCTCCAACCAAATTAGCACCATTTCCTTCACGAGCTCCAAGGACATCAGACCATTCGCCAGAGGCAACTGTCTTGTCATCAACAACTGCAAACCAGATTTCACCGTTATCATTTACACTTGTTGTGGGGAATGTGACAGTGAAAATAGGATCATCGTAAACATTTGCGCCACTGTGATTGAAAGGTATCGTTACGCAAGTGGGACTCCATTCTGAAGGCTGTCCAATCAAATAGTAATGCTGAGAAATCTCAGGAGCATCAAGCTTTGCCTTGATTTGGAATTCACCCGAAGTAAGCTTTATGGCAGCCTTGTTGTTGTCTTCCCACATGCTTACCTTAGCAGAGAGAGTGCGCTCTTCTGGAGCCTTGCCAAATGCGCCCTCGATATAGCTCTTGAGATCGGCAACCTTCACCTTACCACTGTTGTCCATGTCGATGTTAGTGTCACCAATAGTGAGAGCATACACAGGATTATAAGCTTCGTCAGAGGCAGTAGGAGCAGTGATATTACATACTTGCACATCAGTCTGTCCCTCTGCTAGATTAGCAAAATCAATCAGACCTACAGCGGCTACACTACCGTTGCCGAATGAAACGGCATCTTGCTGCGGGTTGCTCTGTGGAGCCGACCAGTCGGTATAATCGTCTGTGCATGCTACCAATGAGGTAGCAAGCAACAGAGCGGAAAATATTTTCTTAATCATAATATTCTAATTTTTGAATTACTTTTTGATAAAACGATAGTAACCAGTGATGTCGTTGAGGATGATAATATATGTACCAGCCTCGGGAACAGGAATGTCGGCACCACCGCTCTCACCATAGCCATACAGACCATCAGTGAGTATTCTTGCAGGAACTCCACCCCAGTTAGTACTCCAAGAAGAATCTGTCAAGAACTTCAACTTATCGCTTCCTGTAAGAGTAAGTTCGATATACCAGTCATGGTTAACTGCACCATCAAATACGTGAACGGGATTCATCTTCTGGTCGGTAGCCCAATCATTGAATGTACCTGCAATAAGCATTTCAGGATAAACCTTCGGAGTTCCTTCATAAGGCTCAGCCTTGAGTTCGTGCTTACCTGTGTTGAGAGTTACGGTGTAATAACCAGCAGCGAGAGAGATGTTGCCAGAACCGCCGTCATTCTCCACGAAGTCACTGCCGTTCATACCCCACTGGTGATCCCAGTCGCCAGGACCCTTCTTGAGCTTGAATCCGTTGCCGGCTACATAGCCAGTCCATACAAGTTCACCGTCACCGGTCTTCTTGTCAAACTCATAGTCCTTCTGCGGCTGCAACGGGAAGAGGCTTGTAGGAATGTCATCAGTCCACTTGCCATCGGCGATGTCACCACCGATAAGATACCATGAAACAGGATCAGCATCCTTAAGTTCGTAATAATATGGAGCTACAGTAAGCTTCACAACGTTAGACACGATGTCATTGTAAGGATTAAGTCCTGCATCGATCACAGCCGACTTCAAGCGAATATTCATATCTACAGTCTCGGGCACAGCGCCTTCTTCCCACTTATTGAGCTGCTGAAGAGCCTTGGCGAGAGCGGAACCAGCAACACTTGTGCTGCAAACAGTAGATGTCTCATCGAGTGTGATGTAGTCAGCTCCTGCATTCTCGGCGTCATCCTTGGCATTGGTGTTATACTCTTTGTTGAAAGAACCTGTAGATGACACCTGCACATAGTATGTGGCAATCACAGGAGCATTTCCTGCGGTATATTTTGGTTGCGACCAACTGAGCTCCAAGCCATTAGTAAGTGCCAAGTCCAGAGTACCATTCACGACGGTAGGAGTGTTGAGCACGAACTCTGTAGGCTGAATGAGCGTAGGATTAGAGTCGCGGTCATCGCTGCAGGAAGCCAAAGAGAGCACACCTGCCACGAGCAACATTGTATTTGACAATATCTTTTTCATATCACTATTCATTATTATATATTAATAACCTGGGTTCTGCTTAAGATTCTTGTTGACATTGATGTCATCGAATGGCAGAGCAAACAAATTCTTGGTCTCGCTAAAGCCAACACCACTCTCGGCGCCGCCTTTCCATTCCCAGAGATACTCAGAACTCTTGGCACCACCATAGTATCCGAAGCGGATGAGGTCGGTGCGGCGGAAGCCCTCGCAGTAGAGCTCACGAGCACGCTCGTCGAGCACCTGGTTGAGAGAGAACTGATTCATAGAAGAAGCATTTGCACGAGCACGGAGCTGGTTGAGATAACCAGTACCGGTGGCTGTTGTTGTACCGCCATTCAGACGTGCATCAGCCTCGGCAGCGATAAGATAAGCCTCAGCAGAACGCATGAGGAAGTAGTCTGTATCAGGCACCTTCGGGTCGTTCTGTGCACTGCCGTCAGACTTAGAGCTGCGGAACTTACCAACAGAATAACCGCTTGTGAACTCAGTAGGCTTGGTGATGATACGCTCACGATCCTTACCATGGAAGAGGGCACGGTCGTCACCGGCAGCAGCTGCCATTTCGGAAATTGTTGCCTGTGGTGCATCACCATTGGGGAAGAACTTGGTGAGGAAAGCACCACGAACACGGTTACCAGACCATGGGTCACCGCAACTTGCGTCAGCAGCATCAACCTCCATATCAGCCTTCCACTGAGAAGAAATCAGGAAGTATGTACATCCATAAGCAGTAGTAGTCTTACCGTCATTAATCAGAGGAAGGACAGCCTCCTGAGAAGCACCGTTCTCACCATTGTCGCCCATGAAGAGCATCTGATAAGCCGACCACTTGCCCTTGCCTGTTGTCCAAAGCTTGTGAGGACCATTTATTACCTTCTCAGCATATTCCTTAGCCTCGTTCCAACGTGCAGAACCTGTATAAACCTCGGCGTTGATATACATACGGGCGAGAAGCAGATTTGCTGCATCCTGGTCAGCACGACCATAACCCTGATCCTTGCTTGTGCGGGCAGCAGGAGTGAGCATCTGAGAGAGAGCGCCCTCGGTAGATGTTTCAGCAAGCACAACAGATGGATCGTCCATAGCGTTGATAGTGATTGCCTTGCCAAGAAGCTCAGCCTCAATCCAGTTGAAGAGGTCAGCACGAGCAATCTGGTGAGCATTAGAAGAAGAAAGTGCTGTTGTGAAAGGCACGTTTCCGAATGCGTCCATCAGATAGTAGTAGTAAAGGCAGCGCAGGAAGCGCACCTCTGCAGTACGTGTTGCGTCAACACCGTTGCAGACATCAAGATAGTGATTGCAATAGTTGATACCTGCATAGAGACGATAATAGAAACCAGTCAACATCGGATGAGAAGCGGTAGTCTGATTGTAGTTGAAATCAGGAATACCAGGGTCACCCCATGCGCAGATAGACTCATCAGTACCCAACTCCTGAGAGTTGAACAACTGGCGAACGAAACCGGTGGTACCACCGTCGAGACCGTCAATGTCGCAGTCTCCATCTTTACCAGACTGTCCTGCAAGAACCATATTGGCGTAGCACTTGGTATAAAGCGCAGGCTCATCTGCAACCATCACCGTACCTGGGTCGATAGGAGTGACATCAAGGTCGCCTGTGCAGGAACTCAAACCTGCTGCGAGCAATAAAGCTGCTGCAGGAGCTATATTCTTAATATATTTGAAGTTCATATTAATAATCCTTTATTATGTTATTAGAAATTGAGGTTAAGACCTGCCTGAATTGTGAAAGGACGAGGATAGATGTAGTTGTCGATACCACCTTGAACCTCAGGGTCGATACCATCATAATTGGTGATGGTGAAGACATTGGTGGCTGCAAGATAGATACGTCCGCTTACGCCTTTATAAGCTCCACCCTTGAAGAGATTCTCGAATGAGTAGCCGAGAGTGATGTTATCACACTTCAGGAAGCTTGCGTTCTGAACGAAGTAGTCAGAGAGCACCTTGTCGTATGTCACCCATCCATTTCTGAGAGCGGAAGGAGTGATATTCTGCAGATAAGAGAATGAGCTGTCATATCTCTTCTCTACATTCACATATCCAGCCTGTGTGTCGTTGAACACATAGTTGTCGAAGCTTGCACGGAGTGAGAAACCGAAGTCCCAGTTCTTATACTGCAGACGTGAGCTCAAACCTGCTGTCCAAGGAGCTGCAGGGCTCTTGTAGAAATAGCGGTCATCGTTGGTGATTGAACCATCACCATTGCGGTCAACGAACACACCTTCAAGAGGTTTGCCATCCTTGTCATATACCTGCTGATATACATAGAATGAACTTGCAGGATGACCTACGGCATGTGCCTGGCAAAGGTTACCTGTACCTGCTGAGATACCACCAGTCATTACAATGGCAGCCTCACCTGTCAGTTCGGTAATCTCGTTCTTGTTGTATGTAGCGTTGGCAGTTACCTCCCAGTGCCAGTCACCCGACTGAATTGGGCGAGCTGTCAATGAAACCTCGACACCCTGATTCTTCAAAGAACCGATGTTTGATGTCACGTAGTTACGGAAGTTAGAACCTGCAGCCACAGTCGCTGTATTGATAAGGTCGGTGGTCTTGCGGTAGTAGTAGTCAACACTACCGGTCAAGCGGTTGTTGAAGAAACCGAAGTCAAGACCTGCGTTCCAAGTCTCAGTAGTCTCCCACTTAAGGTTCTCGTTGTAAGCATCAGGACGATACATCAAACCACTGTCATTAACACCAAGAATAGGATAACGTCCGTTTACGTTGGTGGTATTCACGTTGTAAGATGCGAAGTAGTTGTAGTTACCGATACCATCCTGCTGACCAGTCTTACCCCAGCCAAGACGAAGCTTAAGTTCTGACAAAGCCTTTACGTTCTTGAGGATAGGCTCCTCGTTGATCTTCCATCCGAGAGCTACAGAGGGGAATGTTGCCCAGTGCTCCTTGAAGCGTGAAGAACCATCACGACGTACAGTGGCAGTCACCATGTAGCGATCCCATGCGATATAGTTGGCACGGCCATAGAAGCTGACGAGATAGCTCTCCTGCTTCCAGATTGAAGCCGACTCATTGTAGGGAGTACCAATCTTGTCAGTCTCAGTATTTGTTTCCGGGTAAATACCTGCATAGTATGAATTACCCCAATACTTGTTGTGCGACCACTCGTAACCAGCCATGATGTCGAAATGCTGGGTCTTGAGGAAATCCTTGTAGTACTGAGCATAAGCTGAGTAGGTAAGGTTGTACTTGTTTTCCTTTGAATAACCGTCGTTACCATAGTAACCATTTGACGGGCCCCAAGGAGCATAGGTAGTATTCTGCTTACCATTTGACCAGTCACCAGAGAAATTCATGTGAAGACGAAGATCTTCGAAACCATGAATTTGGTAGTCAACCTCCACATTACCCATATAGTCGAATGACTTTGCGCGGTCATTCTTTTCGTTGAGCATTGCAATTGGGTTAGACGATGCATTATTGTTATGCATTGTTGACCATGTAGGGTCATTGAGTGAAGAACCTGAAATGAGCCAATCGAAATAACCGCCACCATTAATATTAGAAGCGTCATATATCGACTGTGTCGGGTCCATTCTTGCTGCATTGCTGATAGCATCTGTGTTGGCATAGCGGTTACGAGCGTACATGAACTTACCGTTGATATTGAACTTCAAGTGATCATTAAGGAATGAAGGATTGAGATTTACACTTGCTGTCGCACGCTGGAAAGAACTTGTTTCCAAGATACCCTGCTGGTCGGTATAACCAAGAGACACACGGTAAGGAGTGTTGGCTACGCCGCCTGAGACAGTCACATTGTGGTCAGTGGCTATGGCAGTGCGATAGATTTTATCCTGCCAGTCGGTGTTTGCTGTACCGAGCAACTTGGCTGCGTCAGAATCCTCACCATAATAAGACTTGATAAAGGCACGATACTCATCACCGTCGAGAACATCAAGAGTCTTTGTCTTGTTGGAGATAGCAATGCTACCATTGTAGCTTACCTGAGGAGCTGTACCCTTGCGACCTTTCTTTGTGGTGATGATGATGACACCGTTAGAACCGCGGCTACCGTAGATAGCTGTGGCTGAAGCGTCCTTCAACACTGTAAAGCTCTCGATATCATTAGGATTGACCATTGACAGAGGGTTGGAAAGACCCTTCACACCCTGAGCGTCCATTGCCAAACCGTCGATAACGATAAGCGGGTCGTTAGAGGCATTCAGAGACGAACCACCACGAATACGGATTGTTGCACCAGTACCAGGGGCACCACCGCCAGTAGTAACATTCACACCGGCAATCTTACCTTGCATCATGTCCTGGGCGTTGGTCACGAGACCGTGATTCTTCTCATCTGGCTTGATAGCCGTTACCGAACCAGTCAAGTCGTTCTTCTTGGCAACACCATAACCGATGACCACGACGTTCTCGAGCATCTGTGAGTCATCCTTAAGAACAACCACTACATTGGCGGCAGCCTTCACGTTGGCGGGTTGGTAGCCGATGTAAGTGACATTGAGAGTAGCTCCCTCGGGAGCCTTGAGAGTGAAGTTACCGTCGAAATCACTGACAGTACCTCCTTGCTGACCTGCAACACGGATGGTTGCACCGATGACCGGTTCGCCTGCGGAGTCCTTTACATGTCCTTTGACTGTAATCTGGGCGTAGGCACCGATTGAAAGAACGAGGCCGAATAGCACGACCAACATTCTAAGCGGAATTCTAAAATTTACCTGCTTCATCATACATTATTATTTATTATTACTTTAGTTATTGAAAACTCAACTTTTTTCGGTCTTGTTTCCGGATTAATTATTTTTCTCGGTGCAAAGGTAGGATTTCTTTGCTTATCTTATCCATTTTTTGACATAAATCATCAATTTTCTCTGCGCAATCGATTGCGCAAAGTTTAATGCAATATTATTAAACGTTTGTGCGTGTATATAAATAAAAAGCAATAATTTTGCTCACGAAATCAAATCAATAACAATGAAAGAGAATGTTCAACTGACGATGAAGGACATTGCACGCGAGTTTAACACCTCGGTGGCAACAGTGTCGAGAGCGCTCAAGGACTCGCCAAGAATCAGCGAGGAGAAACGGCGTGCCATACAGCAATATGCCAAGGAGCACAACTTTTTCCCCAACTTCCTTGCAGAGTCGTTGCGCAACAGCAAGGTGATGCAGCCTAAGATTATCGGGGTTATCGTGCCCGAATTGGCCCACTACTATTTCTCCACAGTCCTTGCCGGTATCGAGGAAGAGGCCAGGGCAAGGAACTATCGCATCATGGTTGCACAAAGTAATGAGAAATATGAACGCGAGGTGAAGATATGTCAGTCGTTCTATGAGAATAAGGTATGCGGCATCATCGTGTCGCAAGCAAAGGATACAACCAAGTATGACCACTTCAACCAACTTTTGCAAAATGGTGTTCCATTGGTGTTTTATGACCGTATTTGCACTGGTGTGAATGCCGACCGAGTGGTGGTGGATGACTATCAGGGAGCATATAATGCTGTAAGCCATCTCATCGAAACCGGTTGCAAGCGTATTGCTTTCTTCGGTTCGCCAATGACTCTTGAAATATCCAAGAACAGGTTCAACGGATATAAGGACGCCCTTAAGCGTCATGGGATAGAATTTGACGAAAAGCTAGGGCTCTTCTGCGACAATCGTTCTGACGCAGAAGCAATAACCCCCGAACTGCTGAAAAAAGATGATCACCCTGATGCTTTCTTTGCCGTCAACGACGACACTGCCATAGGCATTATGTATGCCGCCAAGCGCATGGGTTTCAAAGTGCCGGACGACATTTCCATCTGCGGATTCACCAATGGTCAGCGCGCCATATCCTGCGACCCCATGCTCACCACTGTGGAGCAGCGAGGCAAGCGTGTGGGCGAAGAGGCCGCCGACATCCTTATCGGTCATGTCGAAGGAACAATCCCACGCAACAAGGTGGAGAGAAGAATCGTCAGAACAAGACTGATTATCAGGGGGACGACGAGGTGATTTTTTAAAAATTTAAAAATTAAAGAATGAATAGATATGAAAAAGCAAAGACCTGATTTATCCTTTATGAAACTGTGGAATATCAGTTTCGGATTCTTTGGAGTGCAGATTGCCTACGCACTCCAGAGTGCGAATATCTCACGCATATTCGCCACACTTGGGGCTGACCCTCATTCACTGAGTTATTTCTGGATACTGCCGCCACTGATGGGCATAGTGGTGCAGCCCATTGTGGGTACACTGAGCGACAAGACATGGTGTCGATTCGGACGTCGCATACCTTATTTATTTTTAGGAGCGGCAGTGGCAGTGCTCGTGATGTGCCTTTTGCCCAATGCCGGTTCGTTTGGTATGGCTATCAGTACGGCAATGACCTTCGGACTCTGCTCGCTGATGTTCCTCGACACAAGTATCAACATGGCAATGCAGCCGTTTAAGATGCTTGTGGGCGACATGGTCAACGAGAAGCAGAAGGCCCTCGCCTACTCTATCCAGAGCTTCCTGTGTAATGCTGGTTCGTTAGTGGGCTACGTGTTCCCCTTCCTCTTCACCTTCCTCGGCATAAGCAATGTTGCAGCCAAGGGCGTTGTGCCCGACTCCGTCATCTACTCGTTCTATATCGGTGCAGCCATCCTCATCCTCTGTGTCATCTACACCACAATGAAGGTGAAGGAGATGCCTCCGAAGGAATATGCTGAGTATCATGGACTTGACAAACCGCTCGATGAAGAGAAGGTGAATGTGTTCAAACTCCTGAAGGATGCCCCCACTGCCTTCTGGTCGGTGGGACTCGTACAGTTCTTCTGCTGGGCTGCCTTCATGTATATGTGGACATACACCAACGGCGGCATTGCCGAGACTTGCTGGGACACCACCGACACCGCATCACTCGCTTATCAGGATGCCGGCAACTGGGTGGGCGTGCTCTTCGCCGTACAAGCCATCGGCAGTGTCCTTTGGGCAGTAGTCATCCCGCAGATCAATGACCGCAAGATAGCCTATAGTCTCAGTCTCGTGATTGGCGGTGTGGGCTTCATCATGATTCCATTCATCCACGACCAGTACTTGCTCTTCGTGCCCTATTTCATGATCGGTTGCGCATGGGCAGCCATGCTTGCACTGCCATTTGCCATCGTCACCAATGCCCTTGAGGGCTACGGACACATGGGCGTGTATCTCGGTCTCTTCAACGGCACCATCTGTATTCCGCAGATTGCAGCAGCAGCCCTCGGAGGCATTGTGTTCCAACTGATTGGCGGTCGCCAGTGCGACATGCTTATGGTGGCAGGCATACTGCTTGTCATCGGTGCTATATGTGTCTTTGGAGTGAAGGACCGCACACTTAAACAAGTGGAGTCTTCTAATCCCAAGCAAGAGCTATACGAAATGTAAAAATGACAAGAAAAGCGAGATTTGCGCAATCGATTGCACAGGTTTTCTCGCTTTTCCTCAACATTTAGTTGACCTATTGAGATATTTTTATTAATTTTGCACCAAAATAACAACAATTCAAATTATGACAATACTTTTAAACCTATCGTACAATACCGTATTCGGTGAAGAATTGGTTGTCAACCTCGTCAAGGGTGACAACCCCATGGATGTTGTGCAACAAAAGATGAGCACCTTAAACGGCAGCGAATGGACTTGCCGAGTAAACACGCCTGAGGGCATGGACATTATCAGCTATTTCTACAGTGTAGAGAAAAACGGAGTGCTGTCACGCCAGGAATGGCAGTTGCAGCCACATATCCTAAGACTGTCTGCATCCAAGTCGGAATCCTTCGTAGTGTATGACCACTGGAACGACATCCCCGAGGATGCCTATATGTACAGTTCAGCCATCACCGACTGCGTGGCAAAGCGCGCCAAGAGCAAGCCCGTGAAGACTACCTCAACACAGGCTATTGTCATCAAGACCAAGGCTCCACAACTGCGCTCCACCGAGCGTCTCGCCATCATGGGCGAGGGCAAGGCATTTGGCGAATGGGAATCCACCAAGGCATTGCAGATGGAAGAGTTTGCACCCAACGAGTGGATGGCTGTCATCGATGCCAAGAAGGTGAAGGGCAACCGATTAGAGTTCAAATTTGTTGCCCTCGACGAGAAGATTGACTACACCCCTCTTTGGGAGACACGCAACAACCGCACCATCGACTTGCCCGAACTCAAGGCAGGCGAGAGCGTGGTGTATGAACTCGACACCGCATTCTTCCCCATCTTCGCATGGAAGGCCGCAGGAGTCGTTGTGCCAATATTCTCACTTCGCTCTGAAGGCAGTTTCGGAGTTGGAGACTTCGGCGACCTCAAGATGATGGTTGACTGGGCAGCAAAGACCAGTCAGCGCGTCATTCAAATACTCCCTATCTACGACACCACCATCACCAATACATGGACAGACTCCTATCCATATAACAGTATAAGCATCTACGCACTGCACCCTCAATATGCCGACCTTCGCCAACTGCCCGAACTGAAGGATGCCGAGGCAAAGGAGCGTATGGAGACATTGCGCAAGGAGCTGAACGCACTGCCTCAGATTGACTATGAGCGTGTGAACAATGCCAAGCGCGAGTATCTGCGCCTGCTGTTCGAACAGGAGTTTGCAGCAACAAGCAAGAAGGCCACATTCAAGAAGTTCTTCGACGACAACAAGGAATGGCTCGTGCCCTACGCTGCCTTTAGTTTCTATCACGAGAAGTACGGCACCGCCACATTCTCAGAGTGGCCCGACCATCATACTCTGCCCGACGATGAGCGCGAGAAGATGGGCAAGGCAGAGACAAAAGAATACAAAGCCGTGGCATATTGGTATTTCATCCAATATATACTCGACTCACAATTGCGCGATGCCCATAACTATGCACAGGCTAATCGCGTGCTCCTCAAGGGCGACATCCCCATTGGTATCAGTCGCGACGGTGTGGAGGCATGGGTAGAACCCAAGTACTTCAACCTCAACGGACAGGCGGGTGCTCCACCCGATGCCTTCTCTGCCAACGGACAGAACTGGGGCTTCCCAACATACAACTGGGATGCCATGCTTGCCGACGGATGCTCATGGTGGGTGCGTCGATTCCGCAAGATGGCTGAGTTCTTCGATGCTTATCGTATCGACCACGTACTTGGTTTCTTCCGTATTTGGGAGATTCCCTCACATGCCGTACACGGACTGTTAGGTCAGTTTGCACCATCACTCGGCATGACCCGCGAAGAGATAGAGGGCTACGGACTGCGCTTTGACGAGGATCGCTACACCCGTCCGTTCATCACCGACTGGACTCTCGACCGCATATTCCACGAGGATGCCGACAAGGTGAAGGAAATGTTCCTTGACCGCCTCGATGACGAGCGCTATCAGATGAAGCCAGAATACGACACCCAGCGCAAGGTAGAAGCATGGTTTTTAAAAATGAAGAATGAAGAAACAACGTTCGGCGGCCGAAGGGAAAGCCAATGTAGAATGAAGAATGAGGACCTGCGCGACGGATTGTATGCCCTTATCAGTGATGTGCTCTTCCTGCGCGACCACAAGGACCCGAACAAGTTCCACCCACGCATTGGTGTTCAGCTCGACTTCATCTACGAGCAGTTGTGGGACAATGACAAGTATAATTTCAACCGTCTCTACAACGACTACTTCTATCGTCGTAACAACCAGTTCTGGTATCAGGAGGCAATGAAGAAGATGCCCAAGCTCACCCAGGCAACACGCATGCTTGTATGTGCCGAAGACCTCGGTATGGTGCCCGACTGCGTGCCATGGGTAATGAACCAGTTGCGCATCTTGAGTCTGGAGATACAGTCGATGCCGAAGGATGACAAGGTACGCTTTGGCCATCTCTCTCGCAATCCCTACCGCTCGGTATGCACCATCTCCACCCACGACATGTCAACACTGCGCCAGTGGTGGGATGAGGACAACGAGCGCACACAGGACTACTATAACTCGATGCTCCATCGTGGCGGTGCAGCACCTCATCCACTCCCAGGATGGCTTGCCAAGGAGATTGTCTCGCGCCATCTCACGAGTCCCTCCATGCTCTGCCTCCTCTCATTGCAAGATTGGCTGTCTATCGACGAGCAACTTCGTCTTGCCGATGCCGATGCCGAGCGTATCAACATCCCGGCAAATCCACGCCACTATTGGCGCTATCGCATGCACCTCACCATCGAGCAACTCCTCGCCTCTGAAGATTTCAACCAGACCGTTAAGGAATTGGTGAAGAACAGCGGAAGATAATATTAATTAATCAAGATATTTATATGAAAAAGATTATCACAATTCTTTCTGCAATGTTGTTGCCGCTGATGGCAATGGCACAGAGCGTCAGTTCACCTGACGGAAACGTAACTGTAAAGTTTTCTCTCGCTGATGGTGGCATCCCCACCTACGAAATGACTTATAAAAACAAGGCTGTGGTTAAACCCAGTAGATTGGGACTCGAACTTGCTAAGGACAAGCATGCCTCTAAGGGTAAGAACGAGACCGACCTTATGGACGGATTCAAGGTGACTAACACCAAGACATCCTCCTTCGACGAAACATGGACTCCCGTATGGGGTGAATGGTCGCAGATTCGCAATAATTACAACGAACTGGAGGTTAACCTCAACCAACCGTCTGCTGACCGTAATATCATCATCCGATTCCGAGTATATAACGAGGGATTCGGACTAAGATATGAGTTCCCGCAGCAGAAGTCACTCAACTATTTCCTTATTAAGGAAGAGCACACCCAGTTTGCAATGGCTGGCGACCACACCGCATGGTGGCTTCCCGGCGACTACGACACTCAGGAGCAAGAGACACAGGAGACCAAGCTCTCCGAAATACGTGCCCGCTTCAAGAAGGCTGTCAACTGGGACAACTCATCGGTGTCGGTGTTCTCAGAGACTGGAGTGCAGACAGCCCTTCAGATGAAGACAGCCGACGGACTGTATATCAACATCCATGAGGCAGCATGCGAGGACTATGCCACCATGCACCTCAACCTCGACGACAAGAACTTCGTCTTCGAATCATGGCTCACTCCAGACGCCACAGGTCTGAAGGGTTGCATGCAGACACCTTGCCACACTCCATGGCGCACTGTAAAGGTGAGCGACGACGCACGCGACATGCTCTCCACCTCACTGACCCTAAACCTCAACGAACCTTGCAAGATTGAAGACACATCATGGATTCACCCCACAAAATACTGCGGTGTATGGTGGGAGATGATTGTTGGTAAGAGTACATGGGAATATGCCAGCGGTCTGCCTTCAGTAAAGCTCGGTGAGACCGACTACACCAAACTTACCCCCAACGGACGCCACGGTGCAAACACTGCCCACGTGAAGGAGTATATCGACTTCGCCGCAGCCAACGGTCTCGACCAGGTTTTGGTTGAGGGTTGGAACATCGGATGGGAAGACTGGGCAAACATGTGGAAGCGCGATGTCTTTGACTTCGTCACTCCTTATCCCGACTTTGATATCAAGTATCTCAACGAGTATGCACACTCCAAGGGTGTTAAACTGATGATGCACCACGAGACATCGTCGAGCACTCAGAACTATGAGCGTCATCTCAATGCTGCCTTCGACCTCATGAACAAGTATGGTTATGATGCAGTGAAGACTGGATATGTGGGAGATATCATCCCTCGTGGCGACCACCACTACTCGCAGTCGATGAACAACCACTATATGCATGTCATCAAGGAGGCTGCCAAGCATCATATCATGGTCAACGGCCATGAGGCAGTGCGCCCCACTGGTCTTTGCCGCACCTATCCCAACCTCGTAGGCAACGAGAGTGCACGCGGCACCGAGTATGAGGC